>WBZS01000871.1_pt1 | contig 29228 bp, 24 predicted proteins | sample 5204201 | NCBI WGS metagenome assembly WBZS01 (sample SAMN12344357, study PRJNA552823) | activated sludge metagenome | biome: Activated sludge suspended growth; feature: Nitrification reactor; material: Wastewater; isolation source: activated sludge from nitrification reactor of wastewater... | reverse complement strand
ACGACCATGCCTGCTGGACGGCTGCAGATAAGCACGTCCAGCACGCACGATGGGGGACCGATCCAGGCCATCGGCTACATCAACGACACCCTGAAGCTGGCTCAAGATAACGATCGCGTTCGTGGAGAACAGGACCCGGCGGATCTCCACGTCGTAGTCCAGGAACGGGATGAACTCCTCCCACGCCGCCCGCCACAGCTTGGGGATCGCCGGGTACGGCTTGCCCCACTTCTCCTCGAGCTCTTCGAACGCCGCCCACGCCGCCTCCACGGTGGGTGCGGTGTAGATCGCCCGCAGGTCCTTGGCGAGGTGGTCCCAGTACTTGCGCGAGGCGTACCGCAGCGTGGCCCGGATCAGGTGGATCACGCACGCCTGCACGATGGCCTGGGGGAAGACCGCGGCCACGCTGTCAGGCAGGCCCTTGAGGCCGTCACACACGACGAAGAACACGTCGGCCACGCCACGGTTCTTTAGATCGGTCAGCACGTTCATCCAGAACTTCGCGCTCTCCCCACCGCCCTTGCCGGCCCACAGCCCGAGCACGTCGCGTCGCCCGTTCAGGTCGACCCCGATCGCGGCGTAGTACGGCTGGTTGCCGACCTGGCCGTCGCGGACCTTGACGTAGATCGCGTCGATGAAGATCGCCGCGTACACCGCGTGCAACGGCCGGGAGGACCACGCCTGCATCTCCTCCACCACCTTGTCGGTGATCCGCGAGACCGTGTCCTTGCTGATCGACGCGCCGTACACCTCAGCGAAGTGGGCGCTGATCTCCCCGGTGGTCAGCCCCTTCGCGAACAACGAGATCGCGACCGCGTCGACGTCGTTGAGCCGGCGCTGCCGCTTCTTGACGATGACCGGCTCGAACGTGCCCGCCCGGTCACGAGGGACCTCGATGGTCACCTCCCCGGCCGCGTCGGTCAGGACCGTCTTGGGCCTGGTCCCGTTGCGGATGTTCACCGCGCCACCCTCGGGCGCCTGGTGCTTGGCGTGCCCGAGATGGTCGGTGATCTCCTCCTCCAGCGCAGCCTCGAGCACGGTCGCGGTGATCGACTTCAACAGGCCCTCCGGGCCGGTGATGTCCTCACCCCGACCCCGAGCCGCCTTCACCAGCTGCGCGATCGCAGCCTTCTCCGCCGCGGACGCCTCGGCAACCACGACTACACCGACCCCGGGGCCGGCCTGGCTGCGTACTCCGCCGCCTTCCCCCACGTGCCGACCGACGACGACCCCCAAGGCCGGTGGTACGACCAGACGATCGGGGACATCACCGTCTTCGTGCTCGACAGCGAGGCCCCACCGCAACACCAGGTCACCCAGCAACGGTGGCTCGAGGACACGCTCACCGAGGCCGCCGCCACCGCGCCCGACACGTGGCGCCTCGTCGTCTTCCACCGCCCCGCCCACTCGTCCGGCCACCACGGCTCGCACGCCCCCATGCAGGAGGCGGCCGGCTGGGAGCTTCAGGACTGGGGCGCCGACCTGGTCCTGAACGGTCACCAGCACATCTATGAGGACGTCCTCGTCGACGGCCTGCACCACGTGACCGCCCCGACCGGGGCCCTCGGCACCGTCCGCGAGTGCCCGGCCGAGCTCGTCCCGCAGAGCCGGGTCTGCATCGAGGGCGCCGGAGCGCTGCGGCTGACCGCCACTTCACAGACCCTCCACGTCGAGCTCCACCTCGCCGACGCCCCCGACACCGCCGCCGACCGGATCACGCTGCACCGCTGAGCCGGGCACCACAGCCGTCCACACGCCACGACGGATGTGTCCCCGACCCGGCCACCGTGTGAGGATCGACGCATGACGGAGCACGCCCACGACCATGCACCCGGCCCGCTCGCCGACGCCAGCGTCCGCCGCGCCGGCCCGAACGACGCGGCGGCCGTCGGGCTGGTCCAGGAGGCGGTCTGGGCCGAGACCTACGCCCCCCGCGTCCCTGAGCACATCGCCGCCCAGTTCACCTCGGCCGGCTTCGCGAGCGTCTGGCGCCGCTCTCTCGCCAGCCCCCCGCCGGGCGTGTGGACGCTGCTCGTCGCGTGCGCCCGCGAGCAGGTCGTCGGGTATGCGGCGGTCGGCCCCTCCCAGGACCGCGACGGAGAGGCGACGACGGGTTCCCTGATGGAGATCGGCGTGCACCCGAAGGGGCGGCGCAGCGGCCACGGCTCCCGGCTGCTCAACGCCGCTGCCGACATCCTGCGCGAGGCCGGGGCGACCGACCTCACCGCGTGGCTGCCCGCCGACGCCGAGGCGACCCGGGCGTTCTTCGACCAGGCCAACCTCCACCCGGACGGCGCCTACCGCGACCGCGGCGTCGCCGAGGACGTCACGGTGCGCGAGATCAGGGTCGCCGCCAGCCTGGAGCCGCCCTCGGATCCCAGCCGGCCCTGACGGCATGAGGGGCGCCGGCGAGGATCGACCCCTGACAATCCCCGTCGATCCCCGCCCGAATCCCTATCCGGTCGCCGGGATTGTCAGGGACGCTCCCCGACGCGAGCTCGGTCAGAGCGCGGACAGACTGATCTCAACGCGCCACCCGGGCGACGATCGGAAGTCCGAAAGGGCCTCCCAACGAGAGAGGAAAGACCCTTATGGCGAACGGCAACGACAACAGCCTCGGCACCCAGGTCATCGTCGATGACACCTTGAACACCGACAACTCGGTCAACACCGAGACCGATGTCGAGCTCGAGGTCGAGGACTCCTTCAACACCGACAACTCGACCACCACCGAGACCGATGTCGAGCTCGACGTCGAGGTCGAGGACTCCTTCAACGACAACTCCGACAACTCCGTCGACAACTCCGACAACTCCGTCGACAACTCCGTCGACAACTCGGTCGAGAACGAGGCCGACGACTCCTTCAACACCGACGTCGAGATCGAGGAGTCGTTCAACACCGACAACTCCGTCGAGAACGAGGCCGAGGACTCCTTCAACGACAACTCGGACAACTCGACCGAGAACGAGGACTCGTTCAATACGGACAACTCGGACAACTCGATCAACACGGACATCGAGGTCGAGCTGGAGGACTCGTTGAACGACAACACCGACAACTCGGTGCGCAACCAGGACTCCTTCAACATCACGAGCTCGTTCAACACCCAGACGCTGAACGACCACTCCACCACGGTCGGCATCCGTCAGTACCAGGCCGGCTTCGGAGGCGACTTCAACTTCGGTCTCGGTGGCGGTGCCATGGCCGCAGGCGGCGGCTGGGGCAAGCACGGCGCCTCTGGTGCTGACATGGAGGTCGACCTCGACAACCGCGTCATGCAGCTGGACCAGTCGGTGAACCAGGCCATCAGCACCGAAGGTGGCCCCGGCGGTGGCAACGTCGGCCAGGTGTTCGGCCAGAACGCGACGGTCAGCTTCGGTGACGGCTCCAACGCCGCCGGACGCGACGTGAACATCGACAACTCGGAGCTCGACCTCGAGGTCGGGGACATCAACATCGGCAACACCGACATCTCGACGAGGATCAACGACTCCTTCAACGACTACTCCACCGAGATGGACATGGAGTGGGACCTCGAGATCGAGGACTCCTTCAACGACCAGTCCACGAACACCGAGGTGGAGGTGGAGGTCGACGACTCGTTCACCAGTGAGGTGGATGCGGCGTTCGACAACTCGCTCGAGTGGGAGAACAGCGGCAACATCTTCAGCCCGGGCGCCGCCACCACCGGCGGAGAGGCCGAGACGGAGTTCGACTTCTGATCATCACGCGCTGACATCCGGTGCCCGATCGCCCTCGCGGCGATCGGGCACTAGGTGTTTAACTCGCAGGGGACGACGACCGATGGGGAGTACATGATGGGCAAGACGGCCGAAGGCACACGCAGCGACAGTGCCCTCACCCGTCGGCAGCGGCGTGAGCTCGACGGGTCCGGCGCCGCTGGCCCGGCCGAGGATCTGCTGAGACTGGCCGACGACCTGGCCGCGATGGCACAGGACACCAAGCGCGACGACCTCGTCCAACGCCTCGGGACCGCCGTCGAGCGGCTGCGCAGTCCGAACACCCGGGTGGTCGTCGTGGGGGAGTTCAAGCAGGGCAAGAGCAAGCTCATCAACGCGTTGGTCAACGCGCCGGTCTGCCCGATCGACGACGACATCGCCACGAGCGTGCCGACCATCGTCGGCTTCGGCCCTCGTCCGGCCGCGTCCATCGTCGCTCGCTCGGGAGACGAGATCGAGCGACACGAGATTCCCATCGATGAGCTGGCCCAGTACGTCTCCGAGTCGGGCAACCCGGGCAACTCGCGCCACCTTCTGGCGGGGGAGGCGCAGCTGCCCCGCGCGATTCTGCAGGGCGGACTCCAGCTGGTGGACACCCCCGGTGTCGGGGGAACGGAGTCCCAGAGCGCGTTGACGACGCTGTCGAGCCTGTCGACCGCGAGCGCAGTGATCATGGTCTCGGATGCCTCGCAGGAGTTCACCGAGCCGGAGGTGCAGCTGCTGCGCCATGCCATGCGCGTCTCGCCCAACGTGGCCACCGTCCTCGCCAAGACCGACCTCTACTCGCAGTGGCAAGACGTGCAGGACATCGACCGCCGCCACCTCCGTGAGATCGGCGAGGTGCCGCTCTTCGCCGTGTCCAGCAACCTGCGTCTGCGGGCCGCGCAGGAGCAGGATCGCGAGCTCAACGACGAGTCCGGGTTCCCGGCCCTGGTGGCGCACCTGCGCAGGGAGATCGTCGGGAGGGCCGAGCTGATAGCGGTGCGAAGTGCCGTCCACGATCTCGGCTTCGTCGTCGCCCAGATGGAGCTCGCCGCACGAAGTGAGCTGAGCGCCCTCCTCAACCCGGAGGACAGTGCCCGCCTGCTCGCGGAGCTGGATCGCGCCAAGGCGCGGTCGGAGGAGTTCAAGAGCCGCTCGTCGAAGTGGAACGTCCGCCTCGGCGACGGCATCACCGACCTCATCGCCGATATGGAGCACGACCTGCGGGATCGTCTTCGAAGAGTGCAGCGGGAAGCGGAGCAGGCCATCGACGAGGGAGACCCGGGACCCATCTGGGACCAGATCTCTCAGTGGCTGGACGAGCGGATCGCCAGCGCGGTCTCGGAGACGTTCATCTGGACCGAGGAACGGTCCCACTGGCTCGTCGAGGAGGTCGCCGAACTGTTCCTCGCCGAGGAGGTCGAGATTCCGCTGATCGCCGTCGGGAACACCGACGGTGTCCTCGACCAGGTGCAGCGGCTTCCCGGGTTTGAGCCGGGGCACCTCTCCGCCGGAGAGAAGATCTACATCGGCGTCCGCGGCTCGTACGGCGGCGTGCTGATGGCGGGCCTGGCCACCGGTCTGATCGGCCTGTCCCTGATCAATCCCCTGTCGCTCCTCGCCGGCGTGCTCGTCGGTCGGCGGGCCTACCGCGAGGACGCCGCCAACCGACTCAACCGTCGGCGCTTCGAGGCCAAGAACATCGTGCGCCGGCACGTCGACGAGGTGACCTTCCAGGTCGCCAAGGTGCTGCGCGATCGTCTCAGGGTCGTCCAGCGGACCGGACGTGACCATTTCGGGGCCATCGCGGACGAGATGCACCGCTCCCTCGCGGAGGCCACGCTCGCGGCCAAACAGGGGGCCGGTGCGCGGCAGGAGGACGACAAGAAGCGCATTGCGTGGTTACGCGGCCACATCCAGCAGCTCGAACGAGTCAAGGCCGAGCTTCCCGCCCTCCCGCCGGCGACCGCCAAGGATGTCGTCGTCCGATGAGTGTGCCCGTCGAGGTCGCCGTGCGCGACCTCCTGGACACCGCCCGCGCGCTCTACGGGGGCGATGCTCCTGCGCAGCTGGACGATCTGGAGCGTCGTCTCGCAGAGCCGCTGCGGTTGGCGATCGCGGGCATCGTCAAGGCGGGCAAGTCCACGCTGCTGAACGCGATCGTGGGTGAGCGTGTCGCGGCAACGGACGCCGGCGAATGCACTCGCCTCGTCACGTGGTACCGGCATGCCACCACCCGGTCGGTCAGCGTCGTCGCGCGAGACGGCACCTCCACCAGGCTCCCGATCCACCGGGCCGCAGCGGGGCACTTCGCCTTCGATCTGAACCTCCCGGTCGACGACGTCGATCGGGTCGAGGTCGGCTGGCCGGCCCCCGCGTTGAAGAGGGTGGTGCTGATCGACACCCCGGGGATCGCCTCGCTCTCGCCGGGGACGACCGCACGCGCCACCGGGTTCCTCGCCCCGGACGAGGCTGCGCCGGCTGCCGACGCCATCATCTACCTCCTTCGTCGGCTGCACCCGGCGGACATGCGGTTCCTCGCGGCCTTTCGGGACACGGCCGCAGGATCCTCGAGGACGGTCAATGCCATCGCCGTGCTCTCGCGAGCGGACGAGATCGGCTCGGGACGGATCGACTCCCTCCTGTCGGCGAGCAAGGTCGCCCGCCGCTACGAGCTGGACGAGCACCTGCGAGCGCTGGCCCTCGGCGTCTTCCCGGTGGCGGGGCTGCTCGCCGAGGGTGCTCGAACCATGCGGCAGAACGAGTTCGAGGGGCTGCGCGAGCTCGCCGGCCTGGCCCGGGAGGACCGGGAGGCCCTGCTCGTCTCGGCCGACCGCTTCGTCCGGCTGACGGGTATCACGACCCTGGGAACGGACGAGCGCCGAGCCCTGATGTCCCGGTTCGGCATCTTCGGGGTCCGCCTTGCCGCATCGCTGATCAGGGCGGGAGTGCCGGACGCGCCCGCCCTGACGTCGGAGATGACACGTCAGAGCGGCCTGGACGATCTCGTCGAGTTCGTCGACGGCCAGTTCATCGGCCGAACGGTCGCGCTCAAGGCCCACGGCATCCTGGAAGTCCTCAGAGTCCTGCTCGACCAGCACCCGGTGGACGGCGCCTCCGAGCTGGAGGAGGGGATCGAGCGAGTCTCCCTACGACTGAGCGACGTGGACGAGCTGACCCTGCTGTCCCGGGCCCGGATCGAGGGACTCGGTCTCGGTGCTCGTGAGGATGAGGCGATCAGGATCGTCGGCGGCCACGGAGTGGCGGTGCACGACCGTCTCGGCATGGACGCCGGCGCCGAGCCCATCCGGCTGCGTCAGCGCCTGGTCGAGCGACTCGACGGATGGCGGGCCGCTTCACACGACCCGGCGAACGACCGGCGAGCGGTCGAGGCCCATGAGGTGGTGATCAGAACCCTCGAGGAGCTGCACGAGGGCTTACGTGCGCGAGGGGAGGAATCTCGCTCCGTGACGAGCCCGGCTGGCGGCTCAGAGCTCGGTCCCGCTGACACTGACGATCGTGCCGCGGCGGATGTCATGCTGTCGCGCGGTCCACGCGATGGCGCCGGGGAAGACGCTCATGAGCATGGCGAGCAGAGCCAGGCCCACCTGCGCGGTCATCAACTGCCGTAGCGAGGCTCCCTGGTCGCCGCGCGCCACCATCTCGGCGATGACGAGGAACAACAGGAACTGGACCGCCACGGTTCCGAACTGCCACCACCTGGTGCTCTTGCGGCGGTTCATGAACGACACCAGGAGGGTGATCTGGACGAGAAGCAGCGTCACCATAATCCCGAACGCCGACCAGTAGACGATCTCAGCGGCGGAGGTGTAGGTCTCCTCGGCCCGCGTGGCGTTGACCTCCCTGACCGCGTCGGCGATCTGCGGGAGCTGCTCTTCCCGAATGGCGACGAGGAAGCCGACGGCCACCGTGCCCGCGAGGAAGCTCAGCACCCACAGGAACTGCGCCAGGCGCACCGAGAACGGCGGCGGCTGCTTGATCACGACCGGGGGCTGGTTGGGGCTCTCCAACGACGGACGCGCAGGACGTTCCGAGGGCTGCTCCACGGCTGGCTCTTCCTTCGATGTCTGTCGCGCGACGATCCCATGGGTCGCCGGATCCGGGGATCCGGGCTCGATGCTACGGCTGGTCGTCGAACTCTGCATCGAGCGGCTGCTCCTCGATCAGCGCCTCGTCGGTGTACTCCGGACTGTCCGAGATCGAGTCGATCGTGTCCAGCGAACTGTCTGGTGTCGTCTCGGCGGCGTAGTCGGCGACCTCCTGCACGGGCTCTGCGGCGGCGGCAGCCGATTCCTCGACCTGCGGCGTCGAAGCAGGAGCATTCACGACCGTCGACCCGTCGATGGTCGTCTCGGTCGACTCGTTGAAGGAGTCCTCCACGCTCACGTCCTGCTCCACCGTGCTCGACTGGTCGTTTGCGGAGTCCTCGACGTCGGCCTCGAGATCGAGCTCGACATCGACCGACTCGTCGTTGAAGGAGTCCTCGATCTCCACGTCGGTGTCCGTGTTGCCGATCGAGATGTCACCAGCCTCGATGTCCGTCGTCGAGTTGTCGATGTCGACGTTCTCCCCGCCCGCGACGGACTCGTCTCCCGCGGCCACTACGGCGTCCTGGTCGAAGAGCTGGGTGACGTCACCCTCGGCCCAGATCGACTGGTTGACCGACTGGTCGAGGATGGTGGCCCTGTTGTCGAAGGAGAAGTTGTTCACGATGTTCGCGATCTCCCGGATCAGCTCGTGCTTGGGCTCCTCCGGGTGCGGGGGACGTAGTACAGGCGGGCGACCGTGTACCGGCGGAGAGACGGAGATGACCTCCGGCCGGTCGATCACCACTGGCGCGACACTGCGGACGTCGGCCGCGCAGATGTCGCCCAGCCCCGCCGCCTCGAAAGCACCCTCGGGGTCCTCGGCGAACTCAGCAGCCGCTTCCGGATCCCCCAGGAGACCCAGGATGAACTCGATCAGTGCATCGGCGATCGTCGCCATCGGCGTCGTCATATCCGTCTCTCCTGCTCAGGCGCGTGTGGGCCATCGTGTCTGTGATCGTATGGGAATGGTTTCAGTCTAGGAGCCGCGTTCGGTGCGTACATCGGGGTTTTCACCTATACCCGCACCGCTCGGTTAGGGGATTCGCGCGCGAAATCCTGGGTCGCGCCGAGCGCGAGTCGCAGCTTCGCGATGAGGTCGGACCGCGAGCCGGCCTCGAGTCGGCGGCGCATATTCGCCACATGGTGCTCGACGGTGCGCGGAGAGATGAAGATCGCCTCACCGATCTCGACGTACGTCTTGCCCTTGAGGATGAGTCGGGCGACCTCACGCTCACGCTCGCTGAGCTCGGACTCCGCGCCGACGGCGGCGACACCGGCGGTCTCCGGCTGGGTCACCGCGGCTGAGGTGCTCTCCTTGGGGTGGAGGTCGCGGGCGCAGGACAGCAGCCTGGCTGAGACCCGCCGATCCGTGGACCGGCGCGCGCCGTGTGCGGCGAGGCGGCCGCCGTCCCACGCCAGTCCCGCGGAGCCGAGAGCGCGGGCTGCGTCCTCGACCGCGTCGGGGTCGACCTTGCCGGCGAGGACCTGGACCCACACGCCACCCGCGCTGGCCATCGTGGCGGCCAGCGGGCTCCGGTCGGCGGCGCCGACGAGCGCCTTGGCGAACGGGGCCAGCGCATCCGGGGTGTTGAGCAGGATCCCCTGCTGGACGCCGGCCCACCAGAGGTGAGTCGACCACAGCGGCGGTGACCCGAGGCGGTCCAGCAGGTCGAGGCCGAGCTGCAGATGGGCTGCGAGCGTGGTCGAGTCCCCGAGACGTGCTGCTGCCCCCACCAACGTCGCGAGCGGAAAGATCGTGTAGAGGTCCACGTCCGGGTGCGCCACAGCCCCACGGACGTCGGCCCAGGACGCCTGCAGCGCCGCCAGATCCCCGAAGCGTCGAGCGAGGGTGACCTCGAGGATGTGCCCGAGCCGGGCGTCCCGGGCGCCGACCGGCGCGGACTCCTGCTGCGCCAGGGTGTATGCCCGCCGCGCGGCGTCCGGCCGTTCCGCCTGGATCGCCACCAGGCCCTGCCAGAGCAACAGCCTGCGACGCGCCCACTGCCGGCCCTGCCCGCCCGTGACCGCGTCGTCGAGGACCTGGCGAGCCGTGGCCAGGTCACCCGAGCCCAGCGCGACCGACGCGGCAATCACGGCGGGGAGCTCCGGTGTGGGACAGGCCGTCCCCGATGCGGTGTAGAGCTCCGAGGCCCGCACCAGATCGCTGAGCGCGGTCGGCGAGGGGGTGCGACCGAGGGACGAGCGCAGGCCCCGGTGGAGGAGATACAGGGCGACGTCGAGCTGCGAGCTCACACCCTGGTCGTCCGGCAGCACGACGGGAGCGCGGTGGGGCTCGAGATGGCCGCTGCCGATGTGTGCGATCTCCGCTCGGACGGCCGTCGCGCCCTCGTACGTGCGTGATCCGTAGACACGGGCAGCCATCGCCATCAGGTCTCGGGCCGCCAGCACGGACGCGGCCAGGTCGGCCAGCCCGGCGTCCGCAGGGGAGCTGGCCTTCGTGATCGCCTCATCCACGAGGAGGCCCGTCCGGTCGAGGTCACCGGCCGCCCAGGCCGCGCGAGCCCGGCGCTGCGCCAGATCCGAGGACCTCGTCCCCGCCCTGAGCGCGACGCGGTACAGCCGGTCCGCATGGTCGGGTCTGTCGTCCCGGAGCTCGTCAGCACGAACGGCGATGGCATCGCCCACACGAGGGTCCCGCACACCGTCGAGCAGGAGCTCGATGGAGTCGTCGTCCTCCAGACAGCCTCTGGTGATCTCTTCGGCCAGACTTGTGGAGTCCGTGCTGCCCCACCGGTGCGTGACCGACGACCGCATTGCCGTGCGCACGGCGGGCACCATGCGGCCGTTGCGGAAGAGCAGACCCTCGGCATGGCCCAGGAGCACCAGCTCGTCCAGGGCCTCTGCGTGCCCGTCCGGGGGGCGGCCGGGGTCGGTGCCCAGACTGAGCTGCTCGATGAACCGCCGAAGCGGCGCGTCGAGTGTCGCGACACGCTGCAGCACCTGGTTCTGCAGGTCCCGCCGGAGCGCGAGATGGTCTGTCCTGCCCCGGCACTCTGCGACATGGTCGTGGGAGAGGGCGAAGGTGACCAGCCATGCCGCCCCGCCCGTCAGGTCGAGGATGTCCTCGATACATGCGCACGACGCGGGCCGACCTTGCGCACGAAGGTGTGCGTCGACCTCTGTGGCAGAGACCTCACCGAGGATGATCGGAGGAGAGCTTCGCTGGAGCAGGCGTTCGATGGTCCTCACGTGTTCACCCACCGGCCCGGGGCGCAGTGCGACGACGAGACCGGCTCCCGGGGTATGCGCCCGCTCGGTGATCGGCGCGGCGCCCTCCTCGTCGATGAGATGGAGGTCGTCGACGATGAGAACCGCCTCGGCCGGGATGGCGGCGATGTCAACCTCGGCACCGAAGGTGTGCGTCTCGACCCCCCGGTCGTCGAGCCCGTCACGGACGAACTCCAGCGCCGCGGTCTTCCCCGACCCGGCGGGGCCGATGACCTGCGCTCGGGTGGGTCTCGACGACGTGAGGATCCGCTCGATCTGAGCGTCCGCCAGGTGGGCTCCCGTGAGGAGTGGTTGGACTGTCATGTCTCACCCTCCCCGCGGTGGTTCGACGACGGAATCAGCGTGCCCACCGAGTCCGAACACGCCGACCGAGTCCGACGTGAACGCCCACGCGAGGTACACGGCGCAGACGACGATGAGAGAGGCGACGACGAGCCGCCACGCGTACGTGGCGAGTCGTGCCCGTTCGGGAGGGATGAAGGGGATCAGGGCCGCTACCTGATCATTCGGGCGCAGCGGTTCGTCGCGGGACGATCCCGAGTCCGGCTCTGCTGCCAGGTCGCCCGTGCTCTTCCGCAGCGCCATGCGAGCGGCGCCCATCGCGACGACGGCGCCCGGGTCCGGTTCGGCCAGGGCGGAGACGCCAAGCGCTGTGGACAGCCGCTCGGTCACCAGCGGGATCCGTGCGGATCCGCCCGCCAGGACGACTCCCGAGAGGTCTTCGGCAGTCACGCCGCCGTCGGTCAACGTCTGCCGGACCGCGCAGACTGTCTGGTCCAGCAGTTCGCCGATCAGGGACTCGAACTCGTCACGGGTGAGTCGGACCGTCGACGGGCCGGGCGTGAACTGCAGGGCCAGGACGGCATCGGTGTCCGTCGAGAGCGCCTCCTTGGCCGCGACGGACGCCGACCTGAGCTCTGCGGATGGGGCGCGCACAGGGCTTCGTGCCGTCGCGCGGTCGGACAGGAGACTGCCGACGAGGGCGTCATCGACGTCGAGCCCCCCGAGCGGAGCGGTGCCGAACGCCTCGGGCAGAACCGTCCAGCCGTCCTCATGCCTGCGGACGATGGCCGTGGCGAGGCTCGTGTGGCCGAGGTCGCACGTCGCCCACAGCTCCCCCGCCTGCGCCTCGTCGACAGCTCCCCACGCCGCCGCCTCCGCCTCGGGAGTCAGGTCGACGGGGACACGGCAGTGCTCCTCGACAGCCTGACGGACACCCTCGCGACGGTGCGCTCCCCAGTGCACCGGGTGGGTCAGCACGACGCCGACGGGAGGCACGCCCTCGATCTCCGTCACTGCACCGACGACCCAGGCGACGAGCTGCGCGTAGGCCTCCTCGGCGAAGACCCGGTGGCCGGCGACGAGGAACGGGATCCCGGTGCCGATGCGGCGCCGCAGATCGCCGACGATCGCCTCCGGCTGCTCCCGCGCCCATGCCGATGCGATGGCCCCGAACTCGAGATCCCCCTCGCGGGACACCCACATCGACGCCGACATGTCGTCGCCCGTGGTCGAGAGCACGCAGGGCTCCACGCGTTCGTTGCGCGAGGACGTATATCGTGCGGTGGCGGCATGGACGCGGCTGGCGCCGACATCCACGCCGAGGTGATAGCTGTTGGTCACCGGACTCCCTGAAGTCACTCTGACTGGTGGACGGACGTCCGGCGCCGGGTAAGGCACCACTCGTCCCCCCGTCCTTGGTTCCTCACGCTACCGGCGATTCAGCGACGAGGACGGGAATCAAGGATCTACTCGTCAGTAGCCGGAGATCCATGGCCGTTCGGTCGATGAGAGGGTGTCGCTCTGGGGGCCGCGAGGTAAACGTATGGGAACCGGCGGCCCTCCCCTCGGACGCGTCGAGGTGCCATTGGTGTCAGGCCACGACGGGCGTCATACACTGAGTGCCGTTTGGTGACGACGATCGGCGGCCGGAGGGGCGATGAGTGAGGCCGCACCGACCGGCGAGCTGACCCCCGAGCGCCGCCGGGCCGTCCGGCGCCAGTCGTGGTCGGTCGGGCTCGCGACGGGGCTGTACGACGTCAGCTTCGGCGCCCTCTCCGTCGCCGCGGGCCTGACCATCTGGCAGACGCAGGCGCTCTCGGCGCCGATGTTCACCGGCGGCAGCCAGTTCGCGCTGGTCGGGATCATCCGCACCGGCGGCCTCGCGGCGGCACCGGCGGCGATCGCCACCGCGACGATGCTGAGCATCCGAAACGGTCTGTATGCGCTGAGCACCCGCCGCTTCCTGCTCACCGGGGCCGCGCATACACCTGTCGTTCGAAAGGCAGTCGTGCGGACGGCGGCCGCCGCCCACCTGACGATCGACGAGTCCAGCGCCGTCGGCCTGGCCCAGCCGGAGCCGAAGGCAGCGCGGCTCGGCTTCTGGCACACCGGTCTCGCGGTGTTCCTGTTTATGGTTCATAGCTTTGCCGTTTGTGAAGTCTTCGCTGCATCTCGACAACATACCTCAGAACTGTTGGGCCATGTTGGTGAAGCGGCTGTAGTGGCCCTGGAAGGCGACCACGATCGTGTCGGTGGGGCCGTTACGGTGCTTGGCCACGATCAGGTCGGCCTCCCCCGCTCGCTGGGTCTCCTTCTCGTAGGCCTCCTCCCGATGCAGCAGGATCACCATGTCGGCGTCCTGCTCGATCGAGTTGTGCACGGCGATCCCGTTGGCCACGAAGTTGTGCCCACCCAGCACCGTCGCGTCGAAGACCTCCTCGACCCCGTCGGCCTCGACCGAGACGACCGGGTCCCAGTGGACGTCGTTGACGGCATACAGGTCCATGTCGGCCGAGTCGAGGACGGCGGCGACCTCGCGCAGCGGCTCCACGCCCACACCCCCGCCCACACCCACGCCCGGGCGCGGCGCCGCGGACACGCTCATCACCCGGCGCATCGCCTCGACGACCCGCGGTGGCACGGCCGCAGTCCCCGCGCCCGCCTCCTCCACAGCCCGCACGATCTCCAGCAAGCGCTTGGCCGCCTTGCGCGACTCCCCGTGCACCCCGATCTCCTGTAGGAAGCGCCGCTGCGAGTCCTCGCCGGCCACCTCCAGCCGGTATGCCGCACGCGCACCACCCGCTCCGGCGACCACTTCCAGCCGGGTCGAGATCCCGAACCGCAGCAGCAACCGCGACACGTCCTCGGCCAGGCGCCGCGACGCCGACTGCATCCGGATCCGGCCACGGTCGCCGGTCTTGGCGACACTCACCGACCCCGACAGCGACCACAGCTGCGAGACGAACAGGGCGATCTGCGGCTTGCTCACGTGGAAAATCGCCTTGGGCACCCGCCGCTTGTGCGGTTTGACCGCCAACACCCCGAGCTCGTCGAGCCAGTCACCGACGACGTTGGCTCGCCCCCGATCGACGCTGTATGCCGGGTCGCCCAGCACGTGCGCCAACAGGATGACCCGCGGGTCCTCCCACGGCTCAAAGAACGCCGGCGCCGGGACATGCCGGGGCACCGCCACCCGCGTGCCGGTGCGCAGGTCGGCCAGTGGTGACCACCCGGCATACGTGAGGAAGGGGTGGTTGGCGGTGGCCCGCAGCGTCTTGCCCGAGGCCAAGGTGAGCCGGAAGACCGGCCGCACCCCGGTCGGGAACACGTGCGTCAGCGGCCGTCGCACATAACGCAGCGTGTCGTCCAACGCCCACACGGGGACGTCCCGGGCGCCCGCGGCATACAGGGAACCGAGGGTGGTCTCGGCCCCGGTGTCGGCGCGCAGCACGCGGGTGTCCGCGGTGAGGCAGCCGGACTCCCGCAGATCGGACATTTGGGGGCGCTTGTCGGTGCGCTGCTCGGGTCCACGGTTGAGCTGGGAGATGGCGATGACGGGCACTTCGAGCTCCTTCGCAAGCAGCTTCAGTGCCCTGGAGAACTCGGACACCTCCTGTTGACGGCTTTCGACCCGCTTTCCTGACGTCATCAGCTGTAAATAATCGATCACGACGAGCTTGAGGTTGTGGCGCTGCTTGAGCCGGCGGCACTTGGCCCGGATCTCCATAAGCGACATGTTGGGGCTGTCGTCGATGAACAGCGGCGCGTCCGACACCCGGCCCATCGTCTGGGCCAGCCGGGTCCAGTCGTCCTCGCGCATCGTGCCCTTGCGCATGTGCTGCAGCTGGATCTGCGCCTCGGCCGAGAGCAGACGCATGGTGATCTCGGTCTTGCTCATTTCCAGGCTGAACACGACCGAGGCCATCCCGTGCTTGATCGCCGCCGTCCGCGCGATGTCCAGACCCAGCGTCGACTTTCCCATTGCGGGGCGCGCGGCCAGGACGATCATCTGGCCGGGGTGCAGGCCGTTGGTGAGCGAGTCCAGGTCGGTGAAGCCGGTCGGCACACCGGTCATCTGGCCGGACCGGCCCGACGCCACCTCGATCTCGTCGACGGTGAGCTCGATGATGTCGCTGAGCTTGTGGTAGTCCTCGCCGCCGCGTTTCTCGGACACCCCATAGACCTCGGCCTGCGCCGCGTTGACGATGTCTTCGACGTCGCCGCCGCCCTGGGCATAGCCGAGCTGAACGATCCGGGTGCCGGCCTCGACCAGCCGCCGCAGCACCGCCCGCTCGGCGACGATGTGCGCGTAGTAGCCGGCGTTGGCCGCTGTCGGCACCGAGGAGATGAGCTGGTGCAGGAAGGCCCCGCCACCGACCCGGCCCAACTGTCCACGCTTGGTCAGCTCGTCGGCCACCGTCACCGCGTCGGCCGGCTCACCGCGCCCATACAGATCGAGGATGGCCTCGTAAATCGACTCGTGCGCCGGGCGGTAGAAGTCAGCCCCGCGCAGCACTTCGACCGCGTCGGCGATCGCGTCCTTGCTCAACAGCATCGAACCCAACACCGACTGCTCGGCGTGGACATCTTGTGGAGGAAGCCGGTCGTCCCCAGGCCCGTCGAGGGCACCAGGGAACAACTCTTGGATCGACACCGCTCCCCTGACCCGCCTTCCCTGGCTCGTCCTCGACCACCGTCCCTAGGACAGCACAAAGCACCGACAGGCCCTCTGACCTGCACAAATGCCTTCCGTTTGCCGCCCTCCCCGGTGGTGCTCTCACCCTAGGACGCCCGCCCTCCGCCTTCAACCGCAGCCTGTGTATGCCGCGTGGACAGCCTGTGCAACACGCCGACACCTGCTGTGGACAACTCTGGGGATAACTGGGGTGGACTGTGGATGGTGAGTGGGCGGCATACGGCACAGGAGGGCATCTGAGCGCGAAACGGCAGGTGGCGTGCATCCACCGATGTGGAGAACAGAAACTTTCGGGCGTGTCTCGCCCGAGGCGGCATACCCTCTGCGCATGTGCCGCAGCATCCGCCAACTCCACAACTACGACCCGCCCGCGACCGACGACGAGGTGTCTGCCGCGGCACTGCAGTATGTCCGCAAGATCGCCGGGTGCACCGTCCCCAGCCAGGCCAACCGGGAGGCGTTCGATGAGGCGGTAGCGGCCGTGGCGGCGGCGACCGCGCATCTGCTCGAGCACCTGAGCACCTCGGCCCCGCCCAAGGATCGGGCGATCGAGGCGGCCAAGGCGCGGGCCCGCGCCGCCAAACGATACGGCCGCCCGTGACCGCACCGACTGAGACCACACCGGTCGTCGCGGCCGTCCGTGCGGCCCTGATCCCGCACGCCGACCCGGTCCGGGCCGCCGGCCAGCAGGCCTACATGAAGTCGACCCTGCCCTATCTCGGGCTCACCTCCCCGCTGCTCAAGGCGACGCTGCGACCAGTGCTCGGCGACCCGGCATACCGGATCGACAGCCGACCCGAGTGGGAGGCGGCCGTCCGCGCGCTCTGGGACGAGGCCACCTACCGCGAGCACTGGTATGCCGCGCTCGCCCTCCTGCAGCACCGGCACTACCGGGCCTGGCGCGACCCCGAGCTGCTGCCGCTGGTGCGACACCTCGTCGTGACCGGCGCGTGGTGGGACGTTGTCGACGAGCTCGCCACGCATGTCGTGCGCGGGTTGCTGCTGGAGTGGCCGCAGCCGATGGCGGCGACCCTGCGGGCGTGGGCCGTCGACGAGCACCTGTGGATCCGGCGGGTCGCGATGCTCGCGCAGGTCGGCGCCGGCCCACGGACCGACCCGGTGTTGCTCGCCGACGTGCTGGTCCCCAACATCCCGTATGCCGGGGAGCAGGTCTTCTTCTCCCGCAAGGCGATTGGCTGGGCGCTGCGGGACTATGCCCGGACCGAGCCCGACTGGGTGCGGGCGTTCGTTGCCGCGCATCCCGACCTGTCTGGCCTGTCCCGCCGCGAGGCCCTCAAGCACCTCTGACAACCTCTCGGCGGCCCGTCAGTCCTCCGCCCTTTCGCCTCCCGCGCTAGGGTCACGCGGGTGAGCGCGGCATACGTCGACCGGCGGGAAATCATCGGGCTGGCCGTGCCCGCCTTCCTCGCCCTTGTCGCCGAGCCGATCTTCCTGGCCGCGGACTCGGCGATCGTCGGACACCTGGGCACCATCCCCCTGGCCGGGCTCAGCGTGGCCGGGTCAGTCCTGTTGGCGGCGGCGGGCATCTTCGTCTTCCTGGCCTACGCCACCACCAGCGTCGTCGCCCGAGCGATGGGCGCCGGCTCACCGACCGCCGCCATCACCGCCGGCATGGACGGCCTCTGGCTCAGTCTTGCCCTCGGAGCCCTGGCCGCGGTCGGCATCGCCGCCGCCGCTGGTCCGCTCACCGCAGCCTTCGGCGCCTCGGCGGCCGCCCACGACCAGGCCACCATCTACCTGCAGATCGGCGCGCTCGGCCTCCCGGCGATGCTGGTCCTGCTCGCCGTCACCGGCACCTTGCGCGGCTTGCTCGACACCCGGACCCCGATGCTCGTCGCCATCGGCGGATTCAGCGTCAACATCGCGCTCAACCTCGCGTTTGTGCACGGATTCCATTGGGGCATCGCCGGATCCGCGTGGGGAACGGTGATCGCCCAGACCGGCATGGCGGCCACCCTCACCGCGATCCTGCTCCGACGCGCCCGCGCCACCCGCGCGCCGCGCCGCCCCCATCCCCGGCGGATCCTCGCGGCCGCCCGGAACGGCATACCCCTCGTCGTGCGGACCATCGCGCTTCGGGGAGCGATCCTGCTCACCGTGTGGGCGGCGGCCGTCCTCGGGGACGCGCCGCTGGCCGCCCACCAGATCGCGGCGACGGTGTGGAGCTTCCTCGCGTTCGCGCTCGACGCCCTCGCCATCGCAGCACAAGCGGTCGTCGGACGCGATTTGGGGGCCGGGCGGGTCGACACCGCGCGGGCGGTCACCCGGACCCTGGTGCGCTGGGGCCTGGGCTTCGGGCTCGCCGTCGGCGCGCTCACGGCTGCCGCAGCGGTGCTCGTCCCGCGTCTGTTCACCGCCGACCCCGCCGTCATCCGGTATGCCGTCCCCGCCCTGCTCGTCGTCGCCGCCGGTCAGGTCGTGGCTGGCTATGTCTTCGTCGCTGACGGGGTGCTCATGGGAGCCGGGGACTTCCGCTACCTCGCGTGGGCGATGGTCGGTGCGCTCGCGGCATACGTCCCGGTGGTGCTGTTCGTGCGCGCGCTGGGCGTTTGGGGGAAGCCCGGCGAGGTGTTGGTGTGGTTGTGGGGCGGATTCACCTGGTTCATGGTGGTTCGGGCGGTGACCCTCGGGCTGCGGTTGCGCGGACCCGCCTGGTCCGCACCGTGACCGCGCCCGCCCTGCGCTGACCTGCGCTGACCCTCCGCTGACCTGCGCTGACCTGCGCGAACTCTCCGCGAGCTGCGCCTCGCCACGGATATGGTGACCGGGTGTCTGCGCTCACCCTGCTCGCTGCTCCGCTCGTTGTTGCCGGGGTGCTCGCCCTGAGCGGCCTGGCCAAGCTCGGCGACGTCAGCGAGGGTGTGCGTGGTTTGCGGGAATTGCAGGCCCCCGATTGGCTGGTCCGCGACTGGGTGGCCCGGGCACACCCCATCGCCGAGCTCGTCCTGGCTGTCGCGCTGGTGCTGCTGCCCACCCCGTCGCGCACGGTCGCAGCGGTCGCAGCGTTGGCGCTGCTCACGGCATACACGGTGCTGGTGGTGGCCGCGCTCCGACGGGCGCGCGAGGTTCGATGCAACTGCTTCGGGCGCCGCAGCGAGGTGGTCAACCGAGCGACTGCGGTCCGCAACATGGCCCTGCTGGCCCTGGCCGGCGCTGCCGTGCTCGATTGCCGGGAATCGTCGGCGCCCATCGTGCGGGTGTTCGGCGGGCTGGACCCACTCGCGTGGACAACGATCCTGGCCGTCACCGCCGGGGTGGCCTGGCTGATCGGGCGCGGGTATGCCGCGCCCGCACCGGCCGCTGCTACCGGCCCGGCGGCTGCGGCCACGGGTCTGGGCGGGTCGTTCGACGAGGGGGACGAGGGGGACGATGACGACGGTCGACTGCCAATCCCCAACGAGGCGCTGCGCTCCGCTGACGGTACGACCACCACGTTGGCTGAGCTGGTGACCGAGCGGGCTGCTGTCCTGTTGTTCCTTGAGCCGACCTGCGGGTCGTGCGCACGCTTGCTCGAGGACCTCTCGGCCTGGCGCCGCGTCATGCCGGAGATCCGGCTCATCACCGTCCGGACCCTGCTCGATCCCGAGGCACACTCGGGGCATCGCCATGGACCACCCCCGGCCGACGGGACTGGCGAACCATTCCCGACCAACCCTGGCGGGTATTGGGCCCAATCCTCGATCCTTCCGGCCTTCGGGACGACCGGCTTCACGCCCTGGGCCGTGCTGCTGGGCGCGGACGGCCTGGTGGCTGGTGGCCCAGTCGCCGGAGGGGTGGCCGTGCGCGCGTTCCTGGCCGAAGTGCTCGCTCACCTGGCCGGCGTCGCCTGATTCAAGCGCGCCGAGCTTGACTCATGCTCGCTGGACTCGGGCTCGCTGGACTAGGCATCCCTGCCTACGCCTGGCTTGCGTCGGCCCAGCTTGACTCCGCCGGACCGGTCTGCCCGATTAGTGCCCGCCGGACCAAGGAGCCGGCTCGAAAACCCCCGCCGATGTGAGGAAATCGGGGCGGATCCGGGCCGGGACGGCATACAACACCGGCGAGTGTGAGGAAATCGGCTCCAGAGGGCTGCAGCCGCCCGAAAACACCGGCGAGTGTGAGGAAATCGGCTCCAGAGGGCCGCAGCCGCCCGAAAACACCGGCGGGTGTGAGGTTTTCGGGCAAAGGCCCGGTCGGGGGCAAGGCCGACGCAAACGGATCGAGGTATTCGGCCATCGTCACCCGATGGCCGAATACCTCGATCCAGCAGAACAGCTTGAACGGGCCGACGCAGCAACGCCGACCGACGGCATCAGGCTTTGACAACCTCGAAGGCCAGCTTGGCCTGGACGTCGGGGTGCAGCCGTACCAGCGCGACGTAGGCACCGACGGTCTTGATGTGACCGGGCACCTCGATCTTGCGCTTGTCCAGCTCGGGCCCGCCAGCTTTGGCGACCGCCGCGGCCAGGTCCGAGCCGCTCACCGCGCCGAACAGCCGCCCGGACGCGCCGGCCTTCGCCGACAGCGTCACCGAGGTGCCCTCGAGCTTGGCCTTGACGGCCTTAGCGTCGTCGAGTGACTTGATCGCCCGGGTCTCGCGGGCCTTGGTGATCGAGTCGACCTGCTTCTGCCCGCCAGCGGTCCACGCGGTGGCCAGCTTGCGGGGGAACAGATAGTTGCGCGCGTAGCCGTCCTTGACGTCGACGACGTCGCCGGCCGCGCCGAGACCGCTCACCTCATGCGTGAGGATGACCTTCATCTGTGGCTCCTTGGGAAGATTCTCGGTATGCCGTGTGGCCGGGTTCGCGGGTGCGAGCCGGTCAGCGGGCCGAGGACGAGTAAGGCAGCAGCGCCATCTCGCGGGCGTTCTTCACCGCGTTGGCGATCTGCCGCTGCTCCTGGACCGACACTCCGGTCACCCGGCGAGCGCGGATCTTCCCGCGGTCGGAGATGAACTTGCGCAGCAACGCGGCGTCCTTGTAGTCGATGTTCTCGACCTTGGCGGCCTTGAGCGGGTTGGCCTTCTTCTTCCCGGGCTTGATCCGCGGCGGGGGCTTGGGCATTTCTCTGGTTCTCCTCGTGTGCTATGTCGAAAAAGTCTGGGTGAGTAAGGGATTCGCAGACGGTTCACGCGCCGGAGACGACGCCCGATGCCGCCACGAACACCCGATCAGAACGGGGGCTCGTCGTAGCTGGGCGCCGAGCCCCAGCCGCCCTGGCCGCCCTGCGGACCGCCGGAGCCGGGGCCACCCTGGCCACTGCCACCGGAACCAGGTCCGCCGTAGCCACCACCGCCACCACCGCCAGCGGGCCCACCGTGACCCCCACCCGACGGGCCGGTCGCCCACGGGTCGGTGTCCGCGGCATACCCACCCTGGTGGCCGGAACCGGACGAGCCGAAGCCGCCCCCACCCGAGCCACGCTGGGTCTTGGTGACCTTGGCCGAGGCGTAGCGCAGCGACGGGCCGACCTCGTCGACGTCCATCTCGATGACCGTGCGCTTCTCGCCTTCCTTGGTTTCGTAGGAGCGGCTCTTGAGCCGACCCGTGACGATGACCCGGGTGCCGCGCTGGAGCGACTCGGCGACGTTCTCGGCCGCGTCGCGCCAGACCGAGCAGCGCATGAACAGGGTTTCCCCGTCCTTCCACTCGTTGCTCTGGCGGTCGAAAGCGCGCGGGGTCGAGGCGACGGTGAAGTTCGCGACGGCGGCGCCGGACGGGGTGAACCGCAGCTCGGGGTCACCCGTGACGTTCCCGACGATAGTGATGACGGTGTCGCCAGCCATGTGCTACCTCTCTCGTGCCTGCTAGAGACGGGCCGGCCGGCTCAGGCGCCTGGGCGCAGGAGCTTGGTCCGCATGACCACCTCGTTGAGGTTGAGCTGGCGGTCCAGCTCAAGAGCCGTGGCCGACTCGGCAGTCATCTGGACGACGGCGTAGATGCCCTCGGACTTCTTCTTGATGTCGTAGGCGAGGCGCCGACGGCCCCAAATGTCGACGGAGTCGATCTTCCCGCCGTCTTTCTTGACGACGGCAAGCAGCTTGTCCAGCGACGGAGCGACCGTGCGGTCGTCGAGCTCGGGGTCGAGGATGACCATGAGTTCGTAATGACGCATGCGTTGACCCACCTCCTCTGGTCTTGGCGGTCACGGTCTCTCCGTGACAGGAGGGTTGCATGTGTCCGCGCCTCGGCACCGATCCTGCCTCATCGCACCACAGGGGGTTCGAAGTTATCCACAGGGGGTATGCCGCAGGCGAACCGTCCTAGGTTACGGCACCGCTGTCGCGGCGGCCTAATCGCCGGTCAACCCACCCGGACGATCAGCTCATCCGGGGCATCGGTCAGCGGTCCAGCCAGCGGATCCGTTTCCGCGGGCGAAAGCGCCATGGGCATTCGATCCCTGACCTGCCACCAGGTCTGGGCCACCAACCACCCGATCGAGAGCAGCCGCAGCAGGAGGAACAGCAGATACCAGCCGGAGGGCATCCCCCGATCGGGCACGGAGCTGCCCGCGAGATAGAGCCAGACCGCCCCGAAATGCAGCGCTTCGGCGCCCGACCAGACGAGGTGATCACGCCAGCGCAGCCCGACCAGCGCCACCAGGGGCACGAGCCAGAGCGATGCCTGGACCGGGAATGACTTGCCAGTCACTAGGACGATCGCCAGCATGACGAGCGCGACCTCGGCGACCCCCGGGCGTCGCTCACCAGCCCACGCCAGCCAGGCGCCGACAAGGATCGCCACCAACCAGCCGGCCACCGCGAGGATGGTAAGCACCGACGGCGGCAGGGGAGCCGGCGGGTTGAAGCCAAGCGCCGTGGCGCCGTCGGAATGTGGGAGTTGCCCCACGACCCACGGGGACCCGAACCCGGCTTCGGCCCCCAGCCAGCTTGAGTAGGCGCGCATCGCCCCCTCCGGGTTGCCCATCGCCAGCACCGCAGCCACGGCAGCGAAGGTCACGATCGCCGAGCCGAGGACCGGCAGCACCGACCGGATGCGACCGGCCCGCAGCGCTACCAGCGCAATCGCAACGACCAAGAGCACGGGGTAGCTGCGGGCCGAGATCGCCAAACCGAAGAGGATCCCGCTGACGACCGGTCGCGACCTGGACCAGGCCCATAAGGCCGCCGACGCCAGCGTGACACCGAGAATGTCCGGCGAGACGACGACAGTGAGTGCCACGACCGGTGAGAGGGCCACGTGAGCCGCGCGGAACGGCATACGGCGCGTCGATGCTGCCGTGAACCAGACGGTGAGGGCGAGTAGGACGGCGGCCAGCACGGCCCACAGCCCGAAGAAAAACCGGGCCCGGGCGTCAGCCGACCCATCCGGGACGAGACCGCCGGTCATGGCGAGCAGCAACGCGGTGAGCGGCGGATGTGCGGGAGTCGGCGCGGCGACGCCGCCGGTGAGGAACGCGCTCAGCCCGGCCCCGAGGTTCTGGTCGGTGAAGGTCGCCGGCAGGTCCGAGAAGCACATGTGAAAGAACTGGTCGGGGCTGCTCCACCCCTGATCGACACAGTGCCCGCGCAGCGCGACCGACAGCGCCATCGGGACGGTCGACGCCGCGACGAGCCCGGCGGCCAGGCGACGCCACCCGCGAGCCAGCGGCACGGCATACCGGCCGAACGGGCCGCCGACCACGGCGCTCGCCGAGCGCGCGACGGGGTCCTCCCGGGTCGGGACGAGGACTCGGTCGGCGGCGGTCACGCGACATAGGGTATGCCGCCCGGCTGGGCGGATCCGCTAGCCCTGGCCCGGTGGTGCGGTCGGTTTGCCACCCGGGTTGGTCGGTGCCCCCGTGTTCGTCGGTTTGGGGGTCGGGTCGCTCGGAGGTGCCGTCGACGTTGGGGTGTTGGTGGGTTGGGGTCCCGGTGTCGTCGGATCGGGCGCCGGGCGATCCTCGGTCGGATCCGCCGTGGCAGGCGAGCTGGGGGGCGGCGAAGCGGTCTTGGCCTTGTCGTCACCGATGCCCGCCCGCTTCGGGAAGTCAAGCTTCTCCTCTCCGGCAAGGGCACCCTTCATGTAGTCGATCCAGATGGTCAGGGGGAAGGACCCCCCGGAAAGCTCGTCGATGCCACCAATGCCGGAAAGGGGTTGCGGCACGCCGTTGACGTCTTTGAACATCGCGACAGAAGCCTCGAGTTGCGGGGTGAAGCCGCTGAACCACACCGACTTGCTCTCCTCGGACGTGCCTGTCTTGCCAGCCACCGGGCGGCCGACTTGGCTGGCGCGCGCGCCCGTGCCGCCGGCCGCTGTCACCTGCTGCATGGCGTCGATGACGTCGGCGGCCACGTCTTTGGCGAAGGCGTCAACAACGTTGGGCGCAGCCGTATAGCTGACATCGATCGCGTTCGAGGTCACCTGCTTGATGAGATATGGGGTGGCCCGGCGACCTTGCGCCGCAATGGTCGCATAGGCATTGGCCATGTCGATGATGTGCGGCGAGGCCGTGCCGAGGGTGTTGGTCGGGTCGATCCCAAGCCCGAGCGTGGACTCCGGTATGCCGGCCGCGATCGCCGCCGCCTTCGTAGACGCCGGGCCGATTTTGAGGTTGAGCCGCAGGAACGCAGTGTTGACCGAGGACGCGGTGGCCTTGCGCAGATCAATCTGGCCGTAGGAGCGACCGCCGGCGTTCTTGACGGGGGTGTTGCCCAACGCGGGGTCCTTCAACGGGCTGCTGCCGTCGATGAGGGTCTTGGTCGAGATGCCCTGTTGGAGGGCCGCGATGAGGGTGAACGGCTTGAAGTTGGAGCCACCCTGGATCACTGCATCGGTTGCCGCCGAGAACTGGCGGGCTTGATAGTCCGCCCCGCCATAGAGGGCCACGACGGCACCGTCGCCGGGACGGATGGAGACCAGACCGGCATACACGTCCTTGATGGCGCCGGTCTTGGGGAAGTTCTTGGCCACCGATTCCTCGGCGGCCTTCTGGGCCTTGGCGCTGATCGTCGTGGTGATCCGCAGCCCGCCACGGTCGATGTCGTCGTCGGAGAGCTTGAGCTTGGTGACGAGTTCCTGGCGAACGGCGGCGACGATGTAGCCGGTCGGGCCAGACAGCGCCCGCGACGGGGCCTTGGCCGCGATGGCTGGCAAGGCGGTCAGGGGGGCCCGATCGGCCGCGGAGAGCGCCCCCATCGACACCATGCCGTCCAGGACATAGCCGAACCGGTTGGTGAGATTGGTCTGCTGCTTGGCGCCCAGCGCTGGGTCGTAGAGGCTCGGGGCGTTCATGACGCTGGCGAGGACGGCCGACTCGGCGACAGTGAGCTGGCTGACGTCTTTGCCGAAGTAGGCCTTCGCGGCGGTCTTGACACCGTAGGCGCCGCGCCCGAAGTAGATCGTGTTGAGGTAGCCCTGCAGGATCTGCTCCTTGGTCAGGTCTCGGTCGATCTTGATCGAGATGACCATCTCGCGCAGTTTGCGGTCCAGGGTGCGGTCCTGGGTGAGGAAGTAGTTCTTGACATATTGCTGGGTGATCGTCGACCCGCCGCCTTGGACGTCGGCGCCACGCACGGCCTGCCACACCGAGCGGGCGATACCACCGGGAGAGACTCCGGAGTTGGTGTAGAAGTCGCGGTCCTCGGCGGCGATGACGGCTTGCTGCAGGTGTTTGGGGATGCTGGCCAGCGGGATCGACTCCCGGTCGAGCTCGGCAATGCGGGCCATCTCGGTCTTGCCGTCGTCGTAATAGACGATCGAGGTCTGCGCATCGGCCAGACCGTTGGCGACGTCGGGGACCTGGATGGTGGCGAACGCGAAGGCGACCGCGCCCAGGCCGAGGGCTCCCGCGCCGGCGAACGACCAGAGGATCCGCTTGATCCAGGTGCGGCGGGGCGCGCGCCACCAACCGCGTTGCGTCGCAACGCCACGCGCCTCAGCGCGCGAGCGCGGTGCCTGGGCTCGCGCAGGGGGTCGATCCGCAGGACGCGTCCGGTCGTTGCTCACTGAGTGCCTTCCGGTGTCGATTCCTTCGTGGGGCCCGCGCCCGAGGGAGGGGCCCGTCCAGTCCCCGTCAGGGTTTCCAGTATGAGCACGTATGCCGCGCACCACCGAATCGGACACCGACCCGCGTCGTCGCGTGCGTAGCTTCGGTGCTGGGTGGGGAGTTCTGCTCGCCGGCACCGAGCGGTGAACCTCACGCTGCCGACGCGACGCCTCAGCACGACGGGGAATTTCTCGTGAGATATCGTCGTCCCGGGATTTCCGCGGGGGTCCCATTCGATACCACTGGGGAGGGCACCATGTCCGAAGTCACTTGCTCTCTGTGCGGCGCACAGATGGCTCCGACGGATCGCTTTTGCACGACGTGCGGCGGTGTCGGAGGAATTTACCAACCCGCCGGTGTCGCAGGGCCGTCCTATTCCCCGCCGATCACTTCGACTGCGCCGCTATCGACACCCACGGCAGCACCGTTCGCGCAGACTCCGGGCATCGACTTCACTCCGACAAACGCCCCGGCACCGGCACTGACTGACCCACAGCGGGTGATGCTGGCTCACGGTGAGGAGGTGAAGAGGATCCATGAGATCGGTCGGATTCAGCGGGGCAGTGGTTGGCTTGAGGGCACCCTGGTGATCACCGATGTCCGCATTCTCTTTCACGCCCGCGCCAAGAACTTCCTCAACCAGTCAACCGTCAACCGCGAGATCTACCTCGCCGACGTTCGGGGGGTGGGCTTGACCGTCCGGAAGGGAATGCACCCGCTGGCCCTCGTCGCCCTCATCCTCGGAACCTTGATCGGGCTGATGGTTGCCTCGTCAGTGGGTGCGGTCATCTCGCTCGGCGCCGCACTAAGCAGCTTCGGCAGCAGCAGAAGCACCAGCTCACCGCTCTCTCTGGCTCCGCTGATCCTGTCGATGATCGTGCTCGTCCTTGCCGCCGGGTGGGGATACCAGCGCTCTAAAGCCACCGCGGTTGGTCTGGACATCTTCTCTCACGACGTCGGCGCGTCACCGATCTCGTTTTCCGGTCAGGTCGGCAGATCCTTCGGTCTGGGCGCGATGATCCTCGGCGTTCTCGGTGCCCCTTTGCTCATTGTCCTGGAATGGCTCGGCGTCTATGACGCCTCCGACGCGGCTCTTGCCGCCGACCTGGAGCGGACCAGGGCGCTTTACAACGAGATCGGAGCGTTGATCCTTGATCTGCAGCGTGTGGGCGGCCAGACCGGCCAATGACGATGAGCTCTCGACGAAAGGGAGATGGATGACCTCCTTCTGTGGTCACTGCGGCAGTCCGACACGTGCCGACAACCGGCATTGCGGACAGTGCGGGCGGCTGCTTGTCGATGGCCCGGCCCGGTCCGATCAGACAGTGGTCCGATCCTCGTTGCCCGTGTCCGAACAGACGCTCATTCGAACCTCACTGCCCCCGCTCGGCGGCCCAGCCACGCCGTCGTTCGATCCGCCGTCTGCACCGCCCCCGCCAGGCGAGTCCGGGCTGGGCCAGGACATTCGGCGTCGCAAGGTGTGGCTCATCTCCCTCGCGGCGGGTCTTCTGCTTGCGGCCGTCGTCTTGGGAGTCTTCCTCCTTGCCCGCCGCGCCCCTGGCTCAGCGGATCTCACTGCCACGGCACCGGCGACGGTGTTCCGGACGGTGGTGGCGCCGGTCACCGGCCCGGTTCCACCACCGAACCCCGGGCCGACACCGAGTGCCGTCACACCGGCACCCACGATCGTTGCGCCGACGAGCGTCACGAGCCCCAGCGATGATCTGGACGCGGCTGCGCGGGTGGCGTTGGAAGAACGTCGACGAGAGTCACTGCTCGGGTTCAGCCCGCGCGGGCAATGGATCGTCCAGTTGGCCAGCAAATGGCACGGGATCCAGGACCCCAACCAGGTCGCCGCCTCGGGCACGAACACCTTCACCGTGCAGGACATCCTCGCCGAACACGAGGCTCTGCGGGACAAGTTCGGCGGGAGCATCCGACTACTCGCCTCGACGGACCTCGGCAAGCAAAGCACCTACCCGGGCAAGCCGGCCGGTGAGGTCCTTTGGGTGACCATCTTCGACCCAGGTAGCTTTGGTTCCAAGGACGCGGCGACCGTCTGGTGCACCCGGCAATTCCCGTCGCTGAGCGCCGACGCCCTCAAGAACGTCTGCTACCCCAAGCAAGCGACGGCCCCACACCTGTAGCCCACACCCGTCGGCCGAGCGAGACCGGACGGAGGCGAGGAGTCCACCATGTCGACCTATTGTGGGCAGTGCGGCACGGCACTGTCCGTCACTCAGCGCCATTGTGGGCAGTGCGGCGCACTGGTGCCCGCCAGCGGCGGGCACCTCATCGAGTCCGTTCCCACGTTCGCGCCAGACGCTCTTGAGGCCACGGTGCGCCGGGAGCATCTCTGGGCTGAGTCTGCCGACACCGTTGGCCCCACGGCATACGCTGTCGAGCGGCCGATCCCCGCGGTCGCGGCGCCCGGCCCCGCCGTTTCCCACCGGCGCCCGGCCGCGTGGATGCTGCCAGTGGCCATCACGGCGCTCATCGCCGTAGCGCTCCTTGGCTGGTTTGTCTGGAATGCCCTGACGCAATCCGGTGCCGCGCCGAGCGCAGGAAAGGCCGCACAGGTGACGGTCACCGCGACGGTCACCGAATCGGCAGCGGCCCCTAGCCGCCTGACTCCGCCCCCCGCGGCCGTCCAGCCATCGATCGTGACCGTGCCTGTGATTCCGAGTTACCCGAGGGTGCAGATCCCAGCCGGCGGCCAGGTGTGCGGGAATCTGGGGGCAGGACCGTATGCCTACACGGCGACGGGCAATGAATCGACGAGTTGCCCCTTCGCCGTCAATGTCCAGACGGCCTATGTCGCGGCGGGGGGGAACGGCCGGCCGGTCGTCATCAACGCCTACAGCCCGGTGACCAACAAGGCCTATGCGATGTCGTGCAGTGGCGACCAGCCCGCGGTGTGCACCGGTGGCGTCGCCGCGATCATCCTCCTGTTCGGTGGTCAGCCGACTCTCTAGCCGGACAGCGCGGAGACCCGCGCGACGGCGCTCGTGCGACACGCGACACATCGGCATGATGTATCGGTTCGATATATCTGGTGCTACAGTCCTGCCTGTCGTCGACGCACGCGCGTAACCAATCGAAGGTGCGGCGAACGGCAGCCGGGGTTTCACGAGAACCCAGGCACACGGCATACCGGATCAACGGACCGGACCACAGGCG
>WBZS01000870.1_pt1 | contig 29246 bp, 29 predicted proteins | sample 5204201 | NCBI WGS metagenome assembly WBZS01 (sample SAMN12344357, study PRJNA552823) | activated sludge metagenome | biome: Activated sludge suspended growth; feature: Nitrification reactor; material: Wastewater; isolation source: activated sludge from nitrification reactor of wastewater... | reverse complement strand
TGTTGACCGGCATAGGAGGTGATGACGGCTCCTATGTGGAGCTGACGCCAGACGACGCCGGGCACCTCAGCGAGTTGTTGGCAGAGGCGGCGCGGCTCGCCAAGGGCGACCAGAGCGGCGAAGCAGCTTCCTGACATCCGCGAAGTGCAGCAGTCCGACTGGTGCCCGAGCGGGGGCGCGTGTGCGGCTCCGGTGTTCTCGGGGGAGATGGTTGTCCATGCGGACGGACGAGCGCGTCCGACTGGAGACCCCTGCCCGTCGGGCCGGAAGGGTCGCTGGTGCGGTGCTGGCGGACGATGTCAGGATGCTCCACATGAGTGGAGCGGGGACCAAGGATGCCCCCTGGCTGCTGAAGACGCCGCCGGGCACATCCGAGTACACGATGTATGCCGACCGTGAGGCTGACCCGCCGCTGCTGGTCTGCCAGGTCGGCGCGACGAAGCTGACATACCTTCTGCGTGCGGTCGATGACCTCCTCGCGATGCTCAAGGAGCACGGGGGTTGGATGGAACTGGGCGCTGCCGACGAGCAGAAGCCCGGGAAGGACGGCACGGTCGAGGCGTGGGGACGTGCGGAGTCGAACCCTGTGGGCGGTTGGTACGGGCAGCGCAAGGGCTACCGCGGCCGGTTCGGCATGTATCTGCCCCCGCTGCTCGAAGAACTGGGACTCGTCGAGTTGGAACACAAGCCGCGCGGGAACCGCCTCAGGGCGGTCTAGAGCGGCGTCCCGGCCGCTCTGTTGCGGCACGTGAGACGGTAGGCGATGGTAGGCGATGGGCGGCCACGGTACGCACTCCTTTGCCGCCGTCCGCGCTCATCGGTTTGCCGATGGTCGGGACCTGGCGCGGGGTGTTTGACAGCTGTCGCGGTCCGGCGGGGGTTGCAGGCCGGGCGAGTGGGGTACAAGGCTGGGTGATCCGATGCCCGCACGCGAAGCCGTCGGGCGAGCGAAGAGATAAGTCATGGCTGATGGTTCAACCGGTGTTGTCCCAATGGTTGCCTACCGCGACGGCCCGGCGGCAATGGACTGGCTGGCCGTTGCCTTCGGCTTCCGAGAAGAAGTCCGGTGGCTGGATGACGAGGGTGTACTGACACACGGCGAGATGGTGGCTGGTCGAGGACGCATCATGTTGGCCACACCCACCCTCGACTACGAAGGACCGCTGCTGCATCGCTCCCACTGCGATCAGGCGGCCGCCTGGTCCCGTGCCCCCTGGGTGATCGACGGAGTCCTGGTGTACGTCGAGGACATCTCATCTCATTTCAACCAGGCGCGAGCTGCGGGGGCGACGTTGCTGTCAGGAATCGAGCCGGGCCCTGACGGCAGCTTAATCTACCGGGTGGAGGATGTGGAGGGCCATCGCTGGATGTTCATGCAGCAAACCCCGTGACGCCTTCCGGACGCTTCCGATATTCCTCGTCCTGGTGTGGTGCCGGGAACGCAGTGTCGAGCCGTTGCAGGCGCCAGGCGTGTGTCGGTCGTGGCCGGCTTCTACCGCACCTGCGTCGTCGACCAGGTCCTGTCCCAGTCCCCGGCTGACTAAGTCCGGCGTCCGAACGTTCCGCCTGAGTCGCCCACGCTCGGCTTTTCGCACCTGCAGTTCGAGGCCCTGCTCAGCGCGGCGCGGACGTCGGGCAACCCCAACGACTTCGCCCTGGTGACCATGCTCGGCCTGCTCGGACCGCGGATCTTCGAAGCCTGCGGCGCCAACATCACCGACCTCGGCGAGCAACTCGCCTCGACCGTCCGGCTACCCCCTGCTTTCGGCGCGCCGAGGATTGATGAGGTGCGATGACGCGGGGATGGACGCGTCCGCCGCACAAGCGCTGGCCGGGCCTGGATCGGCGGACCGGTTCTTACGGACTCCTTTCGAGGCTGCGCGGGGACTCGTGCCGGGGCGCCTGTGCGGCTGAGATGGTCGCATGCGAGTGCTCGTCACCGGCGCTGCCGGCTTCATCGGTTCGGCCATCACCGACCTGCTGCGCAAGCATGGGCACGAAGTGGTGGCCGTCGACGTCTTGCTGGACCGCGCCCACACCAGTAGGCCCGACTGGACCGGCAACGACCTCCAGATCATCGACGTCCGGGACGAGTCAGCTCTGACGGCTCTGCTGGAGGGCGTCGATGCGGTCTGCCACCAGGCGGCCATGGTGGGACTCGGGGTGACCATCCACGACGCGCCCGACTACGCCTCGCACAATGTGGTGGGGACTGCGTCGGTGGTGTCGGCGATGGCGAGGGCGGGCGTCGCCGGGTTGGTGCAGGCCACCTCAATGGTTGTCTACGGCTCTGGTCGGCAGCTGTGTCCCGAGCACGGGGACGTGAAGCCTCGTCCGCGGTCGGCAGCTGACCTGGCTGAAGGACGTTTCGAACCCCGCTGCCCCCGGTGCGCTGCCGAGGTCTCCTGGGGCCTGGTGGACGAAGAGGCCCATCTCGACCCGCGCAACGCCTACGCCACGACGAAACTCGCCCAGGAGCATCTGGCTACGGCGTGGACGGAGCAGGCGGGGGGGGCGGCGGTCAGCCTCCGCTACCACAACGTCTACGGGTCGCGGATGCCGCGGAACACTCCGTACGCGGGGGTGGCCAGCATCTTCCGCTCCGCTCTGGCCGAAGGGATGCCTCCCACGGTGTACGAGGACGGAGGTCAGATGCGTGACTTCGTCGATGTCCGCGACGTGGCACGGGCGAACCTGGCGGCGCTGGAGAGCCTGGGAACCGCCGGGCCAGGTCACCGGGTCTTCAACGTGGCCTCCGGTGAGCCGCACAGCGTGCTCGACCTGGCGGTGACGCTCGCCCGCGCGACAGGCGGGCCCGACCCGGTGGTGGTGGGCGGCGGACGCCCCGGCGACGTCCGCCACATCGTGGCAGACCCGTCCCGCATCCGTGGCGAGTTGGGCTTCGCCGCTGAGGTGGCGTTCGAGGACGGGATGCGGGAGTTCGCGGCGGCGCCGATGCGTCGGTAGGCGATCTGCGGATGCCGGACCGTTCAGCCGGCGAGTGCGGGCTCGGCTGGTGGCAGAGTCAGCCGGAAGCAGCAGCCGCCGGCGACGTTGCTGACAGCCACGCTGCCATGTTGGGCGGCCATGAGTCCCCTGACGATGGCCAGTCCCAACCCGGCCCCGGGGCTCAGCGGCTCAGTTTCGGGGGACCGGGCGGTGGTGCCTCGGAAGCCGACCTCGAACACCCTGGACAGGTCGTCGACGGGGATGCCGCCGCATCCGTCGGTGACACTCAGCCACGCGCCTTCCCCGTTCCGGCCACCACGCACGGTCACCTTCAGGCCGGGTTCGGTATGGCGGACGGCGTTGACCATCAAGTTGCGGACGACCCGTTCGATCTCCTTGCCGCTTGCCTGGCCGACGATCGGCGGCAGGGTCACGTCGAGCCCCACGCCGCGCGCGTCGGCTACTGGTCGAAGGCCGCTCACCGTCTCGTGGACGAGTAGGTCCAGGGCCACGGGCTCGGGGCGCAGGTGCAGCGAACCGCTGTTGATCCGAGACAGCTCGAACAGGTCGTCGACCATTGTGCCCAGCCGGCCGGCTTCTCGGCCGATGCGGGCGCCGTACTCGCTGACGTCCTCGGGCTCGTCGACCACGCGGTCCTCCAGGGCCTCGGCCATGGCCTTGATCCCGGCGAGCGGGGTGCGCAGATCGTGGCTGAGCCAGGCGATCAGGTCGCGGTGACTCTCCTCGCGAGCGCGCTCCTGGGCGCGACGTGTTTCGGCGGCCAGAGAGCGGCGGGCGTACTGCTGCCCGAGCAACACCGTGCCCGGCACCAGCATCAGGCCGATCAGCGCACAGGTGATCAGCGTCCAGCCGAGTTGCGGGGTGAACATGAACCCGCTGATCGCGACCACGAAGCCGAGGGCGGCCGACAAGGGAACGATGACCAGAAATGCCAGGGACACCGCGGGGCGCTGGCTGAAGAGCTGGAGCAGCAGCCACAGAATCGCGATCGCCACGACGCAGGTGAGCAGCGCCCACGGCGCGATGTGCAGGAAGTCCTCGCTCATGGCCGGCTCCCGGTGGGCTTGTAGCGGTAGCCCACCCCCCACACCGTCAGCAACCGGAGGGGGCGCGACGGGTCGGATTCGATCTTCTCCCGCAGCCGCCGCACGTGCACCGTGACGGTGGAGTCGTCGCCGAAGCTCCAGTCCCACACCTGCTCCAGCAGGTCGGCCCGGCGGAAGGCCTGGTTCGGGTGGGCCAACAGGAACGCGAGCAGGTCGAACTCGCGTGCGGTCACGTCGAGTTGGCGCCCCGCCAGGGTGGCGGTGCGGGCTCGCGGGTCGAGGGTCAGGTCACCGTCGGTCAGCGGCCGGGCATCGGCGGCTCGCGGCGCGGCACGCTCGAGGAGTCGCTGCACCCGGAGGGTGACCTCGCGCGGTGAGAAGGGCTTGACCACGTAATCGTCGGCCCCTTGTTCGAGACCGACGACCCGGTCGGACTCGCTGCCCAGGGCCGTCAGCATGATGACCGGGACATGGCTGGTGCGCCGGATCCGCTCGCAGACGTCGAGGCCGTCCATGCCGGGCAGCATCAGGTCCAGGACGACCAGGTCGGGTTCGCGGCGTCCGAATGCCTCAAGGGCGCTCACCCCGTCGGCTGCCTCGACGACGCCCAGACCGGCCCGGGAGAGATAGCGCCGCAGCACATCACGGGTGGTCGGGTCATCGTCGACGACCAAGACGGTCTTTCCCGGCATCCGCCCTGCCTTCAGCTCCACGCTCACGGTTCACCATTCAGTCAGCAGGAGATGATTGACCGCAAGAGCCCAGCTGGCGGCGCCGATCAGACCCCAGCGTCCCCAGTTGGGTGGTGCCAAGGAGGCCGCGCAGTACAAGGTGAGGGTGAAGGTGAGCCAGATGCGCTCGGTCTCGGCCTTGGACAGGCCGCTGAGGTCTGCCAGGACGATGACCAGCAGGGCGGCGAGGGCCAGCCACGCGGGGGCGGAGTCGGCGTGGGATCGGTTTGGCGAGGCGACCCGGCTGATCGCCCAGCGCACCATCACGACAACCAGCGGCGAGGCGCACACCACGAGGGCGGCGAGGTTCCCCCACACGAAGTAGGAGTAGGGCCGCGAGCTGGCGATGCCCTCGTAATAGCGCAGGTTCACCCTCGCCAGCCCCTGCCACCACACGAACCCGGCCGCTGTGAAGAAGATGACGACCGCCCCCGCTCCCAGCCCGGTGACCAGCCAACCCCAGCGCACCCTGCGCCAGCCCACGTGTCGGGACGACAGCACCAGGGAGGTCGCTACGACCAGCACGTACAGCACGTGACCATAGGACAGGTACAGCATCGCTCCCAGGAGCAGGCCCCCCACGAGCGAGACAACGGGGCGGGCGTGGACGGCGCCCCAGACGGCTGCAGCCACCCCAACGGAGGCGACACCAGCGAAAAGCGCGTCTCCCGAGACACCCATCCACACCGCCCCGGGGAAGACCGCGAGCCACGGGACCAGCCGACGGGCCGAGGCCTCTGTCCCGAGCGCGCGGAGGGTCACCGCCCAGGCGGGACCGGCCAGCGAGCCGGCGATCATGCAGGCCAGCCCGGCCCACCAGCCTCCTCCGAGTCCCACCCACGCCAGGGCCCAGAAGACCAGGGTGGCCAGCGGCGGGTGCGCTGAGACGTGGGTGGTCCAGGCATCCGGGACGCCCACGATCAGCCCGGAGAAGGTACGCAAGAACTCCCAGGGATCTTCGATCCGGGGCAGGTCGTGGAGGTACTCGTGCGGGGAGAGCATCTTGGTCCCCCAGTCGCCGTCGACCGATGCCAGCGACACGGTCCACGCCAGGCCGATCATCCAGCCCACGGTCAGCAAACCGCGCCAACTCATAGCCCCCACGTGCTGTTCCAGCCGCACGGCTGCAACCAGACACAGGACGGCGGGCACCGTGCCAACCCCGACGTGGGGGGCCCAGGTCGCGAAGATGGGCGGGAACGGAAGCAGGATGACGGTTCCGGACGCCTCGATCGCCCTGCCCACGACATGGGCGAGGACGACCAACAGCAGACCGCCGAGAATCAAAGCACCGTCGAAGGCCGAGGGCCGCGGCGAGGTGGCCGCGAACTGGTTGCGCCGGTGGGTGTCCACGCTCACGCCTCGACGCTAGAGACCGACCCGCCCTGGTCGCGAGTCTGGCGGATCCGCCGAAAGACTCCCGTAACACAACTCAGATTCCGGCAATAGTCCTGTAGCCGTGGGGGCGCTTGGACGCTGTCGCGTCGCCCTAGCGTCAGGCCATGGACGTTGCTGCCCCCGCCACGATCGACCTCGTCGAGGTGGTCGTTCCCTGTCTGAACGAGGAGCAGGCCCTGCCGGGTCTGCTGGGGAGAATCCCCACTGGGTGGAGGGTCATCGTGGTCGACAACGGCTCCTCCGACCGAACCGCCGCGGTGGCCCGGGCGGCTGGAGCCACGGTTGTCCACGAGCCGCTGCACGGGTACGGCGCCGCTGTCCACCGCGGCCTTACCCAGGCGACCGGAACGTTCGTGGTGGTGCTGGACGGCGACGGATCGATCCAGCCCACCGACCTGGTCGAGATGGTCGCCGCGGTCCGCCGCGCAGAGGCCGACCTGGTATGCGGCGCCCGCCAGCCCGTCAACCGCGCCGCCTGGCCTGCGCACGCCCGATGGGGCAACCGGGTTCTGGCCGCCGTGCTGTCGACCGCCCTGCGGCTCGACCTGCACGACATCGCACCGGTGCGGGTCGCCCGGCGCGACGCCCTGATCGCCCTGGCTGTCGAGGATCGCCGCTTCGGCTACCCCTTGGAGACTCTGCTCCGTGCTCGTGCGGCCGGCTGGCGGATCATCGAGCGACCGGTGGCCTATCACCCGCGCGACGGCGGCCAGTCCAAAGTGACCGGCAGCCTTCGGGGAACGGCCAAAGCCCTGCGTGACTTCGCCGCCGTCCTGGTCACCCACCGCCACCTGCTCTGGCGGGGGCGGCGATGAACGGCCAACGACCCGTCCTGCTGATCGTGGCCAAGGCGCCCGTGCCAGGCGAGGTCAAGACCAGGCTGGTGCCAGCGTTCACCCCGCACCAGGCCGCCGCACTGGCCGCCGCCGCCCTGCTCGACACTCTGGACGCCTGCCGCACTGCCGCCGCCCTGGCCGGCGCGGAGGTGGTGGTGGCCCTGTCCGGGGATCTCAACCGGGCGATGGCCGCCGATGCCCTGAGCGGTGCCCTGGGCCGCGTGCGGGTCATCCCGCAACGCGGCGACGGGCTGGCGCAACGGCTCGCCTTCGCCCACACCGATGCCGCCGGCGACTTCGGCAACTGCCTCCAACTGGGCATGGACACGCCGCACGTCGCCCCGGACACCCTGGCAGACGGGCTAGTCCGCATAAGTTCGCTGCCCGGGCCGGACGCACTCCTGGGCCCGGCCGTCGACGGAGGCTGGTGGGCGCTGGCCCTGCGGCGGGCCGGCACGGCTCGGTGCCTGACCCGCGTCGCCATGTCGACCTCCCACACCGGCGACGACACCCTCGCCGCCCTGCGCGCCGACCGCCACAGAGTCGACCTGATGCCCCTGCTGCGAGACGTGGACACCGTGGACGACCTGGAACAAGTCGCCGCCACGTCGGACGGCCGATTCGGCGCACTCGCCCGAGCCCTCCACCGTTGGCCCCGGGAGGCATCATGACCACCGCCATCGACCTCTACACCCGGGGGCTGGCCGGCGAGCGGGTCTGGGTCGAGGCGGGCCCGGAAATCACCGAGCTCCCCGTCCGAACCTGGGCCGAACACGAGATCCCCGGCGACGCGGCCCTGCTCGACCGGTGCCTCGGGCCGACCCTCGACGTCGGGTGCGGCCCGGGCCGCCTGACCGTGGCGTTGCTGACCAGGGGCGTCCTGGCGTTGGGGATCGACGTGTGTCAGGCGGCAGTGGCGATGGCCCGGGGGAGGGGGGCGGCAGTGCTTCGGCGGGACGTGTACGGGCCGGTCCCACGCGAAGGCAGTTGGCGGCACGTGGTGTTGGCCGACGGCAACATCGGCATCGAGGGCGACCCGGTGAGGCTCCTGAGCCGGTGCCGGTCGCTGCTCACCGTCGGCGGCTCGGTCCTACTCGACCTGCAAGGGGCTGGCGGCAGCCTTCGCACCGACGAGGTCCGGCTACGCACCGGGAACCACACGAGCGACTGGTTCCGATGGTCGAGCGTGCCCACCGGAGCGCTCCCGCCGATCGCCGCCGCCTCCGGTTTCGAGGTTGAGGCCATGTGGCAGAACGCGGGACGCTGGCAGGCCAAACTGCGGACCACCAACTATTGGCCAGAGAGTCGCCATGCGCCCCGCTGACCTGATCCCCCGCGAGGGTTGGTACCCACGGCAGGCCCGAGGCGGCTGGCTGAGCCTCCGCGTCGGAGCCGCGCTCGGGGTCACCTTCCTGACCTGTTTCGTCACCGGCATGATCAGCCACCTCCACCAATCTCCCGGCCTCGTCAGCCTGCCACCCGAGCCAGCGTGGGGCTACGCGCTCAGCCAAGGGCTGCACGTCACCTCGGGGATCGTCTCGGTCCCGCTGCTGGCGGTGAAGCTGTGGTCCGTCGCCCCCCGATTCTGGAAGCGCCCGCTGGCCGGCGGGCCGCTGCGGATGGCAGAACGAGGCTCGGTCCTGGTCCTCGTCGCCTCGGCGATCTTCGAACTCGTTACCGGACTGCTGAACGTGGCGCAGATCTACGTATTCGGCTTCTACTTCCCACCCGTCCACTACGCCGTCGCCTGGCTGGCGATCGGGGCCATCGTGGTGCACGTCGCCGTCCAGCTCCCCCAGGTGCGACACCACTGGGGAGAGGCCGACGAGCCGGCCGCTGGCGGTCTCGATCGCCGCGACGTCCTGCGCCTGGCCGGTATCGCTGCGCTGGTCTCGGCGGTCGCCACCGCAGGTGACAAGGTCCCGGCGCTCCGTCCGTTCGGGGCACTGTCCCAACGCAGCGGCGGCGGACCGCAGTCGCTGCCGGTCAACCGCAGCGCGGTCGCAGCAGGCATTGCCGTGTCGCCTGACTGGCGCCTGCTCGTGGTCGACGGGGCCGCAAAGCGGGAGCTCCGGCTCGAGGACTTGCGTGCCCTGCCGCAACATACGGCCCAGCTCCCGATCGCCTGTGTCGAAGGCTGGAATGCCTGGGCCACCTGGGAGGGTGTCCGGCTGGCCGAACTCATCGGCGGTGCAGCTGGCGTCACAGGCCTGACCGTCCGCTCGCCCGACCCCGGCGGGTATGGCAGCAGCCTGGTGACCCCGGCCACCCTGAACCACCCCGACACCCTGCTCGCGCTGAAAGTCAACGGCGCAGCGCTCTCGCTCGACCACGGCTACCCCGCGCGGCTGATCGCACCGAACCGTCCCGGAGCGATGCAGACCAAGTGGGTGGACCGGATCGAGGTGTACCGATGAGACGCCCCCAGCGGATCCGGCGGTGGATCCGGGACGGGGCCGCCGACCTCGCCGGGGCGCTGCGCGAACTGACCGTGTCCCGGGCCGCGTTGCTCACCGTCGGGGCCGCCGGCATCGCCTACGGCGCCTGGCTCACCCTGCACGAGATCCTGGGCGGCACCACCACCCTGTCAGGGTTCGCGGTTTGGTGGCTGTCCGGCCCCGTGGTCGTCGACCTTCTCCTGATGCCGACCGTGGTGATCTGCGGGTTGGCCCTGGCCCGGTTCCTCCCGGCCCGAGGGCGGCGGCCGATCGAAGCGGCCACGCTCATCACGGCCCTTCTGGCCCTGGTGGCCGCTCCCGTGGTGTCGGGTCTCGGTCGCCGCCTCGACAATCCGAGCCTGCTCGACCGTGACTATCCCGCGGGCTTCGCAGCACTGGTCGCAATCATCTGGTCGCTCGCTCTGGGAGGCTATGCCCTCAGCAGGCACCGACCCCCGCGAGGCCGTGACTCCGACTTGTCCACCAGCCAGAGCGTCACGACCAGGCCTCGTCCATGACGGTTCTGACCGCTGGCGATCGGTAGCCGATCCCGTCATCGGCGGAGTAGTCGAGGCAGCGTCCATCCGGTTGATCCAACGGGCGAGCGTAAGGACGGGTGCAGGTCGCTACCGTTCCACCTGAGACGACCCGTGGGCGCGCCGTGAGCTGTTGAGCTGCCCCGCCGAGCGTCACGGCAGGATCCCCGCCCGCACGGCGAGGGAGACCAGCTGCGCCCGGTCCGGGGCGTCCACCTTCATCATCGCCCGGTTGACGTGGGTCTTGACGGTCAGCGGAGACAGGTGCAACGCCTCGGCGATCCGCCGGTTCGTCAGCCCCCGGACGACCATCCCGACGATCTCCCGCTCCCTGGCGGTGAGGTCGGCGAACCGGGCGGCGATCTGACCGTCGACAGCAAACGTCGGGCCGTCGGTGAGGTGTTCGACCACCGCGTCCACGGCGCGCGCCGACAGTGCGTGCTCGCCCGAGACCACCCGGCGGATCGCGTCGGCCAGCTCAGCCGGCCCCGCCCCCTTACTGAGGAACCCGTCGGCTCCCGCCTTCAGCGCGGCGAGCACGGTCTCGTCCTGATCGAAGGTCGTCAGCACCAGGATCCGCACGGTCGCCGAGCGCGCGTCCGACCGGATCCGGCGCGTCGCCTCCACGCCGTCCACCCCGGGCATTCGGATATCCATGAGGATCAGGTCCACGGCGACACGGTCGAGCAGCCGGACCGCGCTGAGCCCGTCGCCGACCTCGGCGACCACCTCGACGTCGGGGACCGTCTCCAGAATCGTGCGGAGCCCGACCCGGATCAGCTCCTGGTCGTCGGCGATCGCCACCCGAATCATGAGCCGCCCCTTCCAGCTACCGGCAGCGCCGCTCGCACCCGGAACCGTCCGCCCTCGTCGACCGTCTCGGCCATCCCGCCGGCCGACTCTGCCCGCGCCCGCATGCCCACCAGTCCGTGGCCGCCCACCCCCACCGAGGAGGAACGCCCGCCCCGACGGGCGTTCACCGCATCGATCCGCAGCCCGGACGCGTCGGCGTCCACCCGCAGCCACACCGGCCCCACGCCGTGGCGCTGCGCGTTGGTCAGCGACTCCTGGACGATGCGGTACGCCGCCGCGCTGGCCGCGGGCGTCAGCTCCACCGTCGCCAGGTCGTCGACGGACGCCTCCACCATCAGCCCGGCGGCCCGGAACTCGTCGATGAGCCCCGCAATGCGCCGGTGGTCGGCGTTGGGCAGCAGCGACTCGGGCTCGTCCCCGACGCGCAGCACCCGGACCACCTGCTGGGTCTCTGCGAGCAGGCTCTGCACATCGCCGCGTACCTGCGCCAGCGCGGTCCGGGTCACCTCTGCGTCCGCGGGCAGCCGCGCCTCGGCGGCGCCCAGATGCATGCTGAGCACGGCGATCTTGTGCCCGAGGCTGTCGTGGAGGTCGCGGGCGATCCGGACGCGCTCCTCGGCGACCGTCCGGCTGACCACGGCGTCCCGGGTGGCCTCGGCGTCGCGGGCCCGCTGCTCCAGCTCCGACCAGTAGCGCTGATGGCCGCGCACCGCGCTGCCGATCGCCGCCATCATCACCGCCGAGACGCAGGCGATCGACGCCTCCGGGTTCACCGTCGGCAGCACGCTGCCGCCGTGGACGCCGACCGCCACCAGGTTCGCGGACCCGATCACGATCCCCGCTAACACCCCCGGCAGTCCGCGCAACGTGACGATCAGCGCCAGGAAACACGCCACGGACCAGGTCGCGATCGGCCACCAACCCAGCAGGGCGGAGGCGAGCGGGCTCGCCGCCGCGAGCGCCAGGGCCACGAGGGGGTAGCGGAAGCAGGTGGCCAGGGCGGCCACCGCCAGCGTCCAGGCGACCCACCCGCCCAGCGTCCTCGAGCTCTGCAGCAGCACGACGGCCTCCACGGCCAGCGCCGCCGCCACCACGACCGCCGCCGACCGCTCCAGCAGGCGGGGAGCGGTCGTCCAGCGGGCCGGGCGCCGGGGTTGCCGCACGTCAGCCGTCACCATCACAGTCTGACAGCGCTCAGGCCGCGCGGCTGCGCGCAGCGGTGAGCGGATTGATGCCGGCCCCGACGATGCCCCCGTCGCACAGCACGTCGGTGCCGGTGAGGTAGCTGGCGTCCGGGCCGGCGCAAAACGCGATGACGGCGGCGAGTTCGTCCGGACGCCCCAGGCGCGGGATCGGCGCCAACGGCAGATAGGACGCCGCGGCGTCCGCCTCGACGTCGCCCATCGGCGTGTCGACGTAGCCGGGGGAGACCGAGACGACGCGCAATCCCTTGCGCCCGAGGCGGGCCGCGTCGGTGCGGGCGAGCCACAGGACATAGTCCTTCGAGATGGCGTAGGCGAGGCCCGCGCGGTGCCCGGCGGGGATCACCGCGAGGCGGCGGCGCAGCCGGCGCACGAACGCGCCGGGATCTGCGTCGGCCAACGGGTAGAGGCCGCGCGGCAGCGCGACGCCCGGCACGAGGTGGGCGGCAAGCGACGACACGTCGACGAGACAGCCACCGGGGGCTAGGACGTCCTCGAACGCCCGGTGCACGTTGAGGGTGCCGAGCGCGTTCGCGGCGATCAGGTCGTCGGCCGAGGCCATGTGCGGCGACATCCCGGCGGCGTGGTCGGTGCGCATGAGGGGGCTCCTGGGTCGGCGGTGAGGTGACGACTCCACGGTGCCGCGGACGCCGACCGCGCGAATCCTCTCGCCGCGGTGGCCGCGCGTACCGCGTTCGCAGTAGCCGGACGCCCGGGCGTCCGGGCCCCGGACCGGTGTACTCCCAACGCGGTACGGCGGACGCCTGCGTTGGGCCGATTCGCCCTGCTCGCGGGTGGCCGATGCTGGAGAAAGAGCCCACCGCGGGCACCGAACGAGGAGTAGCCCATGAACATCGCAGACAAGACCGTCGTCGTCACCGGCGCAGGCAACGGCATCGGGCGCGAGGTCGCCCTCCAACTGCTGGATCGGGGCGCACGCGTGGCCGCGGTGGACCTGAGCTCGGACGGTCTGGCCCGGACGGCCGAGCTGGCCGGCGTCGACGCGTCCCGGCTGACCACCCACGCCCTGAGCGTCACCGACGTCGACGCCGTCCACGCGTTGGCCCAGGCCGTGATCGACGAGCACGGCGCCGTCGACGGCCTGCTCAACGTGGCCGGGATCATCCAGAAGTTCGGCCCCATCGCGCAGATGCGGCGCGTCGAGATCGAGCGCGTGATGGACGTCAACTTCTGGGGGGTCGTCACCACCGTGCAGGCGTTCCTGCCCTACCTGTCGGCGCGTCCCGAGGCGGCCATCGTGAACGTCTCCAGCATGGGCGGGTTCCTGCCGGTGCCCGGACAGACGGCGTACGGAGCGTCCAAGGCGGCGGTGAAGTTGCTGACCGAGGGCCTGCACGCCGAGCTGCAGGGCACGAACGTGAGCGTCACGGCGGTCTTTCCCGGCGCGGTGGCCACCGACATCAAGGCCAACAGCGGCGCGACGGCCGTCACGGCGTCCGAGGACCCGAAGGGGGCCGCCGGCCTGATCCGGCCCATCGCGCCCGCCGAGGCGGCCCGCCAGATCGTCGTGGCGATGGAGAGGGGCCGTTACCACGCCCACGTGGGACGGGACGCCGCTGCGCTCGACCTGCTCGTGCGGCTCACCCCGATCGGGTCGATGCGGGTGATCTCCAAGGCAATGTCGGCGGCCGGCCACTGACCGCATCGCGCGTTGTCAGGTCGACGTAACGGGCGTCGAGGGGTTGGCGTCGAACTGGGTCGTGTACAGCTCGGCGTAGAGGCCGCCGCGGGTGAGGAGGTCGTCGTGGCGTCCGGTCTCGACGACGCGGCCGTGGTCGAGCACCACGATCAAGTCCGCCTGGCGGACGGTCGAGAGCCGGTGGGCGATCACGAGCGATGTGCGGCCGCTGAGTGCCTCGTCCAGGGCGGCCTTGACGGCGACCTCGGATTCCGAGTCCAGGTGCGCGGTGGCCTCGTCGAGGATGACGACGTCGGGGGCCTTGAGCAGCAGCCGGGCGATGGCGATGCGCTGCTTCTCCCCGCCCGAGAGCCGGTGGCCGCGGTCGCCGACCACCGTGTCGAGCCCTTCGGGCAGGTCGTCGACCAGGTCGGCGATCTGCGCCAGCGTCAGGGCGCGGTCGAGGTCGGCGTCGGTGGCGTCCGGCCGGGCGTACAGCAGGTTGGCGCGGATCGTGTCGTGGAACAGATGCGCGTCCTGGGTGACCACCCCGACCCGGTGCCGCAGGGACGCCGAGGTGGCGTCCCGCAGGTCGACGCCGCCGATGCGCACGGCTCCCGACGTCGGGTCGTACAGCCGCGAGACCAGCGCGCTGAGCGTGGTCTTGCCCGCCCCGGACGGCCCGACGAGCGCCACCAGCTGGCCGGCCCGGGCGGTGAGCGACACGTCGCGCAGCACGAGGTCGCCCGCGCGGCGGTCGCCGGACGCCGTCGACTCCAGCGAGGCCAGCGACACCTCGTCCGCGGACGGGTAGCGGAACGATACGTTCTCGACGACCACGTCGAGGGGTCCGGGCGGCAGCGGGACGGCGTCCGGGCGGTCCTCCACGAGGGGGCGCAGGTCCAGCACCTCGAAGACGCGCTCGAACGAAACCAGGGCCGTCATGACGTCGACCCGGACGTTGGAGAGCGCGGTCAGTGGTCCGTACAGGCGGGCGAGCAACGCGGCCAGGGCCAGGAGCGTGCCGACCGTGAGCGCCCCCGCGACGGCGATCACGCCGCCGAAGCCGTAGACCATGGCGGTGGCGAGGGCGGCGATCAACGTCAGCGCCGCCAGGAACACCGAGCGGTTGATCGAGATGCTGATGCCGACGTCGCGCACCCGGGCGGCCCGTTCGGCGTACTCGGACGCCTCGCGCTCGGGCGAGCCGAACAGCTTCACGAGCAGCGCCCCGGCGACGTTGAACCGCTCGGTCATCCGGGAGCCGAGGTCGGCGTTCAGCGCCATTTGGCGGCGGGTCAGGTCGGCGAGCCGCCGGCCCATGTACCGGGCCGGGAGGATCAGGACCGGGACCAGCACCAGCGCCCCGAGCGTGAGCTGCCAAGACAGCGCGAACATCGTGCCGACGACGAGGACGACCGAGACGACGTTGCTGACCACGTTGGACAGCACGGACGTGAACGCCTGCTGCGCCCCGATCACGTCGCTGTTCAGCCGCGAGACCAGCGAGCCCGTCTGGGTGCGGGTGAAGAACGCGATCGGCTGCTTCAGGACGTGCTCGAACACCTCCGTGCGCAGGTCGAGGATCAGGCCCTCGCCGATGTGGGACGAGAACCAGCGCAGGACGACAGTCAGCGCGGCGTCCAGCACGGCGATGCCGGCCACGACCAGCGCGAGCCGGACCACCACGGCCGCGTCGCCCGGGATGACGCCGGCGTCCACGATCTCGCGGAACAGCAACGGCACCGCCACGACCAGCACGGCGTCGACGACGACGAGCACGAGGAACGCCGCGATGGACGCCCGATAGCGCCCCGCGTAGCCCAGCACCCGCCGGTACGTGCCCGGCGCCAGCCGTTGCCCCGCGACCGAAGGGTCGCGCGACAGGGCGTGCATCATCATCCACGGCGAGCTGGTCAAGGTGGTCCTCCCGTGTCCTTCACCTATCACACCCAGGTTAGGCGTTGGCGCCATCCGACTGGCGCGCTGGGGCGGACGGGGAGATGCGCCCGTCCAACCAGCCGACGAGCGCCGCGCAGTAGGTGGTGACCAGCCGGTCGGTGACGGCCTCGGCGGACATGCCGAGGGTCTCGATCAGGTCGAAGATCTCCCGTGGGTCGAAGAGGATGTTCCACAGGAACATGCCCTCGTCGCCCGGGTCCGATAGGCCGAGTTCGGCCGCGGCCGAACGGATAGGCAGCGCGAGGGCGTCCGCGCCGACGGAGACGTACGGGGTGCCCGCCTTCAGCCGCTTGAGGTAGCCCTCACGCGACCGGGTGGACACCATGGCCCGCCCGTGTCGCACGACCAGGCCGACCCAGTGCTGACTGACCGCGTGCAGGAGCGCCACCCCTTGCGCCTCACACGTGACGCTGTACGCGTAGAGCTTCATGCCCACGTCGAAGCGATACTGCTCGACGGCCTTCTCCACCGAACCGAAGTGACGGTAGGCGGTCGCGAGCGACAGCCCCGCGTGCTCTGCCACCTCGTTCATCTTGACGCCCGCGCCGTCCCGGGCCACGAGTTCCGCCGCCGAGCGGACGAGCTTGTGCCGGTTGCGCGCGGTGTCACTGCGCGGGGCTTTGGGCATCTGCCTTCCTGTACCGTCGAGGTGGATGACGCGCGACTGGGCGACCATGTCCAGCGCCCTCAGGATAGTGCGCCCAGCGCGTCGGCCAGCCGCTGCACGCCTACCGTGATGGCCTCCTCACTGGCCGCGAACGACAGCCGCAGATGATGCTCGCCGTGCGCGCCGAACTCGGCACCGGGACGCACGGCGACCCCGTGCCGGCGCAGGTGCGCCACCAGTTCGACCGACCCCAGGTCGACCTCGTAGCGCGGGAACAGATAGAACGCCCCCTCGGGGGCCTGGACCGTCAGCCCCTGCACGCGGCTCAGCGCCTCGAACATCACATGTTGGCGGCGGGTGTAGGCCTCCCGCATGCGGTCGACCTCATCAGCGCACTCCATCAGCGCCACCAGTCCGGCCCGTTGCACGAACGTGTTGGGGGAGCCCGCGAACGTGGCGTGGACACGTCCTGCGGCCGCGATGGCCGCGGTCGGACCCCACAGGTAGCCGAGTCGCCAACCGGTCATCGCGTAGGTCTTCGAGAAGGTCTGGCAGTAGATCGCCCGGTCGCGCAGAGACTCCACCTGCAGCACCGACGTGAACGGAGCAGCCGTGTACACCAGATCGGCGTAGGCCTCGTCCGCCAGCACGAGGGTCTCCGTGCCCTCGAGTGCCCGGCCCAACGCCAGGAGTTCTTCCGCCGTGTGCACGATGCCGGTGGGGTTCGAGGGGTTGCAGAAGACGAAAAGCGCGGCGTCCGACAGGGCCACGGTCAAGGCCTCCAGGTCCCAATGGAGGTCGTCTTGCAGCGGCACGTGGACTGCGCGTCCTCCGGCCAGCGCGATGAGGTCGGCGTAGAGGGAGTAGGTCGGATCGGGGAGGACGACCTTGTCGCCGGGGTTGACGAGTCCCAGGATGGCGGCGCCGAGACCTCCTGAGCCGCCGTGCGTGATCTGGATGTCCTCGGGGTCGGCGTCCCTACCGAGGAGGGGCGTGAGCCGTGCCGCCAGCTCGCGGCGCAGCGGAGCCTCGCCCTTCAGGGGGGCGTAGTGCGTCCAGCCGGCCCGAAGGGCCTCGTCGGCAGCCCGGACGATCCGCTCGGGGGTGTCGAAGTCGGGTTCCCCTACGGCGAGGGACACGAGGTCGGCCGTCGACGCCGGCTGCTGGACCCGTCGCGACACGGCCTCGATCCTGCGGACCGCGTCGGCGGGGCGGATGAGCGTGGTCATGCGTCAGTTCCTCTCGTTCGCGGGGGCGCCGATGTGGCGGCTGAGGGCGATGTCTCCGGACGTGTCCCGTGTCCGGGTGGGGCACACGACGATCTCCTGGGCGCAGGCCCGGGGCGACAGGCTAAGTGCCATGACGATGGCCTCGGCCACGTCGTCGGGCTGAAGCATATTGACGCGCTCGGACGGCGCCGGCGGCCTGGGCCGGTTGTCGAGGATGGGCGTGTCCGCCTCCCCGGGCAGGACGGTGATGGCGCGGATACCGTCGCCGCGGAACGTGTTGTGCAGGAACGTCATGAAGTTGCGCACGCCGGCCTTGGCAGCACCGTAAGCGGCGCCGCCCAGCAGGTTGGGGTTGTCCGCGGCCAGGGAGGAGACCGTGAGGATGGTGCCCTGGCCCCGCTCGAGCATGGCCGGCAGGATGAGGCGGGCCAGGCGGAAGACCGCGACCAGGTTCACGTCGAGCACGAACTGCAGGTCGGCGTCGGAGAGGTAGAGCGGGTTCATCACCCGGCAGTTCGCCCCCGCGATGTTGACGAGCGCGTCGATGCGTCCCAGGTCGGCGACGACCCCGGCCACGAGGGCTTCCACGGCCGGGCCGTCGGTGACGTCGACGGCCCGGCCGTGCGCATCGCCTCCGGCTTGGCGGATGCTCCGCACCACCTCGTCGAGCGGGTCCGTTCCGAGCCCGACGAGCACGACGCGCGCGCCCGCCGCGGCCAGCTGTCGGGCCGTGGCCTTGCCCATGCCGGAGCCTGCCCCGGTCACCACGATCACCTGATTGTCGAGCTTTCCCATGAATCCTCCTAGAGCCACCAGTCGACACCGATCTGCTTGACGACGGCCCCGAATGCGTCCGTCACGTTCTTCTCGAGGGCTGCGAGGCCCGCTGCGCGCGCCTGCTCGCGCGCGACCGCGTCGCGCCGGCTCGTCCAGCGGAACCGCACGGCCTGGCCCACGGCGAGCTGCGCCAGCAGGGGCAGGTCGGAGCGGGCGACGACCCCGACGATGGGGTAGCCCGCCGTCAGGGTGCGGTAGCGCCCCAGGACGATGAGTTCGTCGTCGGCATGCGGGATCTCCACCGCTCCGATGGGGACGCCGTGGCTCACGATCTCCGGACCTCGCACGTGCACTACCGGGCCGTCCAGCCGCAGGCCCACGTGATCGGACTGGGGCTTCACGGTGTAGCTGGACTCCGCGAGCAGCGAGTGGACCTCGGGTACCAGGTCGTGTTCCGCGGCGGGGACGACGTCGAGGATCCATGGGCCGGCGGCCAGGTCGAGACGCGGGACGTCGAACAGGAACGGGGTCGCCCCCATGCCGCGCAGGCCGGGCAGGGGGCTGGGATGCGCGAGGCGGATCGCCTGGCCGCTCGAGATGAGCTGGGCGAAGCCCATCCGGGGGTCGGGCGAGGTGCTGCCCATGAAGCGTGGGGCGACGAGTTGTCCCCCCACGGCGACGTAGGTGCGCAGTCCGGCACGCGTGTGCGTCACCGCGACCTCCTGGCCGGCGGGGACGACCAGGGTGCTCCAGGCGTCGGCGTGCCCGCCGTTCACGGTGACCGTGGAAGAGGCGCCGGTCACGGCGACGAGCACGGGGGCGGAGGGGACGAAGCCGAAGTCGCCGATGGTCTCGACCAGAGTGGCGTCGCGGGAGTTGCCGACCAGGATGTTGGCCACAGTGGCCGAGTGCTGGTCAGCGGCCCCGCCGGTGGGGACGCCGCTGATCTCGGTGTCGCGACGGCCGAGATCGGTGAAGGTGGCGCGCCAGCCAACCCGGCTGACCGTCAGGAGGTGCTCAGCCACAGGACGCCTCACCCAGCAGGATCCCGGCCGTGTCGGCCGCCTCGACGGTCCCGATGACCCGGAGCCGCAACCGGTCGCCGGCGGCGAAGCGGATGGGCGGGTCGGCGGAGATGTCCACGATGCCGAGCGGCGTCCAACCCACCACTCGCCAGCCCGTCGGTCCCGGGAACGGCTGGATGATCGCGTTGTCTCCCGCGATCATCACCGAGCCGGCGGGCACGTTGGTCCGCGGCTGGGCCTGCCGGGCCACGGGACGGGGGAGCGTCACGCCGGACATCATGGGCGCCATCGCGGCGGCCAGGAGGACGATCGTCAACTCGTGCCCCACGAGCGCCTCCACGACTTCTTCTTCCGACAGGCCCAGTTCGAGGGCGACGGCGGCGAGGTCGGGACCGGCGTGACCGCCGAAGACGATCGGGACGTCCAGCACGCGTCCCCCGGCGTTCTCAGCCTCGGTGGCGACGCGATCCACCAGGCGCAGCACCGGCGCCAGGTGTTCGGGCCCGGTGACCAGCGGGTCGAACGCGACGAGGAAGGACTCCAACCCGGAGACGATGTCCGTGACGCCGTGGGGGCGGTGGCTGCAGAAGGCGTCCCGCAGTTGGACAATGCGCCGTCGCCGGAACCCGGCGTCCGGGGAGTCCACGGTCACCATGACCGCGGAGTCCCCGTACTCCTTGAGGATCGGGGGCGTCGACGACATCGGGTCAGCTCCGCGCGGCCTTGGCGGCGAGGACGGCGCGCAAGCCGGTGGCCTCCACGCCGGCGTCCGCGAGCGCCTTGCGCACAGCCTGGCCGTTCTCCCGGGCAAGCGGATGGTCACCGTGAAGCAGCAGCACGTCGCAGTCGTGCCCGAGCGGAACGGTGTTCCCGTCGACGGTGTCCACGGTGCCCTCAGTGACCACCTGGGCCGCCCTGCGCCCGACGGCCTCGGGGTCGTGGATCAGCCCGCCGGGGTGGTGGCGGCTCACGGGCCAGCCATCGTCGCCGTAGCCACGGTCGGCGAGGAAGACGTAGGCGACCTTCAGGCCGCGCTTCTCGGACTCGCTGGCGAGCACCCCCCGCTGGCACACCACGATGTAGTCGTCGTTGTACGCCTTGACCGCGTCCGTGATCGCGACCGCGTGTTTCAGATCCGTCTGCGCGATCGACCCCATGCGGCCGTGGGGAGCGACGTGGCTGATCTTGGCCCCGTGGACGCGCGCGAAGGCGTCCAACGCGCCGAGCTGGTACAGCACGTCCGTGCGGATCTCCTCTTCGCTGGCCTCAATCAGGCGCCTGCCGAAACCCACGAGATCGGGGTAGCCGGGGTGAGCACCGAGCTCGACCCCGCGCCGGACGCATTCGGCGACCGTCCGATCCAGGACGCGGGGGTCTCCCGCGTGGAAGCCGCAGGCGATGTTCGACGTGGTGACCAGGTCGAAAAGGTCGTCGTCCGCGCCGATCGTGTAGTTGCCATAGCTCTCGCCCAAGTCGGCGACGAGGGCGACCTTGTTGACTCCCATGGTGGCTCCTTGCTGAGGGATACAGGGCGGCCGGATGAGCGACCGACACCGAGAGTGCCCGTCCAGGCACCGTCTTGAATTGCGATTATGTTCGCACTTGCGAGGCCCGTCAAGCCCCCTCGCCTATCCGTGAGTAGGTGCGTTGGCCGGCTTGTTACCGTTGCGTGTCGGCTGAGACGTGATTGCTGAAGTCTCTTGACAAACGTCTGCAGCGGAGCCACCCTCTACTCAGGCGAGAAGCCGTTCTCATTTTGAGGCGGCCTCGCACCAGACATCAAGAGCCGGCTCCGCCATCACACGGCGGCGCCGCACAACCGGACCTGATCGGAAGGAACGACCTATGGTCAACGTGAGGAAGCGAAGCCTCTGGGTGGTCGCAGTGGCGGCGGCGTCGTCGCTGCTGTTCTCCGCGTGTGCTTCAGGGGGTAACCCCAACGCCGGGACGTCTCAGCAGCCGACGGTCACCGCAGTGCGCACCTCGCTCACCACGGATCCCACGACGTTCAACGCGGCCAAGGCGAACGCCAAGGACGACTACCAGGTGGCGCGCTACCTCTTCGACACGGTCATCCGCCTCGACGACAACGGCTCGTTCGTCGGCGGCCTGGCCAGCAAGTGGGAGGCGACGGCCGACCAGGCGGTGTTGACGATCCGCAGTGACGCCAAGTGCTCCGACGGCGCCGCGATCAACGCCAAGGTGGTGGCCGACTCGCTCAACTACTTCGCCGATCCCGCCACCAAGAACAACTTCGCCAAGCTCGTGTTCGGGCCGCAGCGTCCGACGATCACGGCCGACAACGCGGCCGCCACGGTGACGATCAAGCTCGCCCAGCCCTGGTCCGAGGTGCTTCGCGGCCTGACTCTGGCACAGACGGGCATCATCTGCCCCGCCGGCCTGGCCGACCTCGACGGGCTGGCCAAGGGCAGCGTGGCCGGCGCCTTCTCGGGCCCCTACACGCTCACCACCGCCCAGCATGGCGTCAAGTACGAGCTGACGCTGCGCTCCGACTACCAGGCGTGGCCGAAGTTCACCACCACGCTGGAAGGCACCCCGCCCAAGACGATTTCGTTCACTCCCGGCGTCAACAAGACCACGGTGGCGAACCAGCTGCTGACGGGTGCGTTCGACGTCGCCGAGATCGCGCCCGCCGACCTGGCCCGCGTCAAGTCGGACAGCCGGTTCGAGGTGCAGTCGGTGCCGTTCGCCGGCATCTGGCTGCTGTTCAACCAGCGCCCCGGCAGCCCGTTCACCGACCCGGCCCTGCGTAAGGCGGTGGCCCAGGCCGTCACCCAGGCGGGGTTCAACTCCGCGGCGTACGCCGGCCAGGGCATCGTCTACAACACGATCGTCGCCCCCAACGTCCCCTGCGCCCTGCAGACCAACGCCCACCTCACGGCCTTCGATCTCGAAGCGGCCAAGAAGGTGCTGGCCGGCAAGACGTTCAAGATGGTCGGCACGACCAGCATCGGCCCGAACGGTGCGGGCAACACCTACGTGCAGGAGGCGCTGCGCGCCGCCGGTGCCACGGTGAACCTCAACCTCGTCGACAACGGGACGTGGGCCACCCAGACGCAGACGCAGCCGGAGACCTGGGACCTCACCGTCCAGGGCGACGCCAACTTCGTCGGCTCGGTGGCGGCCTCCCTTACCCGGATCGCCGGCACCCCCACGGAGAAGGGCGGACGGAACATCGGCGGGGCGGCCAACGAGTCAGTCATGGCGGACATCGCGGCCGCCCAGGCCAGCGCCGATCAGACCCAGCGCTGCGCGGCGTTCGAGCGGGCGCAGATCACCATCCTCGACCAGAACGACATCGTCCCGTTCGTCGCCGAGCCGCAGATCATGGTGACGCGCAAGGGCTTCGCGGTTTCGACGAAGGCGGGGATCTTCGACTACTCCACCACCCGGATCAAGGGCTGACGGGCCTGACGCCATGGTGACTCCCCACGAGGCGGTGGTCGGCCCGTCCGACGAGCTGGCCACCGCCGGCACCCTTGCCAAGACACCCGCGCCACCGCGAGGGCGGGGACGTTCCCTCTGGGTCGACTACGCGTTGCGGCGAGCAGGGGGCCTGCTCCTGTCGTTGTCGCTCCTCGTCGTGGTGACCTTCTTCATCGTTCCCCTGATCCCGGGCGACCCGGCGGTCGCGATCGCGGGCGCGGACGCCACGACCGAACAGATCGAGGCGATCCGACAGCGGTTGGGGCTCAACGATCCGCTGCACGTCCAGTTCGTGCGCTACCTCGCAGGCATCTTCACGGGGCACCTGGGCGACTCGTTCGCCTATGACCAGCCCGTCGGGAACATCATCTTGCTGAAGATGCCGTACACCCTCCAGTTGGCCGGCATCTCGATCCTCGTCGTGCTGCTCGTCTCCATTCCGATCGGCATGCTGGTCGGGATCCTCACCCAAGGCGGACGCCGCCGCTGGCTCGACGTCGCGTTCGGCGGCGTAACCGGCACCCTGCAATCAGTGCCCCAGTACGTCACGTCGACCATCCTCGTCGTGATCTTCGCCATCGCGCTGGGCCTGCTGCCCGCTGCGGGGGCGGAGGGCCCCCGGTCGCTCGTCCTTCCGGTCCTCGGCATCGTGCTGGGCCCCATCTGCTCGGTCGCTCGACTCGTCCGCCGGGAGACCTCCACCGTCCTCGAACAGGACTACATGCGGACCGCGCGTGGGTCGCGACTTCCCGAGATCCGGCTCTACGCCCGCCACGCTCTGCCGAACCTTCTCACCACCGCGCTCACGTTGTCCGGGCTCATCCTGGCCGGGATGCTGGGCGGCGCGATCATCGTGGAGACGGTGTTCAGCTGGCCCGGCCTGGGCCAGGAGGTCGTGACGGCGATCCTTTACAAGGACTACCCGGTGATTCAGGGGGTCATCCTCGTGCTTGGCACCATCGCCATCCTCATGAATCTGCTCATCGACGTCATCCTGGGCGTCATCGACCCGCGCAGCTTGGGGGCGAACCGTGTCCGCTAAGGTCTCCCGCAGCACGGGGCGCAGCTTCCGCTGGACGCCCGGCATCCTGATCGGCCTGGTCATCATGGCCGCCCTCGTCCTGACCGCAATCGTGGCCCCGCTGATGCTTTCGTCGGCGGCCGATACGCTGACGGCCAACGCCTCCCAGCCGCCGAGTGCCGATCACCTGCTCGGCACCGACGGGTTCGGTCGCGACGTCCTGGCCCGCAGCCTGGTGGCCACCCGCTTGACGCTCCTCATGACGGTCGCCACCACGGTCATCGCGGTCGGGGCCGGCATCGTCATCGGCACGGGGGTGTGGCTCGCGCCGCGCATCGTACGGGAGGGCGCGCTACGGATCATCGAGGCCGCCGTGGCCTACCCCAGCCTGATCTTCGCGCTGATCATCGCCGCCATCCTGGGCCAGGGTGTCTTCTCAGCCGTGTTGGCGGTAGCTATCTCGGGCGTCCCCGCCTTCGCCCGCTTGACCGCCAATATGGCCGCGACCGTCTCGGCGCGGGACTACGTCACGATGGCGCGCCTTCAAGGCGTCACTGGCCCACGCATCATCAGCCGGCACCTCATTCCGAACATCGCGGAACCCCTGCTGGTGCTGACCGCGACGGTGTTCGCCACCACGCTCACCAATCTGTCCAGCCTGTCGTTCGTCGGGCTGGGCGTCCAGAGCCCCGACTACGACTTCGGACGCCTCCTCAACGACGGTCTGTTCAACATCTACTCCCAGCCGATGCAGGCGGTGGGCCCGGCCCTCATGATCACGCTGGCCGGCCTGTCGTCCATGCTGATCGGTGACGGCCTGGCGGCGTCCACCGACCCCCGCGGCGGACGCCGGTTCTCGACGAAGCGGCAAGCGGCGCCCAAACTGTCGGCGTCGAGCCAGGATGCCGGCAACGGCTTCGTGGTGGTGAAGAACCTCAAGGTGACGAGCTCGGCCGGCGCGCCCCTGGTCAACGGCGTCTCCTTCGCGATCCGGGAGGGCGAGATCCTCGGCCTGGTGGGCGAGTCCGGGTCGGGCAAGTCGTTGACGGCCATGTCGATAGCGGGGCTGCTGCCCCCGGAACTGACGGTGACCGCGGACCGGCTCAGTGTCGGTGAGCACGACCTGCTGGGACGCGTGAGTCCGCGCACCCTGGCGACCACGATCGGCCTGGTCTACCAAGACCCCGGAACGACGTTCAACCCAGCCCTCCGCATGGGGGGCCAGCTGACAGAGGTTTCCAGGGTCCACCTGAAGATGTCGAAGAAGGAGGCGGACGACCGCATGGTCAAGGCGCTCGACGACATCCATGTCTCGCAGCCGCGTCGTCGCCTGCGGCAGCATCCCCACGAGCTGTCCGGCGGCATGCTGCAGCGGGCCAAGACCGCCTCGTCATTGGTGACGGACCCGCGGCTCATCATCGCCGACGAGCCGACCACGGCGCTGGACGTCACGGTGCAGGCCGGCGTGCTGCGTCAGTTCAAGGCGATCAACCGGGAACGGGGCACGTCGATGCTGTTCATCTCACACGACCTCGGGGTGGTCCAGGCCCTGTGTGACCGGGTCCTGGTCATGAAGAGCGGAGAGGTGGTCGAGGAACTGGGCGCGGGCCAGCTCGCCAGTGGTGAGGTCAGCCACCCGTACACCAAGAAGCTGCTGGCGGCAGTGCCCAGCCGCGCCCACCGTACCGTCCACGAACTGACCCATACGGCGGCGTCCCTGCCAATGGCCCCCGCGGCCAGCGAGGAGGCGCGGCCATGACCGCGGATACGAGCGTGCCGGTCCTCGACGTCCAGGACCTCGAGGTGAGCTTCGGCGGTGGCGCCCACTATGTGAGGGTGCTGAACGGCGTCTCCGCTTCGTTGGCGCACGGTCAGACCATGGGGGTCGTCGGGGAATCGGGTAGCGGCAAGTCCACACTGGCCAAGGCGATCGTGGGCATCAACCCGATCAGCGCTGGGCGCATCCTCTTCAACGGCGTCGATCTCGGGGCGGCGTCCCGGACGGAACGGCGCGACCTGCGACGACGCATCCAGATGATCCCGCAGGATCCGTACTCCTCGCTCAACCCACGAAGGACGATCGGGCAGACCATCGCCGAAGCCATCGACCCCGTTCGGAGCGACCCGCGCGTGCACCGTGAGCGCATCGAGTTCTGGCTCAGGCAGATCCTGCTCGAACCCGAGGTGGCGACCCGCTATCCTCACGAGTTCTCCGGCGGCCAGCGTCAGCGCATTGCGATCGCACGGGCGCTCGCGGTCCAGCCGGAACTCGTGATCGCCGACGAAGTCACCTCCGCGCTTGACGTGTCGGTGCAGGCCGAGATCCTGCAGCTCATCGACTCGCTCCGCAACGAGTTCAACCTGACGATGATGTTCATCAGCCACAATCTCGACGTCGTCTACCAGGTGAGCGACACGGTGCTCGTCCTGAACCACGGCGACGTGATGGAGTACGGGCCCGTCGAGAGGGTCTACAGCCACCCCCAGGACGCCTATACCCGCAAGCTCTTGGACTCGGTGCCGGGCGGGCCCGGCTTCGACATCGGCTGACCGACGGACTGCCGGTCGTCGACGGGCATACCGACACCAACCCCCCACAAACGAGGAGCCATCATGCACGGCAATGTGCGTTACGTCGCCTGGGAACGCCCCGACCCCGAACTGCTGCACCGGTTCGCTGAGTTCCCGGTGGCGAACATCGGAGACGCCATGGAGCGTCTCGACATCATGGACGGAGGCATCTCCGGGATCTGGCCCGGGGCTCGCTGCGTGGGGTCGGCCCTGCCGATCTACACCACGGCGGGAGACAACCTCGCCGTCATCGACGCGCTGGACGTGATCCGCCCGGGGGATGTGGTGTGCGTGAACGCCGGCGGTTACGACGGCCGGGCGATCATGGGCGACAACCTGGCCCAGCGTTTCGAGCTTTTCGGGGCCACCGGAGCCATCGTCGACGGTTACGTCCGTGACCGCGACACCATCGCCGGCCTGGGGTTCCCCGTGTTCGCCCGGGGGCTCACGCCGGCTGGACCGTGGAAGAACGGTCCAGGTCGTATCGGCGAGGCCGTCGCGATGGGTGGAGTCGTCGTCCACCCTGGCGACATCATCGTCGCCGACGGCGACGGGGTCGCCGTCGTCCGCCCCGCCCACGCGGAGCGGATCCTCGACGCGTGCCGAGAGATCGCACAGGTCGAGATCGACAAGGACCAGGAGGTCAGGGAGTTGAGAGCACAGCGCGCGCACGCGCGTTGACGGCGCCAAGCCTGAGAGGCCGGCGTCGCAACTGGGCTGCCCGCACCGGAGCGCTCGTCCTGCGGCCGTCAGGCCCACTCGCTCAACCGGCTGGGGAACCGTGCGGTGTCCAGCACGTGGGCAGCGTCGGTCAGGTGCACCAGTCCAGGCCGCCGGCATGCACCATCGTCTCGCCGCCGGCCTCAGGTGGCACGATCACGACCCCGGCGGCGGCCCACGCGCCCATGTGCTCCAGGCCGCCGCCCTTGGGATAGAGCGACTTCAGCTGCGCCAGCGTCTTGCCGACCGGGATCTCCTTGGCCAGCGCCAGCGGGGCCTTGGGGGCGCCCTTGAAGGTGAGGTTCCAGGACTGCATCGTCCGGGGCGACTTCGCCGAGTCGTCCTTGGCCGCGAACCGGACACTCAAGTCGCCGAACCGCGCGTACGACTGGTAGCCCGACCCCGCGTCCTCGCACCCCCCGACCTGGCCCTGCACCTTGGGCGTCCCGAGGGTCGGCTTCAGGAACGCCAACACGTCCTTCTCGGCGGAGCCGAACGCGAGCGCCCCGATTCCCTTGCTCGACAGCACGATCGAGGACGCCGCCGTGACGGTCTTCGTCGGGGCGGGGGTGCTGGGGGAGGGGGTGATCGGGGTCGGCGTTGGCAAGGGGGACGCGGGGGTCGTGACGGCGGACGCCGTGAGTGTCGGGGTGGCAGAGGAGGATGCCGGCGCGGCCGCAGGGCCACTCGTGCATCCCGTCAGGGCCGCGGCCAGCACGACCGTCATCGTGAGGACCGGCCCGATCGTCCGGACGTCCGCTCGTCTGCGCATGGCGGCATCATCGCAGGATGGGCAGCATCCATGCAGTCCCCAACGCCAGCGCGCCCAGCGTCGCGGCCAGCCAGACGGCGATCCAGAACAGGCGGGGCAGGTGGGTCAGCCGGGCGAGCTGGGCGGCGTCCGACCCGGGGGTGGTTCGCGAGCGGAGGGCTGACTCGAGCACGGGCCGCGAACCGGCCAGCAGGAGAATCCAGGCCAGCGCGTAGGCGAGCCAGACCAGGGATTCGGTCGGCGCGAACCAGGTGGCCACGGCGAGGGCGGCACCGAGGCCGAGGACGACCAGCGCCCCGTGCACGTTGCGAATCTTGAGCAGCATCAAGGCGAGCAGTCCGACCAGCAGCCACAGCATGCCGACCGCGTGGCCGGCGCCGGCGACTGCGGCCGCGAGCAGTCCGACCAGCGAGGCGGCGGGGTAGCCGGCGAGCAGCGTGATCACCATGCCCGGGCCCGTGGGCCTGCCCCGGGTGAGCGTGACGCCGGAGCTGTCCGAGTGCACGCGGATGCCTTGCAACGAGCGTCCGGTCAGTGTCGCCGCGACCGCATGGCCGGCTTCGTGGCAGACCGTGACGACCATGCGGACCGCCGGCCACGCGATAAGAACGCAGCCCAACGCCACGGACGCGATCACGAGGAGCACGGACGCATCCGGGACGGGTGTCGTGACCGACGCCCGGCGCCACAGCTCTTCCACCAGCGTCATGCAGCCAGTGTCCCTGACGGGGAAGGCTGATCGCGTCCGGCTCGAGCTCAAGCTCATGGGCCCCTTCGTCAGACCCAGGGCCCTTCGTCAGACCCAGGGCCCTTCGTCAGACCCAGGGCCCTTCGTCAGACCCCGGGCCCGTTGGCTGAACTCGTCGAAGCCCGCGCCCGCTGAAGTTGACTGTGCTCCCTGGTTTCGGCGGGCGCAGTTGGTTTCGGCGGGCGCGATGGTGGGCGCCGAGCCGGACGAGCCGTCCAGGATCGGCCATCGTTGGGTGCGAACCAACTCGCCTTCGCCCCGTGGTCCCTGCGTGCTGCTCTTCTGTGCGACGTTCCCGGGGCCACCCCGGCAATGCAACACAGAAACGTCGCCGGACGCCGCGGCCCGGCTGCCCCGGCCCTTCTACAGGCTCAGAGACTGGGTGTTTGGGGAGGTGTGGAGCCGGCTGTCCGGTGGCTTGGCTGTCGAAGGGCCCGGCGCATGGCCGATGCCGCAGGGACGGTTTCTGCGGGCACAGGTGCGAGCTGGGTGATCAGATTCTCGCGGATTGGCGTGCTTGCGGGGCTTGTGCGGTGATGATGTGAGCGTATAATCGTACACATGACCGGTTGGGTGGTGGTGCGGGAGGCTGATGATGTGTTTGCCGCGCTTGCCGAGAATCGTCGGATCCGGTTGGACGCCGAGGTGCGTGAACTGGTGTTGATCGCCCAAGCCTGTGATGAGTGGACCATCGATGAGTCCCGGGCCGATCGGGCGTGTGAGAAGTTGATCAACGGGGGCGCTCCCGGAACCGCGAT
>WBZS01000869.1_pt1 | contig 29282 bp, 29 predicted proteins | sample 5204201 | NCBI WGS metagenome assembly WBZS01 (sample SAMN12344357, study PRJNA552823) | activated sludge metagenome | biome: Activated sludge suspended growth; feature: Nitrification reactor; material: Wastewater; isolation source: activated sludge from nitrification reactor of wastewater... | reverse complement strand
AGGGCCAGATCACCACGAACTGGAAGCAAGCACTCGCGCAACTCGCGCTCGCCTACCCCGACCGAATCCAGCCCTACCTCTAGAAACCGAGCGCCGCTCCCTTACACAAAAAACTTGACAGGCTCCACCGGCGTGGTGCACCATTCCGATGCCGGCGCCCAGTACACGGCGATCCGGTATGCCGACCGACTCAGCGAGGCGGGCGCGATCGCTTCCATCGGCACCGTCGGCGACAGCTACGACAACGCGATGGCCGAGTCCGTGATCGGGCTCTACAAGGCCGAATGCGTCCGCCGCGACGGCCCGTTCAAGACCGTCGACGAACTCGAACTGGCCACGTTGATGTGGGTCGACTGGTTCAACACCGGCCGGCTCCACTCCTCGATCGGCTACCTACCACCAGCGGAGTATGAAACCACCTACTACGCTGCCAGAACCCCCCAGGACCAGCCGGCCCCGGGAGAACCCGCCCTCCACTAAACCCGGGGCGGTTCACACCTCCCACACCAGGTGTTGCGACGACCACTAGAGCCCACCCCCGTCGACGGGAGGGCAGAACTAGTTAGGGAGGGGGTAAGGGCAATCTTTAGCGGCTGATAGGTTCGGGTGCTCAGAGGTCTGAGGAGAGGACAGCGATGCGCAGCCGGGTCGATGAGGTCATCGAGTTCCTCCTTGCCGCGATCGAGTCCGGCCGGTTCGCGATCGACGGCAGGCTCCCGGCAGAGGACGAGTTGGCGCAGCAGGCGGGCGCCAGTCGGTTGACCGTGCGGGAAGCGGTCAAGATCCTGGCCGCTCAGCGGGTGCTGAACCCGGTGCAGGGTCGCGGCACGTTCGTGAACCCGATCGGGACGTGGCTTTCGATCGACGCTTTGATGCGAGTGAACCAGGGGAGCCCGATGGACGTCCTGCTGCAACTCGTCCAGGTGCGCGGCTACATCGAGATCGGTGCCGCCGAGCACTTCGCCCGGGTCGCCACCGACGAACAGCTGGCCCAGCTCCGGATCCATCTCGACGAGATGGTCGCCGCCCACCACGCCACCGATGTGCCGGCGATGGTCGCCGCCGATCTCGCCTTCCACCAACTCATCCTCGACGGCTGTGCCAACCCGTTCATCGCCGCCACCATGCAGCCACTGAGCCGGGCCCTGGTGTCCGCCCGCCGGCAGACCTCGGCGATCCCGCAGATGCGCGAACATGCGATCGGGGAGCATCGTCAGGTGCTTGAGGCGTTGGAGCGACGGGACCCCCGCGCGGCGCGGAAGGCGATGCGCGCCCATATGCGGCAGACCGCCGAGGACACCCGCAGCTATTTCGGGCGTGCCGGCGACGAGGCGTCCATCGCCTGACCGGGAACAGCGGTGGGACGGTTTCCTCGGCCGACCCCGGTCGGTCGGTTCTTCGTCGTGCGATTTCGAACCTGCGAGAGCTGTCCCATGGTCCGACCCTTGTCCTCAATGAGGAGGCCTTGTTACAGTCAGCTATCAGACCTCAGAGGTCTGATACTCACACAACGGAGGTGTGGATGATTTCCAGGGACGAACTGCTGGGCGGCCTTATGCCGGCACGCCCGATCAGTGCCGAGGACGTCCGGTCGGTGCGGGCTCGGGGGGCGCGTCCCCTCATCGTCCTGGACGACGACCCGACCGGCACGCAGTCCGTGGCCGACCTCCCGGTGCTTAACGCCTGGGCACCGGACGACCTGGAGTGGGCACTCGGCACCGGCGCGGCCGCCGTCTACGTGATGACCAACTCGCGCTCCCTCGACCCCGAGGCGGCCGCCCGCTGCAACGTCGAGGTGGTCTCGGCGGCGCTCGAGGCCGCCCGTCGGCTGGGCATCGAGGTGGACGTCGTCTCTCGCGGCGACTCGACCCTGCGGGGACACTTCCCATTGGAACCGGACACCATCCGGACGACGCTGGCCGAGCACGGCATCGCGATCGACGGCGTCGTGGTGGTGCCGGCGTTCGGCGACGCCGGCCGGATCACGGTGAACTCGGTGCACTACGCCGGCAGCGATGCCACCGGCTACGTGCCGGTGGGGGAGACCGAGTTCGCGCGCGATGCCACCTTCGGTTATGCCAGCTCCGATCTGCGCGAGTGGGTGGCTGAGAAGACCGGCGGACGCATCCCGTCCGACCAGGTGGCGGCGATCACGCTGACCGAACTCAGGGCGGCCTCCGATGCCGCGGTGGACGTCCTTGCCGGCCTCAGCGACGGCCGTCCGGTGGTGGTCGACATCGTCGAGGAGGCCGACTTGCGTGCCCTCGCGCTCGCGGTGTTGCGGGCGCAGGAGCGGGGCAAGCGCTTCGTATTCCGGGTCGGGCCGCCCTTCGTCCGGGCGATGATCGGCCAGCCGGTGCTGGAACCGCTGACCGCCGCCGATGTGGCCGCGATCCGTCCGGCCGAGTCCGCGAACGGGGGTCTGATCGTGGTCGGTTCGCACGTCGGACTGACCACTCGGCAGCTGGACGCATTGCGCGCCCGGAGGGCACCGGCCGAGTTCGAGATCGACGTGGCCACCGTGCTGACCGATGCCCGGGACGCCCACCTGGCCGAACTCGTCGATGCCGTCAGTGACGCGCTGACCAGGGAGAACGCGGTCATCCGGACCAGCCGGACGCTGGTCAAAGGCGCCGACGGCGACGATTCGCTGCGGATCGCCCGGGCCGTTTCGGACGCCGTCGTCGACGTGGTTCGGGCGGTGCTGGACCGGACGCCGCCACGATTCGTGATCGCCAAGGGCGGCATCACGTCGTCGGACGTGGCGGCTCGCGGCCTGGAGATCGGCCGGGCGATCGTCCGCGGCCCGATGCTTCCGGGGATCGTCTCTCTCTGGGAGCCGATCACGGGTCCCGCACAGGGCATCCCTTACATCGTCTTCGCCGGCAACGTCGGTGACGACCAGTCCCTGGCCGACGTGGCCGACAAACTCTCCGACTGAAACGAGGAACGACATGAGCAACCCCGTCATCGCGGTCCTCGGCCTCGGCGCCATGGGTTTGCCCATGGCCACCCGGCTGGCCGAGAAGTACGCCGTGCGCGGCTTCGACATCAATCCCGAGCGGCTGGCGCTGGGTCAGCAGGCCGGGGTGGACGCCGCAGCGTCCGCACCCGAGGCGGCCACCGGGGCCGACATCGTGCTGCTCGCGGTGCGCAACAAGGCGCAACTCGAGGACGCTCTCTACGGTCCGAACGGAGTGGCGGCCGTGCTGGCGACCGGCGCCACCATCCTGCTCACCTCGACCGTCGGCATCGACGCCGTCCGCGAGGTGGCCGGACGGCTGGCCGCTGACGGACTGCACCTGGTCGACGCGCCGATCTCGGGCGGCCCCGTCCGCGCCGGCAGCGGTGACCTGCTGATCACCGTCGGTGCGACCGACGAGGCGTACACGTCGGCGCTCGGCGCGCTGGAGCAGCTGTCCTCGACCCTGGTCCGGATCGGTGCCAAGCCCGGCGACGGCCAGGCGATGAAGACCGTCAACCAGCTGCTCTGCGGGGTGCACATCGCCGCCGGCGCCGAGGCGCTGGCGCTGGCCGACGCTCTCGGGCTCGACACCAAGGTCGCCCTGGAGACGCTCGGGGCAGGTGCCGCGGCGTCCTTCATGCTGGGGGATCGTGGCCCGCGGATGCTGCAGGCCTACGACGAGGGCGGTGCCGAGGTGCGCAGCCGGATCGATATCTTCACCAAGGACATGGGCATCGTCAACGGCGCCGCCCGTTCGGCCGGTCTGGCCACCCCGATCGCCGCCGCCGCCGAGGGACTGTTCCTGATCGCCCAGGCCGCCGGTCAGGCCGCCATGGACGACTCCTCGGTGATCAAGGTGATCGCGCCCGAACGGAGAGCCGACCGCGGCTGACAAAGCCGCCCGCCCCCATCAAGCCCTCCCTAACTAGCTCTGGCCTCCCGTCGACGGGAGGCCAGAACTAGTTAGGGAGGGCTTGATCGAGTAGGCGGTCAGGCCAGCCGGGCGGCGATCGCGTCGCCGACCTGGCTGGTGGAACGCTTGGCAGCACCTCGCGAGGCGATGTCGGCGTCCACCGCGGCGTCGATCCGGGCGGCGTCGTCGCGGCGTCCGAGGTGGTCGAGCAGCAGCGCCATGGACGAGATGGTCGCGGTCGGGTCGGCGATGCCCTGGCCGGCGATGTCCGGGGCGGAGCCGTGCACCGGCTCGAACATGGACGGGAACGCGCCGGAGGGGTTGATGTTGGCCGACGCGGCGAGGCCGATGCCGCCGGTGACCGCGGCAGCCAGATCGGTGACGATGTCGCCGAACAGGTTGTCGGTGACGATCACGTCGAAGCGCTGCGGATCCTGCACCAGCATGATCATGGTGGCGTCCACGTGCAGGTAGTCGGTGGTCACCTCGGGGTACTCGGCGGCGACCGCGGTGAAGATCCGATTCCACAGCCCGCCGGCGTTCACCAGAACGTTGTGCTTGTGCACCAGGGTGACCTTCTTGCGGCGGCGTGTGGCCCGCTCGAAGGCATCCCGGACGACTCGCTCGACCCCACGCGCGGTGTTCACCGAAACCTCGTTGGCCACCTCGAACTCGGTGCCGGTCTGCATCGAGCCGCCGACCCCGCAGTACAGGCCCTCGGTGCCCTCGCGGACGACGACGAAGTCGATCGGGCCGCGGGCGACCACGGCGTCCGACAGGGGAGTGACGATGCCGGGGTAGAGCTTGGACGGCCGCAGGTTGACGTAGTGGTCGAAGGCGAAGCGGAGCTTCAGCAGCAGGCCACGCTCCAACAGCCCGGACGGGATCGCCTTCGAGCCGGGCGCGGCACCGACCGCACCGAGGATCAGGGCGTCCGCCTCGGCGAGTTCGGCCAGCACCGAATCGGGCAGCACCTCACCGGTGCGCTGCCAGCGCTCGGCGCCCAGGTCGTAGTGGGTGAAGTCGAAGGCGTCCGAACCGACTGTGGCATCGAGCGCCTTCAGACCCTCGGCGACAACCTCCGGACCGATCCCGTCCCCGGGGATCACAGCGATGTTCTGCGGCACCCGAACACCCTAGGGAAGCGTCCATGACGCGGGACGACTGTCTCACGAAAACTGTGGATAACTGCTCGGAGTGGAGTCGCGGCTGCCGTTGGTCGAGTTCATCGAGACCTTTGCCGACAGGTAAGTGTGACCTCGACAAGCTCGATCAGCGGCTACTCCGGTTGCCGGTCGGCGATCTCCATGCCGATCCGGTGGGCGCCGTAGGTCATCCCGACACCGCTGATCCAACCGGTGAAGGTCGCCGTGATCCGGCCGAGCAGGCCGAAGCTGCGCTGCCCGCCGGTGTGCACCAACTCCGCACCGCCGGGTGCCGCCACGATCGCGAACCGGTCGTAGCGCAGCGGCTGGCCCGGGTGCGGCCCGTCGACCATCTCCTGGATCCAGGTGACGACGTCCGCCTCGCCGTCCTGCCGCCGGGTGTGATGGACGCGCAGGGTCAGCTTCTTGCGGCCGTGGCTGTGCCGGATGGTCTCGCCGGCATCACCGATCTCGGCCTTTTCCGGGTCGTACGCCCATGCCGCCAGCAGTGCCGGGTCGGCAATGGCGTCGCCGACCGCGTCCGGTGGGGACGACAGATAGTGCCGGATCCGGGTGGCCTGGGCGGGCGGGGGCAGCAGGGCCGGGTCGGCCGCGACTCGTTCAACGGCGTCCGGTTCGCCGGGCGCGTCAGCCAGTTCCGCGGCCAACGCGTCGGGGTCGACGCCGTCCGCGGTCAGCAGCCGCCGCACCACCCCGGACGGCTCCGCGATCAGCGCGAGCAGCGCCGTACAGGTGCCGCCGCGTCCCTTCGCCTGGGCGGTGACCAGGTCGTGGGCCCTGCCGGTCGCCTGCCAGTCCGAGAAGTCCAGGTCTCGAGCAGCCTTCGGCGGCGGCAGGACGGCCTCGGCGTCCAGACCCAACACGCTCAGGTCCTCGGCGAGCGACTCCCGGACGCGTCGCCGCGCGGACGTGAGCGAGACGCCATGGGCGCCGAGGATGCGAGCGGCCTGGCCGCCGACGGCGAGCAGCCCGAGGTACAGATGATCGACGTCGATCTCGGCGAGCCCGGTGCGGGCCGCCTCGAGGTGCGCGGCACCCGTCCATCGGCTGGTGAGCAAGATGCTCATCGGTTCTTCCTTCCCGGTAGGTCGGCCGCCACGCGGCGCGCGTACTTCTTGTGGACCGCCTGCCGAGTGACACCGAGCGCGGTGGCGATCTCGGGCCAGCCGTGCCCGCCCCGCAACGCCTCCTCGACCTGCCTCAGTTCGAGCATGTCGGCGACGCGGCGCAGCGATGCCACGGCGCGCAAGCCGGCTATCGGGTCAGTGGTGTCGGACGCGGTACGCGCCACCTCGACTGCGATCATGAGAGCAACTTAGGTTGACAAGAGCGATTTGTCAACCCAGGTTGCTGATGCGAAGTGAGGTTGGTGTTCGCCGCGACGACGTGGCCGGGCCCGGGTCAGTATCCTGCCGCCATGCCCTTGACCTTTCCGCTGACCCGCAACGCCGCACCCGCCCACGTGGACCGCGTCGCCGAGATCCACGCCGATCCCGGCTTCGGCGTCCACTTCACCGATCACATGGTGGTGGCGACCTGGCTGCAGGACAGCGGCTGGGGCGACGACGCGGTCGTCCCCTACGGTCCGTTCCAACTCGATCCCTCCTGCGCGGTGCTGCATTACGCGCAGGAGGTGTTCGAAGGACTGAAGGCGTACCGGCACGCCGACGGCTCGATCTGGCTGTTCCGACCCGAGCGCAACGCGGCCCGGCTGCAGGCGTCCGCGCGCCGGCTGATGCTGCCCGAGTTGCCGACCAAGGACTTCCTCACCTCGATCGAGCAACTGGTGCGGATCGACGCGGACTGGACGCCGGACGCCGCGGCCGGCGAGGCCAGCCTGTACATCCGGCCGTTCATGTTCGCCAACGAGCCGTTCCTGGGGGTGCGGGCCGCGCAGCGGGTCACCTACTCGGTGATCGCCAGCCCGGTCGGACCCTACTTCCCCGGCGGCGTGAAGCCGGTGAACATCTGGGTCACCGACGAGTACAGCCGGGCCGGCAAGGGTGGCACGGGTGCGGCGAAGTGCGGTGGCAACTACGCCTCGTCACTGATCGCCCAGTACGAGGGCGCCGATCACGGCTGCTCGCAGGTGTTGTTCGCCGATGCCGGCACCGGGGTGAACACCGAGGAACTCGGCGGCATGAACATCATGATGATCACCGCCGACGGTGAGCTGATCACGCCCGCGCTGACCGGGACGATCCTGGAGGGCGTCACCCGCGACTCGATCCTGACCGTGGCGTCCGATCTCGGGCTGCGTCCGGTGGCGCGGACGATCCCCATCGCGGAGATCTTCGAACGGGTCGATTCCGGGGACATCGTCGAGGCCTTCGCCTGCGGCACAGCGGCAGTGCTGACACCGGTGGCGGAGTTCCGCTCGCGGCAGGGCAACCACGTCGTGGCTGCGGAACCGGGTGAGCAGACGCTCCAGATCCGTGCCGCGATCCTCGACATCCAATACGGGCGGGCCGAGGACACCCACGGCTGGCTCCGTCGGGTGGTCTGAGCCGGCCGGCGATTGGGCCGGCCCAGGGACTGAGCCTGTCCAGTGATGTCAGGGTCGTCCGAGAGGTGCCGGCCAGTTGAGCCAGGCTCGGCGTGTCAGCCGATCGGAAGACATCTGGACCGCGGGTTTCAGTGCTGCGCGGGAGTATTCCGCTCCACCACCCGGGTTCGACCGCGGGTCCCGGCGATCAGTACGCCGGCCAGCACAGCAGCAAGTCCGGCCCACTGCATTCCCGTCAGCGTCTCGCCCAGCACCACGACGCCCAGGGTGGCCGCGGTGATCGGCTCGGCCAGTCCGAGGGTGACCGCGGTCGAGGCCGACAGGGTGCGTAACGCGGTGCCCATCAGCAGGTACGCGGCGACCACCGTCACCGGGCCGAGCCAGAACGCCATCGCCAGACCGGACGGCTCGGCCAGCCAACCCGCGTCCACGAAGGGCAGGATGACGGCGGCGATCAGGCCGCTGGTGCCGAGGATGGCGGTGGTGGTGATCAACGCCCCGGCTCCCGATCGGAGCAGCGTCGCCGCCGCTACGGCGTAGGCGGCGTAGGACGCGCCGGCCACGACCGAGAACAGCATGCCCAACGGGTCGGGGGCGGATGCCGAACCGAGCGCCCCCGACAGCAGCACCAGGCCGGCGACCGCCACCAGGGTGGCGACCAGCCAACGCCGACTGGGCGGGCGTCCGGCCAGCCACTCGAACAGGCCGGCGAACAACGGACTGGAACCGAGCGCGACCACCGTCCCCACCGCGACCCCGTTGGCGCGGGTGCCGGCGAAGAAGGTGGCCTGGAAGGCCATGATCGCGGCGCCCCCGAGAAGGACCCAGCCGAGCTTGGTGGTGAGTCGCGGCAGGCGGACGCCCTCGTGCCGCAGCCAGGCGACAACGCCGATCAGGGCCAGGATCAATCCGCCGCTCACTTGCCGGACGGCCCCGACGCTGAGCGGGTCCATCCCGTCCGGGCCCAACGCCTGCGCGGTGCCGGTGGTGCCGAACAGCACGCCGGCGCCCAGCATCATCACCGACGCCAGTGGGGTGCTCGGCGAATGGCTGGCGGACGACACGTCCGACAGGGTAGTGCTGGCCGGCCCGACGATCAGTCAGGCACAGTCCTCGGATCTCGAGGTCCGCGCACACGCCCGCTGGTGACCAAGCGAACCGTCCCCGGTGACCGGAAGAACCGTCCCCGGTGACCGGAAGAACCGTCCCCGGTGACCGAGAGAACCGTCCCCGCGTACCGGAATCTGGCCGCGGGGAGGCAGGGGAATCAGGACAGAGCGGCGATGGCGGCGTCGTAGTCCGGCTCGTCGCTGGTGCTCTCGGTGATCTGGACATGCCGGACGATGCCGTCCGCTCCGGCGACGATGACGGTCCGCGCCAGGAGGCCGCGCATCACGCTGTCGGTCAGCGTGAGGCCGTAGTCCTGGCCGAAGCCGGAGCGGAATGCCGAGGCGACCACCACGTTCTCGATGCCCTCCGCTCCGCAGAAGCGTCCGAGCGCGAAGGGGAGGTCGTGCGAGACGCACAGCACGGTGGTGTGGGCCAGCCCGGCCGCCAGTTCGTTGAAGCGCCGCACGGTCAGGGCACAGACCCGGGTGTCGATGCTGGGAAAGATGTTGAACACGAGGTTGCGCCCGCCGAAGTCGTTCAGTGTGACGTCGGACAGGTCGGGAAGTGTCAGTTCGAGGGGCGGCAACGGTGAGCCGACGGCGGGGGGATCGCCCGCGGTCGCGACCGGCGTGCCCCGGACATTAGTGATGGCCATGGGCCCTGTCTTACTCGGAACCGTTGTCCGGATCAAACGCCGCGCCAGCGGCCTACCCGAGCCCGGCGGGCCTCCCCGCCCCGATGCAGGGCGGCCCTGCCCCGATGACGACGTCTCGACGTCCACCGGCGTCACCGTGATCTCAGTGCCTGAGATCCCAGGAACGCGCCGCGCGTCCGAGCGGCACACTCACTTGGTTATCGCGTAACGCCGCGCGACCTCCCAATCCATGAACGAGGGCACAATGTCGAGCTTTCCTGCCGCGCCGGACACCTTCCATGTCTTCGACACCACGCTGCGCGATGGGGCGCAGCAGGAGGGGCTGCAGCTCTCCGTCGCCGACAAGCTCCGGATCGCCGCGCTGCTCGACGAACTCGGGGTCGACTACATCGAGGGCGGGTGGCCGGGCGCCAACCCCAACGACACCGCCTTCTTCGCCGCTGCTGCCGACGGCGAGCTGACCCTCGACCACGCCGAGCTGGTCGCCTTCGGCTTCACCCGCCGGGTGGGCACCACCGCCGCTCAGGATCCAATGGTCCAGGCGCTGATCGATGCCCGGACGCCGGTGATCTGCATCGTCGCCAAGAGCCATTCCGAGCATGTGCTGCGGGCGCTGCACACCACGCTGGAGGAGAACCTGGAGATGATCCGGGACACCGTCAGCCACCTGGTCGCCGCCGACCGGCGCGTGTTCGTCGACTGCGAGCACTTCTTCGACGGCTATCGCGAGAACCCGTCCTACGCCTTGGAGTGCGTCCGGGTCGCCGCCGAGGCCGGAGCTGAGGTGGCCGTGCTGTGCGACACCAACGGCGGCATGCTGCCGGCTCAGATGGGCGACGTGGTCACCGCCGCGAGCGCGATCGGGGTCGACCTCGGCATCCACTGCCACAACGACACCGGCTGCGCGGTGGCCAACACCCTGGCCGCGGTGGACGCCGGCGTGATGCACATCCAGGGCACCGTGAACGGCCACGGCGAGCGGACCGGCAACGCCAACATCATCACGTTGATCGCCAACCTCCAGCTGAAGTACGGCTGGTCGGTGGTACCCGAGTCGGCGCTGCGGGACGCGACCCGGCTCAGCCACGCCATCGCCGGCGTCACCAACATTCCGCCGGGCACCAAGCAGCCCTACGTCGGCTTCTCGGCCTTCGCGCACAAGGCCGGCCTGCACGCGTCCGCCATCAAGGTGGACGCCAATCTCTATCAGCACATCGACCCCACCCTGGTCGGCAACGACATGCGGATGCTGGTCTCGGACATGGCCGGCCGCGCCAACATCCAGCTCAAGGGCGAGGAGCTCGGCTACGACCTGTCCGACCGCGACCTGGCCGGACGGATCACCGACACGGTCAAGCAGCGCGAGATGGGCGGCTACAGCTACGAGTCGGCCGACGCCAGCTTCGAGCTGCTGCTGCGCGCCGAACTGGGTCTTGCCGACGAGTTCTTCGAGGTGCTCACCTGGCGGGTCTTCACCCAGCACGAGGCGAAGCCGGAGGGTGATTCCGAGGCGACCGTGAAGTTGAGTGCCCGCGGCGAGACGCTGTCGTTCGTCGGCGAGGGTCACGGCCCGCTAAACGCTCTCGACCATGCCCTGCGGACGGCGCTGAAGCAGGCCTACCCTCACGTGGACGACTACGAGTTGACCGACTACCGGGTACGCATCCTCGACCAGGGGCACGGCACCGACGCCATCGTCCGGACCCTGATCGACACCACCGACGGCGAGCGCACCTGGACCACGGTCGGCGTGGGCACCAATGTGATCGAGGCCAGCTGGGAGGCGCTCTACGACGCCTACAGGTGGGGCCTGACCAAGCACAACTGAGGACCTCCGGCACCAGCGGTCGGCCTGCCGTCGGCCCGCGGCCGCGCGGGCTCCGGCCGGCTGGCGCCGCGGGCCGTAGGATCGCAGCCATGAGCGAGAGCAATGCGCACCTGCGCGTCGGCAACGCCGAACGGGACGCCGCCATCGGCGAGTTACAGCGCGCCGCGCAGGACGGAAAGCTGACGCCCGACGAACTCGCCGAGCGCACGGCGGCGGCCGGAACGGCCCGCACCTACGGTGATCTGGACGCGCTGCTGGCCGACCTCCGGCCGCCTGAGGAGGTCTCGCCGGTACGGTTGCAGCAGGTCGAGGCCTACCCGCCCGCACCGGTCTACCAGCGCACCGCCACGCCACCGGCCATGGCGCGGCCGGGCTTCTCGCCGTCCGACCCGCTGGTCCTCAACGCCGGCTTCACCGGTACCAAGCGCACCGGACCGTGGGAAGTGCCCCCGTTCCTCCAGGTCCAAGCGCTGGCCGACACCGTCCGCCTGGACTGCCTGGAAGCAACGTCGAGCAGCGAGGTGATCGACCTCGAGGTGCTGCCGGGCGCCGGCACGGTTCTGGTCATCGTCCCGGAGGGCTGGGCAGTGCAGTGCGATCGGCTCGGCAAGACCTGGGGCACCGTGACCAGCAAGGTGTCCAGCCAGGCGGCCTGGGGCAATCCGCTGATCGTGGCCAGGGGGTCGATCGGCCTCGGTACCTTCAAGGCGCGCGGTGCCAACTGGTTCGATCGGCGCCGGCTCGGTCAGGACCGGTAGCCGCCACCCCGTTGGAATGTGCTGGAACGCGACCGCTGTACGGCTCGCGCCGAAACACCGCCCGCCGGTTGAGCCTGCCGAAAACCCTGGTCGCGGACGAAGGGCTCGACACGCTCCACCTGCGAGCTGGCGACTACTTCGCCGGTGCGAGAATGACGCTGGCGCCGGCGTCCACGAAGTCGGCGTCCTGATCGTCGAACCAATGACCGTTCTCACCCAGGTAGCGGAACGCCACGATGTAGTCGGTCGGCAGCGTCACGGTGGCGCTCATGGTGCCGTTGGAGCGCTTCTTCAGAAGGTCGGTGCCGGGGGTCCAGTCGTTGAAGTTGCCCACGACGGACACCTTGCCGGCGGGGTGGTCGGACGGCAGCGCGAAGGTGATCTTGCGGGTGGTGGACTTCCGAGAGCCGGTCAGCTTCAGCATCGGGGTTTCAAGCCTTTCGAGTCGTGCAAAGGAGTTCTCAGTGGGCACCGAGAGGGGGAAGGCGGCCCGCGGCCCAGTCTGGCAGCTATTAGTTGATGTGACTATTTCGGGCGTGTCCGACCGGGGGGACGTCCTCACCGGCGCTACCCTGACCCGGCCGAACCGCTGGCCCGCGTGCTGACCCCTTGGTCGAGCCGCCAGGACGAGCGTCGGTAGGCTGCCACCCATGCGCATCGCCCGTTACGTCGCCGATGGCGGCGACCCCCGCTACGGCATCGTCGAACTGGCCGAGGACGCCGGAGAGCACCCCGACACCGTCGCGGCGATCAGCGGCGATCCGCTGGCCGGTGCGGTCAAGTACACCGGCGAGCGGCACCTGCTCGACGACGTCCGGCTGGTCAGCCCGGTCATCCCGCGCAGCAAGATCGTCGCCATCGGCAAGAACTACGCGGCGCACGCCGCCGAGTTCAACTCCTCGGTGCCGGACGAACCGCTGGTCTTCCTGAAGCCGAACACCTCGGTGGTCGGGCCGGGGGAGCCGATCATCTACCCGCCCGAGACCGAGAACCTGCATTTCGAGGGCGAACTCGCGGTCGTCATCGGCCGGATCTGCCGCCGGGTACCGGCCGAACGGGCCGCCGACGTCGTCTTCGGCTACACCGTGGCCAACGACGTCACCTGCCGCGACCTGCAGGCCAAGGACAAGCAGTGGAGCCGCGCCAAGGGCTACGACTCGTTCTGCCCGCTGGGTCCGTGGATCTCCACCCACCTGAGCCTCGACGAGGCCGGACGGCTCGACATCGCCACGACGCTGAACGGCGAACCCCGCCAGCAGTCGAACACCGCACAGATGGTCTTCTCGATCCCGCGGCTGATCGAGTTCGTCACCAGCTTCACCACGTTGCTGCCCGGTGACGTGCTGTTGACCGGGACGCCCGAGGGGGTCGGCCCGATGCTGCCCGGCGACTCGGTGGCGGTGCGGGTGGCGGGGATCGGCACGCTGACCAACCCTGTCGTCGCGGAGGACTGACATGGCGGCGCCCGGGCGCTCGTGGGTGGATACCTTCGCCAGCGAAGCCACGCCCGGCGGGGTCCGCTACGACGAGATCCTGATCGGGGCCGGTGAGCAGCAGAAGCTGCGGTCGGTGGTCGGGATTCTGACCGGCGTGCTGCTGTTCTTCCTGGGGGCGAGCCTGGTCTCCCAGTTGCTCGGCGCGCTGGGCTGGGTGCTGTTCAGCCCGGGCGGCAGTTTCGCGGACTGGCTGCGTGCGCTCAGCCGGTTCGAGAGCCCATGGGGGATGCTGTCGGGGCATCTCGCCCTGGCGATGCTGATCCCGATCAGCTTCGGCGTGGTGCTGTTCGTCCATCATCGACGACCCCGCTGGCTGGGATCGGTTCGCCCGTGGTTCCGGTGGAACTACCTGCTGCTGAGCATGCTGCTGGCGCTGGTGCTGTTCAACCTGGTGTTGTTCGGGCAGCACCTGGGTGCACCGTTGCCGACGCTGCAACCGCAGGACCGGTACTGGACCTTCCTGGTGGTGATCCTGCTCACCTCGCCGCTGCAGGCCGCCGCGGAGGAGTTTTTCTTCCGCGGCTATCTGCTGCAGGCGTTCCAGACTCTCGCGCCACGGGCGCCCTGGTTCGGGGTGATCTGCTCCGCGCTGCTCTTCGCGCTGTTTCACGGCACGCAGAACCTGCCGCTGTTCCTGGACAGGTTCGCCTTCGGCCTGCTGGCCGGCGCGCTGGTCGTGCGGACGGGCGGGCTGGAGGCGGCAATCGGCGCGCACGTGATCAACAACCTGATGGCGTTCGGCTACGCCGGGCTGTACTCGACGATCGCCCAGGTGAAGGCCACCCAGACCATCGGGTGGATCGACCTGGTCTGGGATCTGGTCGGCTTCGGCCTGTTCACCGCATTGGCCATGCTGCTGGGACGCCGGCTGCGATTGGACGTCCGGACACCGGCCGGCACGGCAGGATGACGCCATGAGCGATGAGCGTGCGAGCGGCGGCGAGGCGTCCGCGCAGCGATCCCGCCCGATGATGGCGCAGGTGCTGGGCCGGTTCCCGGTGACCCTGGGTTTCATCGGCGTGCTCGTGGTCCTCGGTGTGGTCAGCCAGGCGCTGTGGCGTCCGTTCGCCGACCACCCGTGGTTCGAGGTGGTCGGCTACGGGCTGCCCGCCTTCGAGGCCGGACGCTGGTGGACGCCGGTCACGGGCACGTTCTTCGTGATCCAGCCGTGGGTGTACGTCACTGCGGTCCTGGGGTTCTGGGGGATGGGCTACGTCGAGCACCGACGGGGATGGCGGGTCGCGCTGGCCTACTACTGGGTCGGGCAGCTGTTCGCCGTGCTCGGCGCGGCACTGCTGCTGGCGGTGGGTCGGAACGCGCCGTGGTGGGGATGGGCCCACGAGCTCGCCACCTCGATCGACGTGGGGCCGTCCGGGGGGACGATGGCGTGCGCCGCCGCCGCGGCGGGCCTGTTCGCCGCGCCCTGGCGGCAGCGCATCTGGATCGTCGTGTTCGGGTTCGCCGGCATCAGCCTGCTGTTCCTCGGGACGCTCGCCGATCTCGAGCACGCTCTCGCGATCGTGCTCGTGCTGGGCGTGGACCGCTCCTTCCGGATCGGGCGCACGACGGTGAGCGAGCAGCGGATGCTGGCCAGCGCCACCCTGATCGCGCTGGGCATCGTGCAGCTGCTCGTGGCGGCGCTGCCCACCTACGGGCCGTTCGGCCGCGACGCGCCGCAACCGACGTCGTTCGCCGACGTCGTCGTCGACTTCGTGGTGATCGTGTTGGCGGTGGTCGGGCTGCGCCGCGGGCGGCGCTGGGGGTGGCTCATCGCACTGCTCCTGGTCGTGCTGAACGTCCTGATCGGCGTCGTCGCCCTGCTGCTGCGCATCATGGCCTCCGAACAGGTCGCCGACATCCTGGGATCCGTCGACACCACCATCGCCACCGGGGTGCTCTGGCTCGCGTTCGGCATCTTCCTGCTGCGTGCCAGGCGCGCGTTCCAGCTCTGGCGCCGGCGATCGATCGCGGGGACGTCCGAGCCGACCGTCGACGAGGTGCGTGAGCTGATCCGGACGGAGGGTGCCGGAACGCTGTCCTGGATGACGACCTGGGAGGGCATGGAATACCACCGGACCTCGACCGGGATCGTGCCGTTCCAGACCCAGGGCAGAGCGGCGATCGTGCTCGCCGATCCCCTCGGCGACCCGGACGGCATCCCCACCTCCGTGGCGGAGTTCGTCGATGTCGCCGACCGCGGCGACCTCGTCCCGTGCTTCTTCAGCGCCCTCCGAGGTCACGCGGGCGGCGATGCCGGATGGCTGGCGGTCGCTGGTGGTGGCCGATGACACGCTCGTGGACCTCGCCGGGCTCACCTTTCAGGGCAAGGCCTGGGCGAAAGTCCGGCAATCGTTCAGCCGCGGCGAACGGGAGGGAATGACCTTCCGCCTCACCCGCCTCGCCGACGAACCGTTCGCGATCCGCGCGCAACTGCAAGCCATCTCGGAGCAGTGGGTGGGCGAAAAGGATCTCCCCGAGATGCGTTTCACGCTCGGCACCCTGGCCGAGGCGGCCGATCCCGAGGTGCGCATGGCGCTCGCGATCGATCCACAGGGAAACGTCGACGGGATGCTCAGCTGGCTGCCGGTCTACGGTCCCGGCGGCCACGTGCGGGGCTGGACGCTCGACCTGATGCGCCGCCGTGACGGCGGGTTCCCGGCGGTGATGGAGTTCCTCATCGGTCAGTCCGCGCGGGCGTTCGGCGACGAGGGTGCCGACGTGCTCTCACTCTCGGGCGCACCGCTGGCGCACGAGAACGACGAGGACACCGGGATCATCGGCGGGCTGCTCGGACGACTGGGAGAGACTCTCGAGCCGGTCTACGGCTTCCGCTCGCTGCACCGGTTCAAGAAGAAGTTCAACCCCCGCTACGAACCGATCTACCTGCTCTACCGCGACGAGGGCGACCTGCCGGCGATCGGGATCGGGCTGACCCGGGCGTTCCTGCCGGGTGCGACAGTGCGGCAGTTCGCGGCCGCCGGCGGCGAGCTCGTCCGTGGTGGCTAGTAATACGGCGCAGGCGATGCGGGCCGTCGATTCCTCGTCGGGTGCGCCGGAGCCGGGACACGATTGATCAGCGCTTCCCCGGGCGCCGGTATCGGCGAACTGAGCCCGCGGTCGAGGCGACGTCGGCACGCGGGTTGCGTGATTTGGAGGCGACGGTGGGCATTCGGTAACGTTGCACCTCGCTGGCCCGACAAGGGTCAGCGATGGGGTATGGGGTAATTGGCAGCCCGCCGGATTCTGGTTCCGTCAGTCTAGGTTCGAGTCCTAGTACCCCAGCGCAGAGGATTCGCTTGAGCTGTGCTGGCTTGGTAATCTTCACATCGTCGCTTCGTGCGACAGCTAGGGCCCCGTTGTGTAGCGGCCTAGCACGCCGCCCTCTCAAGGCGGTAGCGCGGGTTCGAATCCCGTCGGGGCTGCAAGGTGAACGGCCTAGTCAGATGCGATTTTGACTAGGCCGTTTGGCGTTCTTGACCTTCGGCATCCCGCACAAGATCCCGCACCAGCGCGGCATCCCGAGAAACCGCGGCTGCACGAGCCAGCTCCATGGCGTCTGCGACGACGTCGAGCCGGTCGCCGAACAGGTGGCCGTATAGATCCAGTGTCAGCGTCGCCGACTTATGCCCGAGCATCGTCTGCACCACCTTCACGTCCGCGCCGGACGCGATCGCCAATGAGGCCGAGGTGTGCCGCAGCATGTGGGGGGTGAACCCCTTAATGTCCATCGCCGCGGCAGCTGCAGTGAGCTCAGCGCGCTGGAACGTCTGCGACCGCATGGGCGCTCCACGGCCGCCGGTGAACACCAGGGCGTCCGGTTCCTTTCCGGCCACCAGGCGCACCAGGTCGTCGACCAGAAATCGGGGGATCGGGACGTCACGGCGCTCGTGGCCCTTGGTGGGCCCGAAGGTCATCACGCCCTTGATCGGCGTCACTGACTCCGCGATCGTCGCTCGTCGGCGCAGAAAGTCGAGTCTCTTCACGCGGAGCGCTGCCATCTCACCCCAGCGGAGACCTGTGTAGGCAAGGAACAGCACAACCAGCCGGTGGTTCGGGCAGCGGCCGGCGAGTTCGTCGACCTGCTCGTGGGTGAGGAACAGCTTCTCGGACTCCTGGACGCGAGGCAGGCTCACGCCGGCCGCGGGATTGACCCCAAGCCTCCCGTCCTTGACCGCGTAGGCCAGCGCCTGAGACAGCACGCGGTGAACCTTCCGCACCGACGCCGGTGCTAGCGGCAGGCTGGCCAACCAGGCCTGCACCTGGGAGTGGCGCAGGGCCCTCAGCTTCGTGCTGTCCCATTTCGGCCGGATCTGCGCAGACAAGATCCCCTCGTACCGGTCGCGAGTCTTAGGTGCGAGGTTCGTCTTGCCGGCCAGCCATTCGTCGCACCAGTCGGCCACGGTGACCTCCTGGCGCCGGGGGTCGATGTAGACCCCGCGGTCGATGTCGTTCTCCACTTTGGCGCGGAAGGACTTGGCCTCGCGCTCGGTGGTGAAGGACTTCATCACCTCTCGGTGGTCACCGGGCGGCCGATAGCGGACGTCCCACCGAATCGCGCCAGTTGCAAGTCCACGCCTCTTAATGCTGGCCACAAGTGCTCTCCGTCCCGCTGGTTGCCGGCTAGATCGATGGGTCTAGTTCGCCGCGCCTTTGAGCGTGACGCGGTGCAAACCGATTGGCTACGCATACGTACACGGATGTCAGCGGTGCGAGTGAGGGGAGAGGGCGGTCGCCTCCTGGGCGCGTCACGGCCGCTCTGCCCGCGATCCTGTCGACGGGTGTCCCGCGTCGAGCACCTCCGAAATCCACTCCGGCACTGCCGGAGCTGTCGCACGGGCCTTCGAGAAGTCGGCCGCCCAAGTCCAGATTCGATTTAGATCTACCAGCACCTCGCGCGCCCACTGCTCAGCTTCTGGAGGTCCGCCATCTGCGTTCATGCGCTCGAGCCCAGCCTGCACGCGCATCCAGTCGCCCTGAAGGCTCTCCAAGTTCTGTTGCACGGTCAGCGCGATCCGCGCCTCAGCCTCCCGTGCGCGCAAAGCGATACCGGCAAGTTGCCTCCAGGCCTTCTCGGTGGTTGACCAGTCGTCCAACATGTCATCGACACTGCAGCCGAGCGCCTCGGCGATTGCGTAGACCTCATCGAGCCTGCAGGGCCGCACGGCCTTCTCGACTCGGTCGACTGTGGCTTGGTGAAACTTGAGTGCGTACCTGTCGCGGAGCAGGGCGGCGAGGTCCGTCTGGGACAGGCCGCGCTGCTCCCGCCTGCGTCGCACCTCTGCGGCAAACGATCGTCCAAGGGGACCGACGTCCGCGCCAGCATCACTTCTTGGTGTCGGATTCACCCCGACAGACTAACAACGCCACGTTGTGCTGCCAACTGAATGCTTGACAGCACTTGCGTAGCCAACGACAATCACAGTGTTGGTAGTACAGCGTGACGTTATGGAGGCTGCGATGGGTGACCAAGTGGAGATCTGGTACACCGACCAGGTTGCGGAGTATCTGAGAACGCCGCCCACCACAATCAGGTGGTGGCGGCATGTCGGCCAAGGCCCGAAGAGCTTCAGGCTGGGGGCGCGCAAGGTCGCGTACCTCCGCAGTGACGTGGAGGCCTGGCTCCAGCAGCAATACAGCGCCGAGGCGGTCTAGGCGGAACCGCTGACCGCGCTGAGTGCCACACGTCAACTGAGCGGGCCAAGGTCAGCGTCCGGCTTACGTCGAGCCAAAGTAAGGCCTCAGTTCGGCGCGCGCTGTGGAAGGAATCGGCGTGCCGCGACCGACGGCTCTCCGGGCCTCGTTGCGCGACATCAGGTCTCGAGACAGGAGGATCGAATGCTCACACCATCGTAGAAGCAGAAGAAAGGGCGACCCTGGACGGTCGCCCTCTCGTCGTTGAACTGATGGGCCGGATCTGCGAAACCCGGACCCGACGACCCCAACTCCGCCAACCAGGAGAAACCGAGGCATTCAATGCCCAACACTATACCTTGCCCTGCCCAGAAAGGGTCAATGCACTCGCCCGGCGTTGTGCGCCGCCTTCAGGCGCTCGCAGTGGCGAGCTGGACTCGACCGTTCCTTGCCCAGGAACTCCGTATCTCGGAGTGTCACCTCGCCCGCCTGTACGCGGGGCGCATCAGCTTCGAAAGCCTGGCCCTACGGGTTGTCGTTGTATACGAGCGGCTGCGTGCGCAAGTGGCACCGCTATCGCTGGCAGGTCGGATCACTCGTGGCCGCGCCCTGGCAAAGGGGTGGCTGGGGCCGGACGCGTGGACGAGCGCGGCGATTGACGATCCGGCCGGACGGCCACTTGGTCAGCACGCAATGGCGCTTGTCGAGGACCTCCAGTGGATGCTCGAAACCGGCGAGAGCCTCGCAGGTGCTTGCGTCCGTCTGGGTATCCGACCCCACTCCCTGTACAGCCAGCTGAGCCGCATCCAGCGACTAGACCTTTGGCAGCAGTTCGCGGCCAGGAGTGTGGTGTGACCAGCCCCAGCCCAAGGCGGTTCGGCGGTGGCCAGGACAACCTGAGGCGCAGGCGCGTTCCTGCGGCACGTGAGGCTACCAAGGCGGTGGTCGGCCATGCTGTGCCCGTTGGGTACATCCGACCAGCAACGCAGGCCCTCTGGCGCGATCATGTGCGACGCACCCTCGGAATGGCCGGCGTGCGTGCTGATCGTCGCGCCACTCTGACCGCTGTCGCTTTCGCACTAATGTATTGGGCGGATTGGGAGACTCTGACAACCAGACCCACATGGGCCGCCGTGATTGCTCACTGCAAGCGCAGTCTCGGGCGGGGATCGCGTGCGACGGTGGCACGCGGAATCGCTCAGCTTATCGAGATGCGGCTCATAGCCCGTGTGGCCCATGGACGCCAGGGCCGCTACGCCGGTGGCGCGGATCCAAACAGCAATCCCAATGACGCAGCGCTCTACGTGTTGATTGTGCCAGGGACTCCCAGTCCGCCAGAGAAGTCGGACCCGATGCCGAGCGTCCCTGGTACACCCGAAAGTGAGACCCCTCCCAATCTGGAATTGAGCGAAGCTCACCCTGTACGCGCGCGCGAGAAAAACACCACAAACTCGGAGCCGCCTTTCGGCGCAAACACTCTCGGCACGGAGCCAGCGCCGCCCGCGCAACTGTCAGGTGTCCATCGGAACGTCCCCATATCGCCGGCCGGGTCGACGACGAGCAGCCGGGGCGGCCGGCTCAAAGCGTCGGCCGAGCTCCAGCGCCGGCTTCCGGTGCTGCGCCAGATCAGCACCTGCGACCTCTGTCACTGCCTCAAGGTGTTCCTGCTGGCGGGCTGGACGGTGAACGACATCCATCATGCCTTTGACTGGCGACCCGATGGCAGCCGGTGGCCGCACGACGGAGCCACGGGCATCGGCCCGTACATGGTCCGCGGCTGGATTCGCCGCCGACTCGCACCGTGGATCTTCGGTGGCACACTGCATCAATCGTTCAGCCAACGAGCTGAGTCCGAGCGCGCTCGTCAGCGGGCACTAGCCCGGATCGAGCGCGAGCGAGCAATCGCACACAAAGCCACCGTCGTAGCCGAACCGCCCCTTGAGTACCGGCGGGTGCGTGCTCACATGCCCCACGTCCGCCTCGCCTGGACCGATCCAGCCTGCCCACTCTGCATCGAGGCGTCCGATGAGAGGCCCGGCATGGATCACGAACCGGCAAGAGTCGTCCCCAAGCTCGAGCGCGAACGGTTGGGCGACCAACCCCTGGGTGGCTCGACTGTCCTGAGCGTCCGACAGGCCTCCCGTAGTGCAGCGTTGTCGCTGTATTATGATTCCTAGCACGAGACGCCACGCCCGATGTCGACCCCCCTCGAGAGGCCTAAGCACCTTGTCAAAGAGACTTGAACCGCCCCTATTTCGCGGAATACTTGCCTGCATGTCCAGCTGGGGCACGAACTTAGGTTGTCAAAGTTGGAACCAGAACGGGGCCACGTCGGAGGCAATGTACCCTCTGTGCACACCCTCAGGCGTAGCCCGACTGACCCCGCCGCAGATCCTGGGGCCCCCAAACCAAGTGGAGCGCGCAGCGCCCCACCAGCCCAGACAAACACCGGAGCTTCCGGTCAAACCCATTTGTCCCAAGGATGGGCAACGGGCGACATCTGACGGGTGAAGGGAAGAGGTAAGACAGATGGCAACGCCAAAGCGCGCCGCAACAACCATGGTCGCTGCACTGCTCGCCGGCCTAATCGCCGGCTGCACGCCCTCCGGAGCGACAACGGTAACCCCGACGCCCGGAACCAGCGGCCCGCCGCCTTCCACCAGCACGACACCGGGCTCACCGCCGGCGTCTTCACAGCCTGGTTCCCCGACGCCGAGCTCCACTCTCAATGCCAATCAGCGAGCCGCCACCGACGCTGTACACGGACTCGTTGACACGTCGATGAAGTTGGGTTCCCGGCCCTCCCAGTACACAAACCCGGAGATGGTCAAGGAGTTGCAGAGGTACGGGACAGGGGATGTTCCGGACGCGATCGCCAACTCGTACTCGCGGCTGCGCAAGAACGGTTGGCGCTACGAGGGTGGCATAGAGATCGAAACGGTGATGGTGGCGAAGCCAAGTCTCAACGGCACAAGGGTGATCGTTACTGCTTGCCAGAATCAGAGCGATCTCCGAATCGTAAACATGGCCGGTGAGATAGTCACAGACGAGCAGAAGAACATCACTGCGTTTCTTCTAAGGCAGTACACGGTGCGCAAGACCAACGACGCGGCATGGAAGGTCTCTGGGTTTGAGACGGTGAAGGGCGAGTGCGGAGCGTGACGATCAGGATCCGCAGGACGCGAATGCTCGCAGCGGCGCTGGTGGGGTTCGCGGTGCTGATAGGCAGTGCTGCTAGCCCAGCAGAGGCCAAGAGGAAGAAGGTCTGCGATCCGTTCACTGGTGTCTGCAAGGTCGTGGACATCGGAGGCGGCGGCGGTGGTGGTGGGCACGGAAGTGGAGCGGGAAGCTACCCGTCTTGCTCGACGGTCGCGTCCTGGGGCGACATGTATCACTCGCCCGATGAAGGCAAACCAGGTCAGTCGACTCGACCAGTCAAGTGCCGCAACGCCGATGGAAAGATCGTGACGGTCTGGTCAGATACGGCCGCGCCGCTGTTCCTGACAGTGGCCCCAGCGGTGTTGGCCAGGTCTCTGTTGGCTGAGGTCGACCTAGACCCCATCGACATTGGGTTGGCTCCGAAGGGAGCGGACGCGATGGCTTTGGTGGGCTTGCCGGTGTGGTTGTGGGTGCATGATCCTTCCCGGACGACGTGGGGGCCGGCGACGATCAGCGCCGGGGGTATGACGATGACGATCAAGGTGGAGTCGCTGAAGTGGAGTCTGGGCGATGGCACCACGATCTCGTGCGGTAAGGGCACGGTATGGAAGCCGGGTACGGGCGGGAAGTCGTCGCCGACCTGTGGCCACACCTATACCCGGCAGGGCACATACACGGTGACGGCGACGACGCATTGGGTGGCGCGTTGGTCGGGGTACGGGCAGTCGGGCGAAATCCCGTTCGACCTGTCGAGTTCGCGGCGGTTGACGGTGGGGGAGATCCAGGTGCTGGGAACGAACCGATGAGCATGGCGACGAAGAGCAAGGGCCCGATTGAGGGCGGCGCAGCCCCGGTGGAGGCGACTGAGTCGAGCGTGGTGGCGGCAGCGCCGAGGCTGCGGCGGCGTCCGCTATTGGTGGTCGTCGCGATCGCCTTGGTGGTGGCCGGCGCCGCGATGGGGGTGCTGTTGTGGTCGTCGGCGACCTCGAGCACCGAGGTGGTGATCGTGCGGGCCGACGTGGCCCGGGGAGAGGTCATCACTGCTGCAGACCTAGGCACCGTGCGAGTGAGTGTCGATCCGGCGTTGCAGACCGTGCCGGCCGTGGAACTGGAGCGGTTCGTGGGGCAGCGGGCGGCCGCTGACATGACGCAAGGCACCTTGTTGTCGCCGGGCCAGGCAACCGATCAGGTGGTGCCGGGCAGTGGTGAGTCAATGGTGGGGATCGCGGTCACGCCTGGCATGTTGCCCTCGGAACCACTGCGCCCTGGTGATGCGGTCCGGGTGGTGCAGACCCCTGGCAACGGCGGTGAGGTCAACGGGAAGGCGCCAGCCGAGATCGACGCAACTGTAGTGAGCGTCACCACGAGCGAGACCGCCACGGTGGTCAACGTAATCGTGCCGTCCAGTGATGCGGCCGAGCTGGCGGCCCGAGCGGCGACGGGAAAGGTCGCGGTCGTGTTGGACTCGCGGGTTCGCTGATGGCTGTAGTGACGCTGGTGTCTGCTTCGGGTTCGCCCGGGGTGACGACGACCGCGCTGGGCTTGGCTTTGACCTGGCCCCGTCAAGTCCTTCTGGTGGAGGCCGACCCGTCGGGCAGTTCCGCGATCCTTGCTGGCTACCTGAAAGGCACCACCGATCATGTGGGCCTGGTCGACCTGGTGATGGCGCACCGCAGCGGTCTGCTTTCGGAGGCGCTGCCGCGCATGGTGATGCCGCTGGGTGATCAAGGCCGCGTCTCGGTGCTGGTGGGGTCACGCTCCCATGACCAGGCCGCAGGGTTGTCGCGCTTGTGGGAGCCGTTGGTGGGGGTTTTGCGGGATCTGAGCGCGAACGGCCAGGACGTGATCATTGATGCCGGCCGGTTGGGTTTGGCTTCGTGGCCGCGTCCGTTGGTGGCGCACAGTGACGTGACGGTGTTGGTGACCAGGTCGAGTTTGCCGGCGCTGGTGGCGGCTCGGTCCTGGGCCGCGGCGTTGGCTGAGGATGTGCTGCCCGGGCATGAGGCCAGATTGCTGATGGTGGGCGAGGGTCGCCCGTACGGGGTGGGCGAGGCGGCACGGACCCTCGGGTTGTCGCCGCTGGCCGGCATCGAGTGGGATCCGGCGCGGGCGGCGGTGTTCAGTGAGGGCGCTGCCAAGCCGAAGCCTCGGTTGGGTAGTGAGGCGGCCGCAGATCGCTCGTTCGAGCATTCCGGCTATCTGGCAAGCATTCGAGGCGCTGGGGCGTCTCTGCGCAAGTTGTGCGAAGGAGCCGCCATTGATCCGCTGCGGGGGCTGATCACGGCCCGTGCCAGCAGCCAGGGAGGGCGAACCAATGTCTGAGAGGGTTGATCTCCTCGACCTGCCGATCTTCGGCTCTCCCGGTCGTGGCGGCGGCGACGCGGGCCGGGTGCGTTCCGGGTTCGTCTACGGCGCCGAGCCCGTGGGCGACGACCCGGTCGAGTCAGATGCACCAGCAGCTCAGCCGCGACGCGAACCGGCGACGCAGCTGGCGTCGCGGTCTGGGGAGGGCGGCGGTGTTGACTGGGCGCTGGTCGGCCGGATGCGGGTTGACGTGGCCCGTCGGCTGTCAGATCGAATGGGAGAGGCCCGCTGGTCGCAGGAGGATCAGGAGTTCGAGGGCCGGGCCATCATTCGAAAGGTGCTCGACGAGCAGGCCGCGCAGGCCTTGGCGCAGTCGGCCGAGCCGCGGAGCCTGGCCGAGCAGGAAGTACTGGGCGAGGCAGTGTTCAATGCCTGCTTCCGGCTGGGCCGGCTGCAACCGCTCATCGACAACGACCGGATCGAGAACATCCTGATCAGCGGCCATGACCGGGTGATCGTGGAGTACTCCGACGGCACACTGGAGCAGGTCGATCCGGTCGCCGAATCCGACGAGGAGCTGGCCACCTTCCTGGCGTTCCTGGCGGCCCGGGCCGAGAATCCGCGCTCGTTCACCCAGGCCCAGCCCTCGCTGCATTTGACTCTCCCGGATGGGTCGCGGTTGGCCGCAGCCCGCGACACGGCCGGGGTGTCGGTGGTGATTCGCCGACATCGAGTACGGCAGGTGCGGCTGGCTGATCTGGTGGCGTGGGGGGCGATGACGCCGACAATGGCGTCGTTCCTGCGCGCTGTGGTGCGCTCGAGGTTGTCGATCGTGGTGACCGGCGCTCAGGGTGCGGGAAAGACGACCCTGTTGCGGGCGCTGTGTGCCGAGATCGACGCATGGGAGGTGATCGGCACCTTCGAAACCGAGTACGAGTTGTTCCTGCACCAGATGCCTGACCAGCACAAGGTCGTGTATGCGTGGGAGTCTCGTGCCGGGTCAGGCGAGCGCGGCGCGGACGGCAAGGTCGCGGGCGCTCGCACGACCATGGAGCAGATCATTGACAGTTTCCGGTTCCGGCTGGATCGCCAGATCTTGGGCGAGATCCGGGGCCCCGAGGTATGGTCCATGATCAAGCTGATGGAGTCAGGATCCGGGTCGATCTCGACAACGCACGCGGCGAACGCGCACCGGGCGATGACGAAGCTGGTCACCTGCGCGATGGAGGCTGGTCCTCAGGTGAGCCAGGAACTGGCTGCTGCGAAGTTGGGCGAGACCATCGATGTGGTGGTGCATCTGGCCTGCGAGGTCACGCGGGGCTGCGACGGACAGCAGCCGCATAAGGACCGCTACGTCGAAGAGATTCTGCACATCACCCCGGGTGAGAGACCCCGCGGCTACGCGACCAATGTCGTCTTCGCGCGGGTGCCGGGCCGGTGCGCTGTTGCCTGCACCCGTCCCGATGAGTTGATGGCACAGCTGGTGCAGGCCGGGTTCGACGCCGCAGCGTTTGACGCAGAGGTGAGAGGGGCCGGGTTGTGACCGCCACCGGCACTCTGCTCGCCGCTGTGGCCGGGGCCCTGCTGGTCGGCGGGGTGCTGTTGGCGGTGTGGGGCCTGGTGCCACAGCCACAGCCGGCGCCGCGGCCCAGCCGTGCACCTGGCCGTTTCTCGCGGTGGTGGGCGGGGGTGCCGAAGCCGCGGCGCTGGCTGACTTTGGCGGCATTGGTGGCCGGCACGTTGGTCGGACTGAGCACCGGCATGGTGGTGGCGGTGGTGGTGCTGCCGGTGGCGGTGCTGTGGCTGCCGTCGTTGCTGATGACCTCCGATGAGGGCCGGTCCATTGCGCGGCTGGAGGCGATCGGCGAGTGGACGCGCAACCTGGCCGGGGTGATGACGGCAGGTCAGGGCCTGGAGGGTGCCATCACGGCGAGCCTGCGTTCCACCCCGGCGCCGATCAGGCCTGAGGTGGCTCGGTTGGTGGCGCGGATGCGGGCACGCTGGTCGACCGAGCTGGCGCTGCGGGCCTTCGCCGACGACCTCGACGATGTCACGGGGGATCTGGTCGCGGCCGCCCTTATCCTGGGTGCCGACAAGCGCGGCGACGGGCTATCGCTGATCCTGACCGGTCTCTCGGAGTCGGTCGCTGAGAATGTCCGTGCCCGGCGGCAGATCGAGGCGGACCGGGCCAAGCCCCGCAACGCGGCCCGCATCATCACCGGCGTCTACGTGGCGCTCCTGGCCGGGCTGGCGCTGACCGGTAGTTACCTCGCCCCCTACACCACCGACGTCGGGCAGGTAATCCTGGCGACCCTCTTGGCCGCCTTTGCCGGGTGTGTGGCGTGGCTGCGGCGTCTATCTCGGTCACCGCGGCCGCAACGCATTCTGAGGTTCCCCCCGGACCGTGGAGGCATCAGCTATAAGGAGTAGCGATGTCAGAGAAGCGGAAGAAGTACGACCAGGAGTTCCGTGAGGGAGCGATCCGGATCGTTGAGGAGACCGGGAAGCCGATTGCGCAGATCGCTCGCGATCTGGGTGTGAATGAGGGCACCCTGGGCAACTGGGTGGCGCGTGCCCGGCAGGCCCGTGAGGGTCGCGGCGAGTTGTCCAGGGATGACTTCGAGGAGCTGAAGCGGCTGCGGGCGGAGAACGCCGAGTTGCGGATGGAGCGTGATGTCCTCAAGCGATCCGTGGTCCTGTGGGTGAAGGAGGCGACGAAGTGAGCGTGGCACGCTTCATCGCTGACCAGAGGACCAACTACCGGGTGCCGCACACGATCGTTTGCGCCCTGCTCGGGGTGTCCGTGGCGTGGTTCTACAAGTGGATCACCCGAGCCACGGGACCATCCGCAGCCAGTGGCCTGCACACGCCGCGGGATCGTCGCCGCGACACCATCGACCGGGCCGTGGCGGTCGCATTCACCAAGGCTCGGGGGCTGCACGGCTCCCCGCGGTTGCATGCCGACCTGCTCGATGACGGCTGGAAGGTGAGCGAGAAGACCGTCGCGGACTCGATGCACCGGCAGGGTTTGGTGGCACGGCGAATCCGCCGTCGTAACGGTCTGACAAGGCAGGACAAGACTGCACCAAAGTTCCCCGACCTGCTGAGAAGGGACTTCACAGCGGAGCGGCCCAACGCCAAGTGGGTGGGCGACATGACCGAGATCCCCACCGTCGATGAGCACGGCCGGCCCGGACCGAAGCTGTATTTGGCGAGCGTGATCGATCTGTACTCGCGGCGTCTGCTCGGCGCCGCGACCGGGCTGCATCCCGACGCCGAACTGGCCTGCTCAGCGATCAAAATGGCTCTCGCGGCCCGCGGCGGCGTCGATGCGGTGAACCAGCCTGGTTGGCGTGACGACGACTCCAAGCGGGTCATTTTCCACACCGACCGGGGCTCCACCTACACGTCGAAGGTGTTCACCAAGCTGTGTCGCAAGCTCGGCATCCGTCAGTCGATGGGTCGGGTTGGCTCATGCTTCGACAATGCCGCCGCCGAGGCGTTCTTCAGCAGCCTGGAATGGGAGGTCCTCTCACGACACGAGTTCGCCAACACCCGCCAGGCCCAGGCCGTTGTGCTGGACTGGTGCTACGGGTTCTACAACCACGACCGCCGACACAGCACGATCGGCATGATGAGCCCGATCACCTACGAGACCGCCACGGCCCCCGACCGGGAAGCCGCATAGAGAAGCCCTCCACGATTCGGGGGGAACCACATTCTGGGTGAGCGGGCCCGAGTGGCGGGAGTGCGCTCATGACCGGCCTGCAGCTGTGGATGCTGGCGGGCGTCCTGGTGATGGGCGGGGTGGCGTGCCTGGTGTGGTTCCTGGCTCCTGCCCACCCCGACCTGTCCGACGTACTGACCCGCTTGTCGCCAACGGGTGGTCCTCGTCGCGCCACCGACACTGCCACCGATCTCGACCTGACTGATCGGGTTGGGCTGTGGGCACAACGTCACCTACCCGTCGGGCGGGTCAGGATGCCGACCCAGGACTTGGCCCTGCTGGGACGTCCGGTGCACGTCTTCTACGGCGAGAAGGTGCTGGCGGTCGCCATCGCGGTGGCCGGCGTGCCATTGATCAGTGCGCTGTTGTGGGTGATGCTGCAGTTTCCGCTGTATGTGCCGGTGCTGCTCACCGTCGTGGTCGCCGTCTTCGCCTGGTCGTGGCCGAACATCGCCTTGAAGGATGCCGCGGCGGCGGCCAGGGCCGAATTCAACGCCGCCCTGGGCGCTTACATCGACCTAGTGGCGCTGGAACGCAAGGCGGGCGGCTCCGGGATCCGGCAGGCGTTGGAGAATGCCGCTCGGGTCGGCGATGCATGGCCGTACCGGCGCATAGCTGATGCGCTGACCCGCAGCCGTTTCGCCGGCACTGGCTCATGGGACGCGCTGACCGAGTTGTCCAAGGAGTTGGGCCTGGTAACGCTGGACGAGTTCGCCGGCACCATGCGGATGGCTGGTGAGGAGTCGGCCCAGGTCTACGACACCCTCCGGGCCCGCTCGGCGGCACTGCGCACCGAGCTGTTGGCCGCAGACCAAAGCAAAGCCAACGCTGACGGGGAACGCATCGCCTTCCCGATCGTGGCCATGACGATGGTGTTCGTCATGCTGCTGATCATCCCTGCACTTCTACGGCTGCTTGCCGGATAGAAGAACCTCACCCTGGAGTGTTCCCGAAAAGGTAGAGGCACGGGATTTATGCCGCGAGTTGATTGATGTGTCTGTATCCTAGCTCGTATTCTTGTGGTGTCAAATAGCCGAGTGTGGAGTGTCGGCGTGTCCGGTTGT
>WBZS01000500.1_pt2 | contig 29287 bp, 25 predicted proteins | sample 5204201 | NCBI WGS metagenome assembly WBZS01 (sample SAMN12344357, study PRJNA552823) | activated sludge metagenome | biome: Activated sludge suspended growth; feature: Nitrification reactor; material: Wastewater; isolation source: activated sludge from nitrification reactor of wastewater... | reverse complement strand
CTCGGTTGGCCGGCGCACATGGTGATCACGTCGCCGTGGCTGAGCCCTCGGTCGTGGGCCTTGGCGAGCAGTTCCATGACGTGGAACGGCTCGACGGCACCCCGGGCGGACAATCGCGGGCTCATGCGCCCATCCTGCCGTGACGCGAGGTGACGCGGCGGTCCGGGATGCCGAAGGCGTCAGATCTCGCGCCGAGAGCGCCGCTCCCCCGGACGGCACGCCGGTCCGGGATGCCGAAGGCGTCAGATGTCGCGCCTTTGGCATCCCCAACGGCGCTCGCGGCCACAGGGGGGCCGCCTAGGGTGAGCGTCATGCGCGTCCTCGACCTGCTCCTGCGCCTGCTCGGCGGTCCGGGCGCCCGGCCGCCCGGCACGGCCGGTCCACTCCAGCGCCCTGCGCCCGGCTCCGCATCGAGCGCCGTTGCCGGGAGCGGCCGGAGGACCGGAGGCGCGAGTGGCAGCACGAGTGGCAGCACCACGAGCGGCAGCACCACGAGCGGCAGCACCACGAGTGGCAGCACCACGAGCGGCAGCACCACGAGCGGCAGCACCACGAGCGGCAGCACCACGAGTGGCAGCACCACGAGTGGCGGGGCGGGGCGTGGTGGGTTCGGGGGTTCGGAGAGCGGAGCCGACTATCCCGGGGACTTCATCGGAGTTCCGGTCATGGAGTGGATGCCTGAGGCCGACGGGGACCCCGATCCCGGCGAGATCGTGTGGACCTGGGTGCCCTTCGAGGAGGATCACCGCCAGGGCAAGGACCGCCCGGTCCTGCTCATCGGGCGCGATGCGCAGTGGCTGCTCGGCCTCCCCCTGACGAGCAAGGACCATGACCGGGACGAGGTTCAAGAGGCCCGCGCCGGCCGGGTCTGGTGCGACATCGGCACCGGCGCCTGGGACCGACAGGGGCGCCCGAGCGAGGTCCGGGTCAACCGGATCCTGCGGGTCGACGCCGGCGCCGTCCGGCGGGAGGGGTCGGTGCTGCCCCGCGAGCGCTTCGAGGTGGTGGCCGCCGCGGTGCGTGCCGCCCAGCGCTGACCAACGCCACGCGCTGACCACCGCCGCCCGCTCCTCTGACACCGACCGCTCGCTCCGCTGGCAACCACCGATCGTTGCGCTGTGCTGTCGTCGATGACGCGCACTCGTCGCTCATCCAAGACATCCGACCAGACGGGGATGGGCCGACGGAAACGACGAAGCCCGCCCCACGGGGGACGGGCTTCGATCAGGAGAGGGAACGTCAGAGCGCGGCGGCCTTCTTGGCCATCGCGGACTTCTTGTTCGCGGCCTGGTTCTTGTGGATGACACCCTTGCTCACGGCCTTGTCGAGCTTCTTGCTCGCGGCCTTGAGGGCGTCGCCCACCTTGTCGGACTCCCCGGCGGCCGCAGCCTCACGGAAGCGACGGATCGCGGTCTTGACCTCGGACTTGATGGCCTTGTTGCGCTCGGTGGCCTTCGCGTTGGTCTTGATCCGCTTGAGCTGGGACTTGATGTTTGCCACTGGTGATTCGTCTTTCGTCGAATGGTCGGTATGCCGTGTAGAGGGCGGCAGGAGCGGGCCGGGACCGGGAGTGGGGACACCCTTGCTGGCTCGCCCTGGGTGGTGCGACGTGACGCGCACGACCTGAGCGCGCACGCAAGGGACAAACTTACCAGCGGGCCCGCCCCCGACCCAAACCGCCGTCGGGCGGAGAGCTCACCCCTGTGCCTTCTCCCGGCAGATCGTGAGGATGGCGCGCTCGACGGCATACACCGGGTCGCGGCCGCCGCCCTTGACCTCGAAATCGGCGGCCGCCAGGGCCTGCAGCGAGCGCCCGAGTGCCTCGGCGTTCCAGCCGGACAGGGCTCGTCGGGCCTTGTCGACCTGCCACGGAGCCATCCCCAGCTCCTTGGCCAGCGTCGCACTGTGGCCGCGGCCGGCCGAACCGACCTTGATCAGCTGGCGCACCTGACCGGCGAGCACCGCGACGATCGGCACCGGATCGACCCCGACGGCAATCGCATGCCGGAGCAGCCGGAGCGCCTCCCCGGCGTCCCCGGCCACGGCCGCGTCGGCGACCCGGAAGCCGGTCGCCTCGACCTTGCCGCCGTGGTAGGTCATGACGACCTGTTCGTCGATGACGCCCTTGGTGTCGGCGACGAGCTGTTGGCACGCGGCTGCGAGTTCGCGCAGGTCCTTGCCGACGGCCTCGACGAGGGCCTGGACGGCCGGGCCGGTTGCCTTCCGACCGGCCCGACGGAACTCGTGCATGGCGAAGTCGGACTTGTCCCGATCGCTCTTCAGGGCCGGGGCGTCGATGATCCGGGCGCCCTGACCCTTGATCGCGTCGAGCACCCGCTTCCCCCGAGCCCCGCCCTTGTGGCACACGATGAGGGTGACGTCGGGCTGCGGCGCTCCGAGGAAGTCGAGCACGTCGAGCTGGGCCTCGTCGCCCGCCTCGTCGAGGTCGTGGACCACGATCGCCTTGTCCCCGCCGAACAGGGAGGGGCTGGCCTCGATGGCGAGCTGCCCCGGCTCGTAGGAGTTGGCGAACAGGCGCACCACCTCGAGCCCGGGGGCGGTGACCCGGAGCGCGTCGATCGTCTCGGCCAGCCCCCGCTCGGCGAGCACCTGCTCGGGCCCACTGATCAGGACCACCGACGGCACGCCACTCATGGGCACCAGCCTGCCACGCGCCACCGACGCCCCGGCCGGCCGAGTCGATCGGTCATCCAGCCGGTCCCAGACGGCCCGCCGAGCCGGCCGGCCCCGCCGGTCCAGCGGATCCACCCAGCCCTGCCGGTCAGCCGATCCAGCCGGCCCAGGCAGCCGGTCATCCGCTCAGGCCGAGGTCCCGGGCACGTTGCCGCACGATGGCCTCAGGGAGTTCCATCATGGCCGCGATCTCGTCGAAGTCGACCTCGCCCTCGACCCCGTCGCGCAATTCCTCGTCCTGCTCGGCCGTCCAGGCGTGGCCCTGGGTGACGGCGGTGCGCGGCGAGTCCGGAGGCGGGGGTGGCGGCGGCGTCGGCCGCGGGGTCTTCGTCAGCCCCGGAGTCGCCCCGTCGGCGCCGGGCCCGCCGACCTCCTCCGACCCCCCCGACGGGGCTCCGACCAAGAGGTCTGCGGCGATCTCGCCGCGTTCGGCCACCGGCAGTGGAGCGGGCGCCGTCCGGTCGAGTCGCTCCAGCGCGGCGAGGACCAGCGCCCGGTCGGTCGTCGGCCAGAAGGGGGGCAGCGAGCGCTGGAGGAACCCGGCATACCGGGCCGTCATCATCCGGGAGTCGAGGAAGGCGACCACCCCGCGGTCGTCACCGCGCCGGATCAGCCGGCCCGACCCCTGGGCCAGAAGCAGCGCCGCATGGGTCGCCGACACCGCCATGAAGCCGTTGCCGCCCATGCTCGCGATCGCCTGGGTGCGGGCCGAGGCCAGCGGGTCATCGGGGCGGGGAAAGGGGATCCGGTCGATGACGACCAACTGGCAGGTGGAGCCCGGCACGTCGACGCCCTGCCACAGCGAGAGCGTGCCGAACAGAGACGTCCGGGGGTCCTTGGCGAACTGCCGGACGAGCGTGGCGGTCTGGTCCTCGCCCTGGCAGAGCACGGCGAGGTCGCCCGCGTCACCGCTGGCCTCGAAGCGACGACGCAGCTCCTCGGTGGCCGCCTTCGCGGCCCGCATCGAGGAGAACAGCCCGAGGGTGCGACCGCCGGCCGCCCGGACCAGGGCCTCGAGCTCGTCGAACATCTCGGGCGAGGCGCCGTCCCGCCCCGGCGGCGGAAGGTGACGGGCGACATACGCGATGCCCTGCTGTGGGTAGTCGAAGGGCGAGCCGACGTCCAGCCCGGTCCACTGCGGTGCCCCCTCGCCGCGCAGGCCGAGTGTCCCGGCGACGGCGTCGAAGGAACCACCGAGCTCCAGCGTCGCGGAGGTGAGCACCACGGTGCGGTCGCTGAAGACCTTGTCCCGCACGAGCATCGCCACGCTCATCGGCGCCACCCGCAGGACCGGCCCCCGGCGCGGGTCATGCGAGAGCCAGACGACGTCGAGCTCGCGCTCCTCGAGGATCCGGGAGGCGTTCTCGTGCATCTCCTCGACGGCGGCCAGGGCGACCTGCTTCGACGCATCCACCTCCCCCCCACGCTCGGGCTTGAGCTCGGACATCACGGCCCGGGTCGTGTCGCGCACCCGCGCGAGGGCGACCCCCAGGGTGTCCGGGATGCCCGTCAGCCGCCCCTCCGGGGCGCCCGCGACGACGCTCTCCAGGAAGGTCGCCGCGTCCTCCACCGTCTCGCTCGAGTCCGCCTGTCGCCCCGCCCTCTTCGCGGCCGCACGCACCATGCCCGGGCTGATCTCGTCGGTGATCGTCGAGGTGACCCGGGAGACGAGTTCGTGGCCCTCGTCGATGACGAGCAGGTCGTGCTCGGGCAACATCTGGCGCCCCTCGAACGAGTCGATCGCCATGAACGCGTGGTTCGTCACGATGACGTCGACCTCGCGAGCGTGGGCGCGGGCCCGTTCGACGAAACACTCGTCGATCAGCGGGCACTTGCCGCCCAGGCACTCGTGGGCGCTGACCGAGACCTGACGCCAGGCGCGGTCACTGACCCCGGGCACGAGGTCGTCCCGCTCGCCCGTCTCGGTGTCCTTGGCCCACTCGCGCACCCGAACGACCTCGCGCCCGAGCCATGAGGCCTGGGCGTCGACCGCGCCGACGCCCAGGAGGGCACCGTCGTCGGGGTCGTCGGGGAAACCACCGTCGAGCTTGTGCGCGCACACGTAGTTGGCCCGGCCCTTGACCAGGGCGAAGGTCGGGCGGCGACCGAGAATCGGCTCGAGGGCGGCGGCGATCCGGGGCAGGTCGCGGTCGACGATCTGTGCCTGGAGCGCGAGCGTCGCGGTGGCGATGACCGCCGGGCGGCCGCCGTCGATGGCGTGCTCGATCGCGGGCACGAGATAGGCCAGCGACTTCCCGGTGCCGGTCCCGGCCTGGACGAGGAGGTGATGCGCATCGCGGACGGCCTGCTGCACGGCATACGCCATCCGTTGCTGGCCCTCACGCGGCTGCCCGCCGACCGCCGTGACCCCCGCGGAGAGGAGGTCGTCGAGGGAGGGCACCACGGCAGGGTATGCCGTCCGCCCACCTCCCCGGGCGGGCCGTCCCCAGCGCGGCGGCGCCTGGGCGCAGCTGTTGCCCGTTGCGCAACCCGTTGCGTGATGATCACAAGAACGACGTGACGAGAAGGGGGCCGTGGTGCCAGTATGGCGAGGTGACCCTCAACGGTGAGACCACTGCCCCCGTCCCTGCCGACATCGAGATCGCCGAGGCGGCGACCCTGACCCCGATCACGACCCTGGCCGCCGAGCGGTTGGGCATCGCGGGTGACGACCTGATCCCCTACGGCCACACCAAGGCCAAGATCTCGCTCGACTACCTGCGCGGCCTGGCCGACCGACCCGACGGCACGCTCGTGCTCGTCACCGCCATGTCGCCGACGCCCGCGGGCGAGGGCAAGACCACGACCTCGGTGGGCCTGGCCGACGGACTCTCGCGGATCGGGAAGAAGGCGATCGTCGCGCTGCGTGAGCCCTCGATGGGCCCGGTCTTCGGGATCAAGGGTGGCGCCGCGGGCGGCGGCTATGCCCAGGTCGTGCCGATGGTCGACATCAACCTCAACTTCACCGGCGACTTCGCCTCGATCGCCGCGGCCAACAACCTGCTCGCCGCGCTCATCGACAACCACATCCACCACGGCAACGCCCTGGGCATCGACCCGCGCACGATCACCTGGAAGCGCGTCGTCGACCTCAACGACCGGGCGCTGCGCGACATCGTCGTCGCACTCGGTGGGGTGGCCAACGGGTTCCCGCGAGAGGACGGTTTCGACATCGTCGTCGCCTCCGAGGTGATGGCGATCTTCTGCCTCGCGACCTCGATCGCCGACCTGCGGACGCGGCTGGGCAACATCGTCATCGGGCACACCCGCGACAAGAAGCCGGTGACCGCTCGCGACCTCAAGGCCGACGGGGCGATGACCGTCATCCTGCGCGACGCGCTCGCACCCAACCTCGTCCAGACGCTCGAGCACACGCCGGCGATGATCCACGGCGGGCCGTTCGCCAACATCGCGCACGGCTGCAACTCGGTCATCGCGACCCAGTCGGCGCTCAAGTTGGCCGACTACGTCGTCACCGAGGCCGGGTTCGGGGCCGACCTCGGCGCCGAGAAGTTCATCGACATCAAGTGCCGCAAGTCGGGGCTGCGGCCCAAGGCGATCGTGCTGGTCGCCACCGTGCGGGCCCTGAAGTACCACGGCGGGATGGCCGTCCCCGACCTCAAGACCGAGAGCGTCGAGGCCCTGACCCGCGGCATGGACAACCTGCGCAAGCACCTGCGCAACATCATCGACGTCTACGGACTGCCGCCGGTCGTCGCGATCAACCGCTTCCCCACCGACACCGACGCCGAGATCGCCGCGCTCAAGGACCTCGTCGCCGCCGAGGGGTCGACCGCCGTCGAGTGCACGCACTACGCCCATGGTGGTGCCGGGGCCGAGGAACTGGCGCGCGTCGTCGTCGACACGATCGCGGGCAGCGACAAGGAGGTGCAGTTCGTGTATGCCGACGACGCCTCCCTGGCGGAGAAGGCCGAGGCGATCGCGACGAAGGTCTACGGCGCCTCGGCGGTGACCTTCGACTCCAAGGCCCGCAAGAAGCTCGACCAGATCGAGGCCGAGGGCTACGGACAGTTGCCGGTGTGCATGGCCAAGACCCAGTCGTCGTTCTCGACCGACCCGACCCTGCGGGGGGCGCCGACCGGACACGTCGTCAACGTCCGCGAGGTGCGCCTGTCCGCGGGCGCCGGGTTCGTCGTGATGGTGACCGGGGACATCATGACGATGCCCGGGCTGCCGAAGGTGCCGGCCTCGGATGGCATCGACATCGACGACCAGGGCCGCATCACCGGTCTGAGCTGACGCCGGGGCGCGTGCGGCGCGCCCACGCAGCAGGGCGCCCCAACGGGCCGAGCGCCCCGAGCAGCGCGGCGCTCGCCCCGAGCAGCGCGGCGCTCAGGTCGCGTGCCGGGCGCAGATGAGGTGGGCGACCATCGCCGTCCACCCCGTCTGGTGCGAGGCACCGCACCCGCGCCCGGTGTCGCCGTCGAAGTACTCCGCGAAGGTGGGGTGCTCGTCCCAGAGCGGCCCGCTCGGGTGGTCCCGTGGTGTGCCCGGCCGTCGGCCGTCGGCACCGGGCAGGAAGAGTGAGATCAGCCGGTCGTCGATGTCCTCGGCCACCTCGATCAGCGGTCGTCGCTGCCCCGACCCCGTCGGGTACTCCACGACGTGTTCGGGACCGGCCGCCTGGGCATGAGTGCGGAGGGCATCGAGGAGCAACGCATTGACCGGGAACCAGACCGGCCCCCGCCAGTTGGAGTTGCCGCCGAACATCCGCGTCGAGGACTCCCCCGGGTCGTAGCCGATCTCCATCTGCACGCCGGCGACGTCCAGTCGCACGCCGCCGCGGTGGGCCGCCGACAGCGACCGGATCCCGTGCGGCCCGAGGAACTCCTGCTCGTCGAAGAGCCGTCGATGGAGCCGCTCCTCGCGCTCGCGGGTGACCGGCGAGAGGGTGGCGACGACCTCGTCGCGGGGCCCGCTCTTGACCAGGGCGTCGGTCAGCTCCGGCCGGCGCCGCTCGAGCCATCGCAGCCGCGCCGTGAAGTCCGTGAGGTCGGTGAACACCCACGACGGCAGGTTGGCGATCGCGATGAGCGGCAGCAGGCCGACGAGCGAGCGGATCCGCACCGGCTCGGAGTGCCCGTCCGGGGCCACGAGCACGTCGTAGAAGAACCCGTCCTCCTCGTCCCACAACGACACGTTGTCGGTGCCGAAGGTCTCCATCGCCTCGGCGATCGAGAAGAAGTGCTCGAGGAAGGTCGTCGCGACCCCGTCCCAGGCCTTGTCGGTGCGGCTCAGTTCCAACGCGATCCGCAACATCATCAACGACGAGAACGCCATCCAGGAGGTGGCGTCGGACTGCTCCAGGCGCCAGCCGGGGGGCACGTCGCGCGACCGGTCGAAGATCGAGATGTTGTCCATCCCGAGGAAGCCGCCCTCGAAGAGGTTCGACCCATCCGAGTCCTTGCGGTTGAGCCACCACGAGTAGTTGATCAACAGTTTCGTGAGGATCCGCACGAGGAAGGCCCGGTCGCGGGCCCCGTCGAGGAGGTAGACCTGCCACGCGGCCCACGCGTGCACGGGCGGGTTGACGTCGCCGAAGTCCCACTCGTAGGCCGGCAGTTGCCCGTTGGGGTGTTGGGCCCACTCGCGCACCATGAGCAGCAGTTGGCTCTTCGCGAAGGCCGGATCCATGTGGCCGATCGCGACGCAGTGGAAGGCGAGGTCCCAGGTCGCGAACCAGGGGTACTCCCACTCGTCCGGCATCGAGATGACGTCGGCCAACGACAGGTTGCGCCACTCGATGTTGCGTCCGCCGCGTCGATGGCGCGACGGCGGCGGGGGCGCCGTGGCCGGGTCGCCGTCGAGCCACTCGTCGACCGAGTAGCGGTACAGCTGCTTGCCCCAGTTCAGGCCCGCAAAGGCCCGGCGCGCGACGAGGCGCTCGGCGTCGTCGGCCGCGGCCGGGATGACCGTGCCGAAGAACTCGTCGGCCTCGCGTCGCCGATCCTGCAGGACGGCCTCGAACGCCTCGCCGAAGGGCCGCTCGATCTGGTGGTCGCCGCGCATCCTCAGGTCGACGACGACGGTCTCGCCCGGCGCCACCGACGCGAAGTGGTACCGCAGCGCCGCCTTGGTCCCGGTCCCCCGCGGGTTGACCAGGCTGCGGTCGCCGCGCACGATCGCCGCGTCGATGCCGTCCTTCGGGTATGCCGACCTGCTGGCTCCCGCGTCCGGGCCGAACACCGCGGCGACGTGGGTCTCGTTGTCGCAGAACAGGAGCTCGGGCGCCCCGTCAGCGATCAGCAGATAGCGCCCCAGCCACGCGTGGGTCGCCTCGACGACCGTGGTCCCCGGGGCCAAGGTCTCGTCCGCGGCCACCGCCCGCAGCATCGGTTTGCGCGGGTCACGACCCCAGGCCCAGGTGTTGCGGAACCACAGCTGGGGCACGAGATCCAGCGCCGCGGCCTCCGGTCCGTGGTTGGTCGCCTCGATCCTGATGCAGAGGTCGTCCGGAGCGGCCTTCGCATGCGTGGTCACCACGTCGAAGAAGCGGTGGTCGGTCAGGACACCGGTGTCGGCGAGCTGGTACTCGCGGTCGCCCGGGCCGAGACCGGCGTTGACCGCCCGCAACTGCTCGTAGGGAAAGGCCGCCTGGGGGTAGCGGTAGAGGTGCTGGGCCCAGGAGTGGGTCGGGGTCGCGTCGAGCGCCCACCAGTACTCCTTGGCGTCCTCGCCGTGGTTTCCCTCGCCGTTGGTCAACCCGAAGATCCGCTCCTTGAGCCGATCGTCGTGCCCGTTCCACATCGCGACGGCGAGGTTGAGGAAGCCGAAGCGGTCGGTGAGCCCGGCGATCCCGTCCTCACCCCAGCGGTAGGCGCGGGCGTGGGCGTGGTCGAACGGGAACGAGGCCCACGCGTCCCCGTCGGCGGAGTAGTCCTCCCGGACCGTCCCCCACTGCCGGGCCGAGAGGTAGGGCCCCCACAGTCGCCACGGGTCGTCGTCGCCGGGGCTGTGCCGCAGTCGGACCTGCTCATCGGTGAACTCGGCCATGCGGGCAGCCTAGGGCCGGGGACGCACGGGCCCGTGATCGTCGAAGCGTCGCGTCATCGTGATGTCGTCGCGGTCGTCCCCGGGCGCGACGCGGATACCGCGAAGGATCCGTCCGCTCTCCCGCCATCCCAGCAACGCGTAGAAACCCTCGGTGCCGTGGCCCCCACGCACGCCGAGCTCGCCGATCTCGACCCCGTCGGCGCGGGCGACGCGGTGCATGGCCGCCATCTGGAGGCGGCCGAGGTTGCGGCCCCGGCGGGACGGGTCGGTCATCACCCGGTATGCCGTGCGGCGGTGGTGCAGGAGCGGGTTCGCCGGGCGCTGCCAGAAGCCCACGCCGACCGGGCGGGCCGAACCCGGGTCCCGGAGCAGGACCGCGGTGCTGTCGCCGGCTCGCAGGCCGTCCTCGTGCCGGGCCAGCGCACGATCGACGTCGTCGCGAGGGGCACCGGGGAGGAAACCGACGGCACCGCCGGCGTCGTTCGTCGCACACCACAGGTCGAGGAGGGCCGCCCGGGTCGGGTCGTCGAGGCCCTCCCCGCGCACCACCTGCACCGCGGGCGCCCGCAACACCACCGATCCGCCGGCCTCGGCCGGGTCACCGGGGCGGCGGCGACGGCCCACCTCGCCCAGCCCGGCGGATCTCGCGGTGGCGATCGAGCGAGGGTTGGCCGAGGAGGCGACCGCGATGATCGGCAGGGCGGGCAGCCATTCGACCCCCCAGGCCACCCAGGCGCGAGCGGCCTCCTTGGCCAGGCCTTGGCCGTGGACGGCGGAGTCGAAGCGGTAGTAGAGGTTCAGCTCCGGATCGGGATTGCGTTTGAGTCCGCCGACGCCGATCGCGAGTCCGGCGCCCGCCTCTTCGGCGATCTGGTAGCCGAAGCCGTGCTCTTCCCAGTGAGCCAGCACCTTGTCGAACTGGGCCGAGGCGGCCTCGTCGCTGGCAGCCATCGCGTGCGGCGCGTGCGCATACAACACCGGGTCGCGGTGCAGCCGCACCCAGAAGGCGCGGTCCTGCGGGGTGGGCCTGCGAAGGAGCAGCCGAGCGGTCGCGATGTCGGGAGCGGACGGCATACCCGGCATCATGGCACCGTGCCCCGACAACCCGACCACCCGCTCACGGAGGTGGCGCTGGGCTCGGGAGCGGCGCCCGAGCGCGACCCGGACGCCCTCTACGCCGCGTTCACGCGGTGGGCCCGAGGGCAGGGGCTGACCCTCTATCCGCACCAGGATGAGGCGATCATCGAGGTGCTCACCGGCCGGCACGTCGTCCTCGCCACCCCGACCGGCTCCGGCAAGTCGCTCGTCGCGACCGCGGCCCACGTCGCCGCGCTCGCCACCGACCGGGTGAGCTTCTACACCGCCCCGATCAAGGCGCTGGTCAACGAGAAGTTCTTCGCCCTCTGCGACGTCTTCGGCGCGGACCAGGTCGGCCTGCTCACCGGGGACGCGAGCGTCAACCCCGAGGCCCCGATCATCTGCTGCACGGCCGAGGTGCTCGCCAACATTGCCCTGCGGGAGGGCCGCCACGCCGACGTGGGCCTGGTCGTCATGGACGAGTTCCACTACTACGCCGACCCGCAGCGTGGGTGGGCGTGGCAGGTGCCGCTGCTCGAGCTGCTCGACGTGCAGTTCGTGCTCATGTCGGCCACGCTCGGCGACGTCCGTCCGATCACCGACGACCTGGCCCGGCGCACCGGCCGCGAGGTCGCCGTCGTCAGCGGCGCCGAACGCCCGATCCCGCTGACCTTCGCGTGGTCCCTCACCCCGCTCGCCGATACGGTCGAGGAGATCGTCACCACCCATCGGGCCCCGGTGTATGTCGTCCACCCGAGCCAGGCCGCGGCCGCCGAACAGGCCAGGTCCCTGCACGGCCTGGCCCTGCTCAGCAGGGCCGAGAAGCAGCAGATCGCCGAACGCCTCGCGCCGGTGCGCTTCGCCGCCGGCTTCGGCCGCACCCTGAGCGGCCTCCTGCGCCAGGGGATCGGTGTCCATCACGCCGGGATGCTTCCGCGCTACCGGAGGCTCGTGGAGCAACTGGCCCAGGCCGGCCTGCTCAAGGTCATCTGCGGCACCGACACCCTCGGGGTCGGGATCAACGTGCCGATCCGCACCGTCCTGATGACCGGGTTGGCCAAGTACGACGGCTCCCGGGAGCGGATCCTCAAGGCCCGCGAGTTCCACCAGGTCGCCGGGCGCGCCGGGCGGGCCGGCTTCGACAGCCAGGGCGAGGTCGTGGTCCAGGCCCCCGACCATCTGATCGAGAACGCCCGACGACTGGCCCGGGCCGGCGACGACCCGGTCAAGATCAAGCGGGTCCAACGGGTCAAGCCCGCCGCCGGCCAGATCGTCTGGACCGAGGCCACCTTCGAGAGGCTCGTGGCGGCCGCGCCGGAGCCCCTGACGTCCCGGATGCGGATCGACAACGCGATGATCCTCAATGTGCTGGCCAGACCCGGCAACCCGGTGCCGGCCCTGTCCCGCCTGGTCCGCGACAACCACGAGTCACACGTGCGGCGGGCCGCCCTGGCCCGGCGCGGGATCCGGCTGCTGCGCTCGCTGCTCGACTCCGGCGTGGTCACCCGGCGCACCGAACCCGGGCCGGACGGCCGCCTGCTCGACCTCGCCGTCGATCTCCCCGAGGACTTCGCCCTGAACCAACCGTTGGCGCACTTCGCGCTGGCCGCCCTGGATCTGCTCGACCCCGACTCGCCGACGCAGGCCCTCGACGTCGTCTCGGTCGTCGAGGCGGTCCTCGACGACCCGATGCCCGTCCTCGTCCAGCAGCAGTGGGTGGCCCGGGGGGCGGCGGTGGCCGAGATGAAGGCGGACGGCGTCGATTACGACGAGCGGATGGACCTGCTGGAGGAGATCTCCTGGCCCAAGCCCCTGGCCGACCTGCTCGAACCCGCCTTCGAGACCTACCGACAGAGCCACCCCTGGCTGCCCAGCGACGGACTCTCCCCGAAGTCGGTGGTCCGCGAGATGTGGGAGCAGGGCATGTCCTTCACCGACCTCATCGGCCGCTACGGACTGGCCCGCTCCGAGGGTGTCGTCCTGCGCTACCTCTCCGACGCCTACCGCACCCTGCGGCAGAGCGTGCCGGCGGCCTACCTCTCCCCCGCCCTGAGTGATCTGATCGAGTGGCTCGGCGAGACGATCCGACAGACGGACTCCTCGCTGCTCGACGAGTGGGAGGCGATGACCCATCCCGAGGCCGTCGTCGCCGCCCGTTCCGCCGATGGCCCGCGCCCGCCGCGACCGCTGAGCGCCAACGAGCCGGCGCTTCGCACGATGGTGCGCCGGGCCATCTGGCGTCGGGTCGAGTTGGCCGCCCGCGACGACGTGGCGGGCCTGTATGCCGTCGAGTTGGCCACCGCCGAACGTCTCGACCCGCCGGGGTCACCCGCGCTGGACCAGGCGGCCTGGGACGAGGCGCTGGGGGCCTACTGGGACGAGCACGCCACCATCGGGCTGGACGCCGACGCCCGCGGCCCGCAGCACCTGGTCATCGGCCCGGATCCGGACGCCGAGCCCGGCCAGCGCCGATGGGCGGTGCGCCAGACCCTGGCCGATCCCGAGGGCGATCACGACTGGGTGCTCGAGGCGGTCGTCGACCTCGAGGCCACCGACGGCCTCGGCGAACTCGTCCTGCAGACGACCGCGCTGCGCCGTCTCACCTGACACCCCACACCCCGCTTGGGTGCGTGAAGAAGTGTCGCGATCGCGACACTTCTTCACGCACCCAAGCGGAGGGGGAGGCCGCGGGGGGTCAGCCCGTGCGACCGCGCGCGTAGTAGAGGGTCCCGGCCCGCGCCCCGCCGAGCAGGGTGTCGACGGTGACGAGGGTGAAACCCCGGCTCTTCAGCTCGGCGATGATCCCGGGGGTGGCGTCGACGCTCGACTGGTGGATGTCGTGCATGAGGATGATCGACCCGGGCTGGGCCGAGGCGAGGGCCCGCTGGGTGGTCGTGGCGACGTTGCGGTTCTTCCAGTCCTCGGTGTCGACGTCCCAGTTGATGATCGGGTAGCCCAGGGTCCGCGTCGTCGCACTGAACGACCCGTAGGCGGGCGCATCAGCGTGGGCTTCTTCCCGATCACCGCGGCGATGGCGTCCGCCGTGCGGGCGAGCTCAGTGGCCTGCTGGTCCGCGGAGAGCTTGGCCAGGTCGCGGTGGCTCCAGGTGTGGTTGCCGATCTGCAGGCCCTGGGCGTCGGCCCGTTTCAGGACCGACGCCAGCCGTTCGACGTTGGCGCCGACGACGAACAAGGTGGCGGGCACCCGGGCCGCGGCGAGGTGGTCCAGCAACTGGTGCCGCTCTCGCCGACGTCGGCCGAGCCGGAGTCGCTCGACGAGGGACCCGACGCCGAGTCAGGGGCGGACCCGCCGCAGGCGCTGAGGGCGAGCGCGATCCCGACGACAAGCGGGATCCAGCGCCGACGACGAGTGGTGGTCACGGGGGGTGGACACAGCGACGAGCCTACGGCGACAACGGCCCTGGCGTCGGGTGCGACTCTCGGTGCAGGTAGCGCGCGAGCTCACCGGCGAGGTCCGGGTTGACCCTCGCCGTGACACGGGTGCCTTCGGCCACGTGGTCGCTGGTCAGGATCTCGCCGTGCTCGTGAAGACGGCTCAACAGGTCGCCTCGGCCATAGGGGACCAGCGCGTCGACGAGGATGTCGGGACGCGGAAGCTCCTCCGCGATCAGATCCCGCAGCTCGTCCATCCCCGCGCCGGTGTGCGCGGACACCGCGATCGCGTGCTTCTCGTGCCGCAGCAACCGGTCGATCACCTCCGGGTCGGCGATGTCGGCCTTGTTGATGACGATGACCTCCTTGACGTCGGCGGCGTCGACGTCGGCGAGCACTCCGCGAACCGCGCTGATCTGGCCTTCCGGGTCGGGGTGCGACCCGTCGACCACATGGACGAGCAGATCGGCGTCGCCGACCTCCTCGAGGGTGGACCGGAACGCCTCGACGAGTTGTGTGGGCAGCCGGCGGACGAATCCGACGGTGTCGGCGAGGGTGTACTCCCGCCCGTCGGGGGTCTCGGCCCGACGCACGGTCGGGTCCAGGGTCGCGAAGAGCTGGTTCTGGACGAGCACCCCGGCCCCGGTCAGCCGGTTGAGCAGCGAGGATTTGCCGGCGTTGGTGTAACCGGCGATCGCGACACTGGGGATCGCGTTGGCCCGGCGGCTCCCGCGTTTGGTGTCGCGGACCGTCTTCATCTCCTTGATTTCGCGGCGCAACTTGGCGACTCGGGTGTTGATCCGGCGCCGGTCCAGCTCGATCTTGGTCTCACCCGGGCCCCGCGAACCCATGCCCTGACCGGCCCCACCGACCTGTCCACCGGCCTGCCGGGACATCGACTCACCCCACCCGCGCAGGCGTGGGAGGAGGTACTGCAACTGGGCCAACTCGACCTGGGCCTTGCCCTCCTTCGACTTGGCGTGCTGGGCGAAGATGTCGAGGATCAGGGCGGTGCGATCGATGACCTTGACCTTGACGACGTCCTCGAGGGCCCGGCGCTGGCTGGGCACCAGTTCGGTGTCGCAGATGACCGTGTCGGCGCCCTCGGCGACGACGATGTCGTGCAACTCCTGGGCCTTCCCCTTCCCGAGGTAGGTCGCCTTGTCGGGATGGGCGCGCCGCTGGATCAGTCCGTCGAGCACCTCGGCCCCGGCGGTCTCGGCCAGGGCGGCCAATTCACGCAGCGAGTTCTCGGCGTCCAGGAGCGAACCCTCGGACCACACCGAGGCGAGCACGACCCGCTCGAGCCGAAGCTGGCGGTACTCGACCTCGGTGACGTCCTGCAGTTCGGTGGACAGGCCGACGACGCGGCGTAGGGCGGCTCGCTCCTCGCGCTCGAGCTGGTCCCCGTCGTCCCGGGTCGACCCGGGGACCTCCAGATGCGGCTCGAGCAGGAAGCCGGAGCTGTCGAAGCGGTCATCGGTCAGCGCCTCGGCGCGTCCGGAAAGGGGTTTGCGTCCAGTCATGTCCTCACCAGCCTCTCATCCCCCGCATCCGGAGCCCAAGCGAATTGGCTCCCACCCGGGCTAGCCTGACCCACTGTGACCAGTCATGATCACTACTTCACGGCTCGTCCGGCCAGCAGTGAGGAACGACGCCCGCTGCGGGTTCGACTGGTCGGCCGCGACGTGGACGTCGAGGTCGCCTCGGGAATCTTCTCCCCGGGGGGCATCGACCAGGGCACGGCCGTGCTCCTCGCCGAGGCACCCGACCCGCCGCCGTCGGGCACCTTCCTCGATCTCGGATGCGGCTGGGGGCCGATCGCGATCTCCTTGGCGCTGCTGGCCCCCGGGGCCTGCGTCTACGCCGTCGACGTCAACGAGCGCGCCCTCGACCTGATGGCCCGCAACGCGCAGTCGTTGGGACTGCACGGAATTCGCGCGATGGCTCCGGGCGACGTCCCGGCCGGCACGACGTTCGATCTGATGTGGTCCAACCCCCCGATCCGGATCGGAAAGGCCGCCCTGCACGAGCTGCTCCGGCGCTGGCTGCCCCGGCTGGCCGACGGCGGGACGGCATACCTCGTCGTGCAGCGCAACCTCGGGTCCGACAGCCTCGCCCGATGGATCGAGGCCGACATCGGTATGCCGTGCGCTCGCCTCACGAGCCATCGCGGCTTCCGCGTGCTGCAGGTTCGCAAGCCGACCTGACCGGCCGGGCACCGTCGCCGGTCAGGGTGCCAGGCGTTCCTTGAGCAGGGCGGCCAGGTGGTTCATCTGCTCGACGTGGGCGCTGTCGCCGTCGATCTGCGGCACCACCGGTCCCTCGCCCGCGGTGATGATCACGACGGCGTACCCGTCGAGGTAACCCATCTGGCGGGTCTCGGTCTCGGCACTCACCCACCCACCCTTGAAGGCGCTGGCACCGACCGTGCCGAGCCCCCACCGCTCGGAGGCCACCGGCTGCATCATCGAGATGAGGAAGGCGCTGACGGCCGGGTTGACGACCCGGCCCTGGTGCAGGGCGACGAGGAAGGACAGTTGTCGGTCGATGGTCCAGGTGGCCGAGTTCATCGCCGAATTCGGCCAGAACGTCTGGTCGTCACCGATGCTGCGCAGGATGGCGTTGACCGGATCGCCGGACCCGCCGGGGATCGCGTCGTGGAGCCAGGTGATCGCCGACCCGTCCGACTCGGTGAGCGCCTTGGTGATAACCGCGCGTTGCTCGTCGGTGAGGCGTCCGGGGTCGCCCCCGACGACGGTCTGGAGGTAGGCGGCCGTCACGAGCACCTTCGAGGTCGACCAGGCCCGCTGGCTGGGGACCGACCCCTCGATCGTCACCCGGGCCGGGTCGGTGAGCGGGACGAACGCCCAGGCGTTGCGGGTGTCGCCGACCAGGCTGGGCTGGTCGCGCCGGGGGGATGGCGTGGCGGTCGGCGTCGGCGTGGCGGCCGCGAGCGCGGTCTCGGTGGGCGACCCGGCGCTGGCCGACGGGGAGCCGGAGGGGCTCGACGATGCGGTGGCTCCGGCGGCGGTCGGGGGGGCCTCTCCCCCTCGGGCGCGCCACGCGGCGATGCCCCCAATGACGAGCACGAGCACCGCGGCGACCACGGTCGGCGCCACCCATCGGCCCGGGCGACGACCGGCCGTGTGGCGATGGCGGCCCTGTTCGGTCATCGGTGGTCGACGGGGCGCTGCGGCGAGCCGGTCACCGACTCCAGATGGACGACGCCGTCCGCGACGAGCACCGCCGGGCCGGCGAGCTCCACGCCATGGTCGGGCAACAAGCGCACCCGCAACCGGCCGCCGAGGACGTCCACGGTCCACGCCGAGTGGCTGGCCAGGTCACCGCTCCAGAAGGCCGTGGCGATCGCCGCGGCACAGGCACCGGTGCCGCACGAGCGGGTCTCGCCGACGCCTCGTTCGACGACCCGCATGGCCAGGTGGTCCGGACCCAGGGGCCGCACCAGTTCGACGTTCGTGCCGTGCTCCGGCTCGGGCCGAACGATCGGGGCGACGGTGAGGTCCAGGGCGGCGAGGTCCACGGTGGGCGGCAGCGCGAGCACGGTGTGCGGGTTGCCCAGGTCGACCGACAGCGCGGAGTACGGGTCGCCGTCATCGACGTGGACGAGTGCGTCGAAGCCGTCACGCTCGGCAGCCTCGGGGTCGGCCAGTCGCCACGGGCCGAGGTCCACGGCATACAGGTCGTCCTCGACCCGGACCCGCTTGACGCCCGCGCGGGTGGCGATCAGGAATTCGTCCTCGGTGTGGAGCCCCTCGCGGCGCAGCCACGCCGCAAAGACACGGGTGCCGTTGCCGCACATCTCGGCCACCGAGCCGTCGGCGTTGCGGTAGTCCATGAACCACGGCGCCCCGGTGGGAAGGGCGGCGACGAGCGGCTCGGTCACCGCCGCGGTCGGCACGATGCGGATCAGCCCGTCGGCGCCGACTCCGGCCCGCCGGTCGCACAGGGCCGCCACGGTCTGTGGCGTCAGGTCCAGGAGCCCGTCGAGGTCGGGCACGAGGACGAAGTCGTTCTCCGTGCCGTGGCCCTTCGTGAACCGCAACTCACTGGTCATGGGGTCCATTGTCCGCCCCGGCGCAGGCGATCCCCGACATGGACGCGGGCCGCCTCGAGACCGGTGTCGAGGTCGGTGACGTCGAACCAGGCGATCCGCGGGTCCGGCCGGAACCAGGACTGCTGGCGACGGGCCAGGCGGCGGGTCGCGGTGATGGTGTCCGTGCGCGCCTGGTCCTCGGTGAGTTCGCCGTCGAGCTGGGCCAGCGCCTGGGCGTAGCCGATCGCCGTGCTCGCCGTCCGTCCGCGCCGGAGCCCGGCTGCCTCCAACGCACGGACCTCGTCGAGCAGTCCGTCGGCCCACATCCGCTCGACGCGTTCGGCGATCCGCGCGTCCAGCACCAGGTGCTCACACCGCAATCCGATCATCACCGTCGGCCGGAGGAACTCGCGGCGTGGCATCGTCGCCGAGAACGGCCGACCGGTGAGCTCGATGACCTCGAGAGCGCGCACGATCCGCCGCGTGTTGGCCGGCTCGATCGCCGCGGCCGCGGCGGGATCGCGAGCCGAGAGCACGTCATACAGGGCCGGGGTGCCGCGGTGAAGTGCCTCGTCCTCCCAGCGCGCCCGCACGGCGGGGTCCGTGGGCGGGATGTCGAGGACGTCGAGCGCGGCCCGCAGGTAGAGCCCGGAACCACCGACGAGCAGGGGGATCCGGTCGCGCTCGGCGATGCCGTCGAGGTCGGCGCGGGAGGCCCGTTGATAGGCCGCGACGCTGGCCTCGTGGGTCACCTCAAGGACGTCGAGTTGGTGATGGGGGATGCCGCGTCGCTGCGTGGGCGTGAGCTTGGCCGTGCCGACGTCCATGCCCCGGTAGAGCTGCATGGCATCGGCGTTGACCACCTCTCCCCCGAGCTGGGTGGCCAGGCGCAGGGCGAGCTCGGACTTGCCGGTGGCCGTCGCCCCCACGAGGGCCACGACCGGGATGCTGGTGGGCGAGGGGTGCGACCGGTCAGTCGGCACGCTCGCCCGCTGGCTCGGGCTCGGCCCCGTCGTCGTCGTGCCCGAACGGGTCACGGTCGACCCCCGGCTGCCACGCGAGGCCGGCGCGCCCCCAACCGTTGCCCTTGACGACCTTGCGCGCCTTGCGACCCCACTTCTCGTCGAGCCGGTCGACGTAGAGGAAGCCGTTGAGGTGGTCGTACTCGTGCTGGAACATCCGGGCGAACCAGCCGGTGGCCTGGTAGCGCAGCTCGCGCCCCTCGAGGTCCTGACCGACGAGGGTCGCCGCCTCGCCGCGCCTCAGCGGGAAGGACTCACCCGGGACCGACAGGCAACCCTCGGACTCCTCATGCTTGTCCGCCTCCCCCGGCGGCGGTTTGGTGGCGACAACGTGCGGATTGATGACGACGCCGCGCTCGGGGATGCCGTCCGCGTTCTTCATCTGCCAGGTGAAGATCCGCAGCCCGACCCCGATCTGTGGAGCGGCCAGGCCGACTCCGCGCGCGGCATCCATGGTCTCGAACATGTCCGCGACCAGGGCGCGGATCTCGTCGTCGATGACCTCCACCGGCGCGGCCCGACGGTGCAGGACCGGTTCACCGGTGATGACGATGGGGCGAATGGTCACGGGGAGATTCTTCCAGAACGGGTGCCTCACGATTCACAGCGACCTCCCAGCCCCCGGGGTTGCCGTTCGTCGCTCCGGTGGGTGAGGCTGGGGCATGCAGGTCGGGCCGAAGGCGCCCGGCGAAAATGGGAAGGAGGCGTTCATGGGTTTTCTCGATGACGCCAAGGAGAAGTTGACGGACCTCATGGGCCAGCACCCGGACAAGGTCGAAGAGCTCTCCGACCAGGGCCTGGACGCCGCGGCCGAGAAGGCCGACGAGCTAACCGGCGGCAAGTTCGGCGACCAGATCCAGCAGGGTCGCGACATGGCCGACGAGAAGATCGGCGAGTGACGTCTCCTTCGTCAACCTGACGTCTGAAAGAGGAAGGGGCCCCCGGCCACGGCGGATGCCGACCGGGGGCCCTTTTCCGTGCCCACCCTCGGCCGCCGCCGCGTCCCGAGACTCCCTGCCCCCCGAGACCTCCGGCCACCCGAAGCCCCCGGGCCGCCCGAAACCCCCTGCCCCCCCGAGACCTCCGGCGGCCCGAAGCCCTCTGCCACCCGAAACCCCCTGCCGCGTTGCGTCCTACCGTGCAGTAAGTGGGGTGATCACCCCACTTACTGCACGGTAGGTCGCACGACCACGGTGGTCAGGGTGGTCAGGGGGTCGGGCAGCCCGGGGTCGGAGTGGTTTTCGACGCGGCTGGCGGGCGACCCAGCGAGGGCATCCCGAGGCTCACGGCCGGCTTCCCCGGCACCGGCGCGTCCTGCAGCCGCGCCCACGCGTCCCCGCCCGCCGTGCGCCGCACGGCATACGTCCCGCCGCTGAGGGCGCCGTCGGCCACGAGGTGGTGCGGCGCCCCGTAGGTCACGTCGACGTCGACGAGGTCGCCGGCGCGCGGCCGCTCGCCGCCCACGGGGAGGGAGAAGTGCACGAGGCGGTTGTCGCGGGCGCGCCCGCTCATCCGGTCGGTCGCGCCGTCCTTGCGGCCCTCGGAGGGCGCGACGAGCACCTCGACGGTGCGGCCCTCGAGGGCCTGGTTCTCGGCCCAGGACATCTCGTCCTGCAGCGAGACGAGGCGCTCGAAGCGTTCCTGCACAACGGCTTTGGGCACCTGGTCGGTCATTGTGGCCGCCGGCGTGCCGTTGCGGATCGAGTACTGGAAGGTGAAGGCCGAGGCGAAGCGGGCGGCCTCGACCACTCGCAGGGTCTCGGCGAAGTCCGCCTCGGTCTCCCCCGGGAACCCGACGATGATGTCCGTGGTGATCGCCGCGTCCGGGATCCGGTCGCGCACCTCGTCGAGGATCCGCAGGAACCGGTCACTGCGGTAGCTGCGCCGCATCGCCCGCAGCACCCGGTCGGAGCCGGACTGCAGCGGCATGTGCAGGCTTTGCATGACGTTCGGCGTCTCCGCCATGGCGGCGATGACGTCACTGGTGAACGCCGCCGGGTGCGGACTGGTGAAGCGGACCCGCTCCAGGCCCTCGACCTCCCCGCAGGCGCGCAGCAGCTTGCCGAAGGCCAGCTTGTCGCCGAACTCCACGCCGTAGGTGTTGACGTTCTGGCCGAGCAGGGTGACCTCGACGACGCCCTGCGCGACGAGCGCCTGGACCTCGGCGAGCACGTCGCCCGGGCGACGGTCCGCCTCCTTGCCCCGCAGGCTCGGCACGATGCAGAAGGTGCACGTGTTGTTGCAACCGACCGAGATCGAGACCCACCCGGCATACGCGCTGTCCCGGCGAGTCGGCAGGGTCGAGGGGAACGTCTCGAGGGACTCGAGGATCTCGACCTCGGCGCGCTTGTTGTGCCGGGCCCGGTCGAGCAGGGCCGGCAGGCTGCCGATGTTGTGGGTGCCGAAGACGACGTCGACCCAGGGCGCCCGCGCGACGATCGTCTCGCGGTCCTTCTGCGCCATGCAGCCGCCGACGGCGATCTGGAGGTCGGGGTTCGCGGTCTTGGCCGGGCGCAGTTGACCCAGGTTGCCGTAGAGCTTGTTGTCGGCGTTCTCGCGCACGGCGCAGGTGTTGAACACGACGACGTCGGCGACCTCGGGGCGACGCTGCGCAGGCAGGCTCGCCAGGTCGACGTACCCGGCCGTCTCGAGCAGGCCGGCGAGCCGCTCCGAGTCGTGCACGTTCATCTGGCAGCCGTGGGTCCGGACGTCATACGTCCGGGGTGCGGGGCGCGGGTCGTTCGTCATGGCCGGACAAGGGTATGCCGTGGGCTCACCATCCCCGGAATCCTCGCCACGTCCGCCGCCCCCCCGAGGCCACGGACCTCTGGAAGCCGGCTGGGGATTGGCTGGGAACGCGTGGACTCGGGCGAGCCGGCGCCGCCCGCGGGTGAAGACTGGGGGCCATGGCTCACGGCACGACCACCCACCGGACCGGCCTGGCGGCGCTGACGGTTGGCGCACTCGGCGTCGTCTTCGGCGACATCGGCACCAGCCCGATCTACTCGATGCAGACGGTCTTCAGCATCGACGGGGGCATCGTCGAGCCGACACCGGACGACGTCTACGGGGTCATCTGCCTGGTCTTCTGGTCGATCATCCTGATCGTCACCCTCAAGTACGTCGTGTTCATCCTGCGCGCCGACAACAACGGCGAGGGTGGCATCCTCGCTCTGGCGACGTTGACCCGGCGTGGGCTCGGCAGCGGCACCCGCGTGGCCGGTGTCGCCACGGTCATGGGGATCGTCGGGGCGTCGTTGTTCTACGGGGACTCGGTCATCACGCCGGCGATCTCGGTCCTTTCGGCGATCGAGGGACTGAGCATCCCGGTGCCATCCCTCGCACCCTTCGAGGTGGTCCTCGGTGGGGTCGTCATCGCCGCCCTGTTCGCCGTTCAACGGTTCGGCACCGGGTCCGTCGGGCGTTTCTTCGGGCCGGTCATGGTGCTCTGGTTCCTCACCATCGGTGCCCTCGGAGCGGTCCCGATGGTGCACACACCCCGGATTCTCACGGCCCTGCTGCCCACGCACGGCCTTGCCTTCATCGCGGCCCACCCCTTCGTCGCCTTCATCGCGATGGGCGCCGTCGTGCTCTCCATCACCGGCGCCGAGGCGCTGTATGCCGACATGGGCCACTTCGGTGCCCGCGCCATCCGCTCGGCGTGGTTCTTCCTGGCCCTGCCGACCTTGACGCTGAACTACCTCGGCCAGGGCGCCCTCATTCTCGGTGACCCGACATCGAGCAGTTCGCCCTTCTTCCTGCTGGCTCCGCCGTGGGCGCGGCTCCCTCTCGTGGGGCTCGCGACGGCGGCGACGGTGATCGCCAGTCAGTCGGTGATCTCGGGCGCGTTCTCCGTGTCCCGCGAAGCCCATCGGCTGGGCTTCCTGCCCCGATTGACCGTCCACCAGACCTCGGAGCACGAGGGCGGCCAGATCTACGTGCCCTCGATCAACTGGTTGCTCTGCGCCGGGGTGCTGCTGCTCGTCGTGCTCTTCCGCTCCAGCGAGCGGCTCGCCACCGCGTACGGACTCGCCGTCACCGGCACCCTGCTGCTCACCACGACCCTGTTCCTCGCCTTTGCGCGGACCTCCTGGAAATGGGGTTGGCTGAAGGTCGGCGCCGTGGCCCTGGGTTTCGGACTGCTCGAGCTGGCGTTCTTCGGCGCCAACCTGACCAAGGTCATCCACGGTGGGTGGCTGCCGCTGCTGATCGCGGGCAGCGTGACCTTCGTCATGCTCACCTGGCGCACGGGAGGGGAGATCATCACCCGGCGGCGGACCCAGCTCGAGGGCCAGATGACCGGGATCGGTCACTTCCTGGCCACCGAACGCCCGACCCGTGTGCCCGGCACCGCCATCTTTCTCCACCCAGGCAACGAGACCATCCCCTTGGCCCTGCGCACTAACGTTCGCCTCAACCGGGTGCTGCACGAGGAGGTGCTCGTCGTGTCGGCGGTCGTCGACAACGTCCCCCATGTCGATCCGGGTGAGCGGGTCAACGTCGCGACGGTCGAGCCCGCGTCCCTGGGGATCCTGCGAGTCACCCTGAGGTTCGGATTCAAGGACGAACAGAACATCCCGCTGGCCCTGCTCGCCGCGAGCGACCCCCGCCTGCATCACGAGCATTCGCAGTCGGTCTACTACCTCTCGCGGATCGACATCGCCCGCGGGGCCGATCCGTCGATGATCTCCTGGCGCAAGCGGCTGTTCGTGTGGATGGTGCACAACTCCGCCTCCCCGATCGGCTACTTCTATCTCCCGGAGTCGCGCACCGTGTCCCTGGGCAACACGATTCCCCTCTGACGGGCGCCCGCCGGGCCCGCCCCGGCACCAACGGCCGCTGCCTCGGCCGGTCTGCGCCGGCTCGCGGTGCCCCCGGAATCACCCGCAGGCGTCACACGTTGGGTGTGCTGGATCGACCAACCGGTGGGTCCAGGCAGTTCTCTTCGCGAAGGACATCGGGCGCCGTGCGCACGCTTCTCAACATCATCTGGTTCCTCTTCGGCGGGCTCTGGCTCGCCCTCGGCTACGCCTTCGCCGGCCTGGTCCTCTGCATCTTCATCGTGACGATCCCCCTGGGCGTTGCGTCCTTCCGGATGGCCTCGTACGCGCTCTGGCCGTTCGGCCGCGCGGTCGTGCCCACCCCCGGCGCGGGGACCGGCTCGGTGCTGCTCAACGTCGTGTGGATCCTCCTGGCCGGCTGGTGGCTCGCCCTGGGACATGTGACGACGGCGGTGGCCCAGGCGATGACCATCGTCGGGATCCCGCTGGCGATCGCCAACCTCAAGCTGATCCCGGTCTCCCTCGTGCCCTTCGGCAAGGAGATCGTCGATGTGCGGGCCATCCCGGCGGGCGAGCGACCCATCCACTCGATCGTCTGAGACCCTCAGTCGCTGCTCGCCCAGTGGGCCAGATCGTGGAGCACCGGAGGCAGCGCAAGGACGAGCAGCGAGGCCGCGACCGGGATCACGACCGGAAAACCGAAGCTCTGGAAGCCCAGGGCACCGATCATCCCGCCGAGGAAGAACAGCACGACGAGCACCGAGAGGCTGAGCAACTTCGCGGGGTCCGCCACGACCGGCGCCAAGTCGTCGTGGCGTGACCGGTAGGCCAACTTGCCGAGTTCGATCCCGATGTCGGTCACCATTCCGGTGACGTGGGTGGTGCGAATCTGGGCGTTCGACAACTTCGTGATGATCGCGTTCTGCAAACCCATGGTGAAGCAGAGGATGACCACGATGATCATCGTGCGGTGCGTGGACCCCAGGGACTGGGCGAACATGCCGAAGACGAGGATCAGGACGGCCTCGAGGACCAGGACGTTGGCGTACCTCGACTCAAGGGATCGTCGTCGGCCCCAGTTGAAGACCAGGGCACAGACCATCGCCCCGAGGACGAAGGAGGCGATGGCCGCCCCGGCCACGGTCACGACACTCCATCGTCCAAGGACGAGTTGGTCGGCCAGGAGCGCCGTCAGGCCGGTCATGTGCGAGGAATAGAAGGCCACGGCCACGAACCCGACCGAGTTGAGGATCCCGGCGTTGAGAGCGAGGACGCCGGCGAGGTGTCGGTTGTTGCGCAGCGACCGTCGCGGCCCGGCCAGGCGCAGATAGCGGCCCCAGAGCACGGCCGCCGGACTCGGGCGGGACTCGCCGAGGCCTGCGGGTCCGGAGGCGATCACATCGCCCAGTGTCGCATCGCTGTGCGGCGCCGCTGGCGACCCCGGTCGACCCTGACTCAGTCGCGGGCATGCTCCGGTGCGGCGTCGAGCGCCTCGCGGATCAGCCGCATCGACAACTCCGACCCGTAGCCCTTGCGGGCCAGCAGGCCGGCCAGACGGCGGGTCTGGACCTGCCGTTCCAGGCCGTGCAGCGAACGCAGCTTCTTGTCCACGAGCAGGCGGGCCTGCTCCGCCTCGAGAACGGGGTCCAGGCCCTCGACGGCCGCGCGGGTCGTGTCCGCGTCGACCCCTTTGGCGCGCAGTCTCTGGGCGAGGGCCCGCCCGGAGAGGCCCTTGGTGGCCTGCTGTTGGCGCACGAAATCGTGAGCGAACTGTGCATCATCGACGAGGCCGACCTCCTCGAGCCGGTCGAGCACCGCCTCGGCGACCTCGGCGGGGCAGTCCCGTCGATGGAGGCCTTTGGCCAGCTGGGCCCGCGACTTCGGCGAGGTGGTGAGCATCCGCAACACGATCTCCCGGGCCCAGTCCACGGGGTCGGGCTCGACGCCGCGGGTCCTCGGGTGGGACTCGTTGTCGGGTGGACGCTGGACTACAGGCGCCGACCCGGTGGACGGGCCGGCGCCCGCGACCCGCCGACGGGTCCGCAGCGAGATGACCGTCGCATCCTCCTTGGGGGACCCTTCAGGCTCCGGGCCGGACTCCGCCGCCCAGGCGGGTGGCGGAGTCCGATGGTCCGAGAACGGCATACCGATCAGAAGTCGACGGGCACGTCGGCGACGGGCTCCTCGGTGGCCGGGCGGACGCCCACCCCGAGCTTGTCCTTGATCTTCTTCTCGAGCTCGTCGGCGAGGTCGGGGTTGTCCTTGAGGAAGGCCCGGGCGTTCTCCTTGCCCTGGCCGAGCTGGTCGCCCTCGTAGGTGTACCAGGCGCCGGCCTTGCGCACGAAGCCCTGCTCGACGCCCATGTCGATCAGGCCACCCTCGCGGGAGATGCCGTGGCCGTAGAGGATGTCGAACTCGGCCTGCTTGAACGGCGGGGAGACCTTGTTCTTGACGACCTTGACACGGGTGCGGTTGCCGACGGCGTCACTGCCGTCCTTGAGGGTCTCGATCCGGCGGACGTCGAGGCGCACCGAGGCATAGAACTTGAGTGCCTTGCCCCCGGTCGTGGTCTCCGGGGAGCCGAACATGACGCCGATCTTCTCGCGGAGCTGGTTGATGAAGATCGCGGTCGTGCCGGTCGTGTTGAGCGCGCCGGTGATCTTGCGCAGCGCCTGACTCATCAGGCGCGCCTGCAGGCCGACGTGGCTGTCACCCATCTCCCCCTCGATCTCGGCCCGCGGAACGAGCGCGGCCACCGAGTCGATGACGATGATGTCGATGCTGCCCGAGCGGATCAGCATGTCGGCGATCTCGAGGGCCTGCTCCCCGGTGTCGGGCTGGCTGACGAGCAGGTTGTCGATGTCGACCCCCAGCTTCTTCGCGTACTCCGGGTCCAGCGCGTGCTCGGCGTCGATGAACGCGGCGATGCCCCCGGCCTTCTGGGCGTTGGCCACCGCGTGCAGGGCGACCGTGGTCTTGCCCGAGGACTCCGGGCCGTAGATCTCGACGACCCGGCCACGCGGCAGGCCGCCGATGCCGAGGGCGACGTCGAGGGCGATCGAGCCGGTGGGGATGACCTCGATGGGCGGGCGGACGTCGTCGCCCAGACGCATGACCGCACCCTTGCCGTGCTGCTTCTCGATCTGGGCGAGGGCCGCCGAGAGCGACTTCTCCTTCATGTCTCCGCCGGCCTTGACGACCGAGAGTCCTGCTGCCATGTCTTGCTCCTTCACGGGGATCGTGCGTCGGGTCGCGTCCACCGGCGACCTGTGCTCGCGGTCGGGCTCGTCGCGATGTCAGGTCAGACGCTAGGAGCCGCCACCGACAGCCGTCCGCAGTCGCCGTCGGTCTGTGGACGACACGCCATCGGGTGCAGCACCTGTGGACAACAGTAGCCGAACGTCTGTTCGACATGACCATTCGTGCGCCGCCCGCGTGTCGGCATGTCGACCCCGCGACCCGCCCGGCGACCCGCCCGGCGACCAGCCCGGCCAGGACGGGCCCGACGGGCCCGGCACTCCGGTGGGGTGCTCGCCGAGCCTTCAGGTGAGCAGCAGCCTCTCGACCCGCCGCCCGGCACCCCACAGGCCCAATCCGGCCAGCGCGACGAGGTACGCCACGCTGCCCAGCATCGCCGAGGAGGGCTCCCCCAGGAGCAGGCCCCGCTCGAGCGCCACCCCGTGGTAGAGCGGGGAGATCCGCACCACCCACTGCAACGCCTCGGGGTAGGTCGCGAGCGGAAAGAAGGTGGCGGAGAAGAAGAACATCGGCTGGACGATAAGGAAGATCAGCTCGAACTGCTGCCAGGACGTGATGAAGGTCGTCGCCCACATTCCGACCCCGGCGAAGGCGGCCGCGATGAGCAGGGCGGCCGGCACGGCGAGCAGCGCCCACCAGGACCGGGCGAAGCCCATCGCCCCTGCGACGAGCAGGAAACCGGTGGAGTAGATGCCGCCCCGGATGAGCGCCCAGGCGATCTCGCCGGCGGCGATGTCACGCGGGGTCGCCGGGGTCGCGAGCATCGTGTCGTAGATCCGCGCGTGACGGAGCTTGAAGTAGACGTTGAAGGTGACGTCCGCGACCGCCCCGTTCATCGCCGAGGCCGCGAGCATCGCGGGCGCCACGAAGGCGGCATACGACACGCTCGTCCCCCCGTCGGTGGTGACCGCTCGCACGAGCGCGCCCAACCCGACGCCGATCGAGAACAGGTAGAACACCGGCTCGAGGAAGCCGGACAGGAAGACCAGCCAGCCCCGACGGAAACTCGTCGCATTCCGCAGCACCACGAACCGCCCGAGCCGCAGCGAGAGCAGGGCGGTCATCAGGCCACCAGCCGTCGGCGGAACATCCGCAGCGTGAGCAGGTAACCGAGGACGACGTATGCCGTGAGGACCGCCAGGTGGAGCCCCCACCGACCGCTCAACGGACTTCCGAGGAACGCCGCCCGGGCCAGCTCCGTGCCGTGCCACAGCGGCGTCAGCCAGGCGACCGGTTGGAGCCACCCGGGGAGCTGGGTGATCGGGAAGAACGTCCCCGAGAACAGCATGAGCGGGGTGACGACGAGCCGGAAGATCGCCGTGAACCCCTCGTCGCTGTCCACTCGCGCCGCGAACGCGAACAGCGGCGCCACGAAGGCCATCGCGGTGAGCAGGGCCAGCGGCACCCCGAGCAGGGCACACCAGGACCGCACTCCCCCGAACGCCGCCGCGATCGCGATGAACGCCGCCGAGCTCCAGGCGATCCCGACGCCGATCATCATCCAATGGCCGCGGATCAGGTCGGCGACCCGGTTCGGGGCGGTGAGCATGACGGCATACATCTGGTTCCAGCGGATGTAGGTCATCACCGGGAAGGTCGACTCGCTGACCGCCCACTGCATCGCCGAGCTCATGACCAGCCCCGGGACGACATACCGCAGGTAGGGCACCCCGGCCACGCCCCCGGAGGACCGATCCACGAGGCCACCGACACCCAGCCCCATCGAGGACAGGACGAGCACGGGCAGCAGCAGGCGGCCGATGATGCCACCGCGCCAGGTCCGTCGGAACACGAGCAGATGGAATCCGAAGACCGCCGCGGTCCGCTCCAGCCAGGACAGCGGGCGCCGCACCCCGGCGGCCAGCCGGGAGGTCTCAGTCGACAAGGGTTCGCCCGGTGAGGTGGAGGAAGACGTCCTCGAGGGTGGAGCGGCGCACCAGGGTAGAGAGCGGGGCCAGGCCGCGCGCGTGCAGCCCCGCCACCGCGGTATCC
>WBZS01000467.1_pt1 | contig 29288 bp, 18 predicted proteins | sample 5204201 | NCBI WGS metagenome assembly WBZS01 (sample SAMN12344357, study PRJNA552823) | activated sludge metagenome | biome: Activated sludge suspended growth; feature: Nitrification reactor; material: Wastewater; isolation source: activated sludge from nitrification reactor of wastewater... | reverse complement strand
CGATTCGTCAAGGGAAACCGCTCCGCGGCACGTTCCCGGGTATCGCCAAATTCCCTGGGAGGGACCGGTCTAACGAATCTTACGCGGAGGCGCAAAGACGCGGAGAAGAGAGAGTATTCGACCTTAGATTCGACCGGGTTGTCGCACCTTCCAGACATTCCTGGTTTAACCCCGTGGCCTTTCGGCCACGGGCTTTTGGTCCCAGTCCCCCCCCAGCGAATTCGGTTGCACTCGGCGGTCCATTTTTTCGTCGGGGATTGCATTCCTACCCTTCGGAACGATAACAATCTACGGAGGTGATTCGCACTCTTCCACCGACAGCACGTCCATCCGGGGATCGAATACGCAATCCTCGGCAACGCGCGCGGTCGGCTTGCGGAACGAACTCCAACCGCGCCAACCATGCCCCTCCCCTAAACCGCCGGGCATGGATTAACCCCAGTTGGAATGAATTCATGAAACCGGTCGACCTCAGCAAACATGGCATCACCGTCTCGGAGATTCGGCGAAATCTGCATCCCTCGCAACTTTACGAGGAAGCGATCCGTTTCGAAGCTGGCGCTCGCATCACCGATTGTGGAGCGCTCGTCGCCTATTCCGGCGCCAAAACGGGACGATCTCCCAAAGATAAGCGCGTCGTTCGTCGACCCGAATCGGAAAATGACGTCTGGTGGGGTAATGTGAATATTCCCCTGCAGACTTCGACATACGAAATCAACCGCGAACGTGCGATCGATTATCTCAACACCCGGTCGAAGCTTTATTGTGTCGATGGCTTCGCCGGCTGGGACCCCAACCACCGCATCAAAGTTCGCGTCATCTGCTCCAGACCGTACCATGCTCTCTTCATGCACATCATGATGATCCGTCCCACGCGTGAAGAACTCGAGCAGTTCGGCGATCCCGACTACGTCATCTACAACGCGGGACAGTTTCCCGCCAATCGCCACACGCCCGGCATGACTTCGAAAACCAGCATCGACTTGAGCCTGGAAAACGGCGAGGTCGTCATCCTTGGCACCGAATACGCCGGCGAGATGAAAAAAGGCGTGTTCACCATCATGAACTACCTCATGCCCAAGCGAGGCATCTTATCGATGCATTGCTCGGCGACGGCGGACAAATACACCGGCGCCACCAGTGTCATGTTCGGGCTTTCGGGCACGGGGAAGACCACGCTCTCGGCCGACCCCAAACGGTTGCTCATCGGTGACGACGAACATTGCTGGAGCGACCAGGGAATCTTCAACATCGAAGGCGGGTGCTACGCCAAGGCGGTGGATCTCACGCCCGAAGCGGAGCCGGATATCTTCCAGGCATTACGTTTCGGGTCCGTGTTGGAGAACGTGGTCGTCGATGAAGAAGATCGCCACGTCGATTTCCACAATACGCGCATCACCGAGAACACCCGTGGCGCGTATCCCTTGGAATTCATTCGCAACTGCCGAATCCCCTGCATGGGAACCCATCCGACCAACGTGATCTTTTTGACATGTGACGCCTTTGGTGTGCTTCCGCCGGTGAGTCGGCTCACGCCGGCGCAGGCGATGTATTACTTCATCAGTGGTTACACCGCGAAAGTGGCTGGAACCGAAGTCGGAGTGACGGAACCGACGACGACGTTCTCCCCATGTTTTGGTGGGCCGTTCTTGGTTTGGCACCCGGGGAAATATGCCACGCTCTTGGCGGAGAAGCTGCACCAGCACAACGCCAACGTTTGGCTCGTCAACACGGGCTGGTCTGGCGGCGGATACGGACTTGGGAAGCGCATTCGCTTGGCGCACACGCGTTCGATTGTCGATGCGATCCACAACGGTTCGCTCCGCGACGCGCCGCTGCAACGCGATCCCATTTTTGGCCTGGACGCGGTCTCCATTTGTCCCGACGTTCCAAGCGAAATGCTCATTCCCAAAAAAACCTGGCAGAATGTGGCGGAATACACCGCCGCCGCTCAAAGATTGGCAGGCAAGTTCCGCGAGAATTTCAAGAGCTTCGAAAACGGCGTCGCCGCCGAGGTGGCGGAATCGGGTCCCACCAAATGCGGATGAACCCTCGTCGGTTCCGCGTTTTCGCTGGGACGACACGAAGGAGGCTGAGAAGGCGAACGGCAAACGTGGATCGACCGGAGCCCCAGCTTGCCGTTTCGCGCTCGGTCGAATTCGTGGCGAGGTCCGTGGGTTCCTGCGATTTCTTGGGATATTTCGAGCGCGACACGGCAAGCGAAGTGCTTGTTCGTTTTTCTCCCGGCGCTCACTCAAGGATTTGAAAGAATCGGAGAGCAACCATGCCCGTCGTCCTCGTAGGCACGCTCGATACCAAGGGGCGAGAGTTCGCCTTCGTCCGCGATTTGCTACATGCCAAGGGTCTGGAAACGTTGGTGGTGGATGTGGGCAGCGTCGATCCGCCTGCGTTCAAGCCCGACGTGCCCCGGGAAAAGGTATTCGAAGCCGCCGGCACCTCGCTGGATGCGATTCGGCGAGCGGGTGATCGTGGCCATGCCGTCGAACACGCCGCCAAGGGAGTTTCGAAGGTCGTCCTTGATCTTCATCGGCAAGGAAAGGTTGACGGTGTCTTTGGCATGGGGGGCTCGGCGGGTACCACCATCGGCACCGCGGCGATGCGCGCGCTTCCGTTCGGCGTTCCCAAAGTCATGGTCAGCACGCTCGCGAGTGGCCAGGTCAAGCAATACGTCGGTGTCCGCGATATTTTGATGATGTATTCCGTGGTCGACATCGCCGGCCTCAACCGCATCAGCCGAACCGTGCTAGGCAACGCCGCCAACGCCCTCGCGGGCATGGTAACGGGTGCCTCTTCCGTTCCGAAAGACGCTACCGACAAACCCCTCATCACCGCGACCATGTTTGGCGTGACGACGCCCTGCGTGCTCGCCGCCCAACGCCAACTCGAGCAGCACGGTTTCGAAGTGCTCGTCTTTCATGCCACGGGCACGGGCGGCATGACCATGGAATCGTTCATTCAGGACGGCATGATCGCGGGCGCGCTCGATATCACCACCACCGAATTGGCGGACGAACTGGTGGGTGGAATACTCACCGCGGGCAAGGATCGACTCACCGCCGCTGGCTTGCGACGCGTTCCCCAGGTGATTTCCGTGGGCGCGCTCGACATGGTCAATTTTGGGCCGCGTGACACGGTGCCGGAACGATTTAAAGACCGGAGATTTCACGTACACAATTCTTCCGTCACGTTGATGCGCACGACGCCGGAGGAAAACGACAAGCTCGGCAAAGAGATCGCGGAAAAGGCGAGTGCCGCACGTGGACCCACCGCAATCCTGCTACCGCTGCGTGGCGTATCCGCGATCGACAAGGAAGGGCAACCTTTTCATTGGCCCGAGGCGGACCAGGCGCTTTTTCAAAGCTTGCGGAATTGGATCAGTCCAGACGTGAAATTGATCGAACTCGATCTGCACATCAACGACCCCGAGTTCGCCCGCATCGCCACCGAAACGCTGTTGGGATTTCTCGGCAAGCGTTCGTGAAGCGAGCGTCTTAATTTTGGGTCAAATATTTCCGAGCCTGAGCGCCAAGCGAGGGAACGCTTGAGCCCTCGCTTGGCGCTCAGGCTCGGACAACCTAAGAATCATCGTGTGACAGAGCACTAGTACGCCGTTTGCCGTTTCGCGCTCGGAGTATCCCAAGAAATCGCAGGAACCCACGGACCTTGGCAAGATTTCGAGCGCGTGAAACGGCGCGACTACTGGCGGGGTGGTTGGTTGTTGCTGAACGGGAGGTTCGGGATATTTGGCTTGAATTGGACGCCGTCGGAGTTCACGGTGATCGAGCCAAACCCTTTGTTTTTCGGATCGACCGTTCCCGAAGTCGGCACCACATTCGGATCGCTCGTCGGGTGCGGTGTTTCGGTGCTGCTGAGCTTGTTGCCGATCGTTTGACCCGCTCGCGAAATGTCGCTGCCGATTTTCTTGGCGTTCAAGTCGAGTTCGATGTGGCGATTGCCTTGTGAATCGGTCGACGTACCAACTTGGTACCAACCCAGATACCAACCCAAACCCGCGAAAACGACGAGCGCGGCTCCCAAGAGCGCGAGCATATCCTTCATGGTTTCTTCCTCCTCCGTGAGAAATCGACGGAATCTAAAGCCGCCGACGTGTGTTCCGTTTTCGGGATATAGTCGTAACAAGAACCAAGAAATGCGTCTAGGGCAGTTCAAAACGTGTGAAACCTCGCCGTTTTTCTGGTCGGCGAATGTTCGCCAAATCGTGTAACCGCGCGAAAATTGCTAGGCTTGATAATTTGCCCCGTGATCCTGGCAGGTCAATCTTCCAACGACCGTTTGCTTGTGTCCGGCGCAAACCAAATCCCGACCATGCCAAGTACAAAGAGCAGACTAGTAATTTTACCGATACGCGTGTAATCGCCTGCGAAAAACTGGGTCAGCGCGCCGGTGAGGAAAATGGTGACTGCGGTGACGATGCGGCCAAAGTTGAAGCCCAGCCCGGCTCCCGTGGAGCGAACCCTTGTGGGGAAAAGTTCCGGAAGGCAAAGCGGAAGCCAACCAAAATAAATGCCGCTGACAAAACCTAACGCGCCGACCCAGATCAGAAACACGCCATCGGTCGGCACGAGGAACCAAAAAATATACTGAGCGAGACCTAAAGACAAAACACTGGTCCAAAAATAGGTGGAACGTCGACCCAGCCAAGCGGCAACCCAGCCGCCAAGCAAGCTGCCCACGATCCCCGTGAGTGCTCGCACCTGACCGACGCGCGCCTTGAGAAACGGGTCCGGCGGGTGGCTGGCTTCGCCGGCTTCCCCTGCCCAGGGAATCATCCAATTTGCCGTGCCCCAACCACCAATCATCGGAATCGTTCCCAAAAGAATCGCCACCAACGTGATCGACAAGAGCGGCGGGCGGAAGACGTTGGAAGCCGTCGCGTTCGCAGCACTGGAAACGTTGGCTTCGTGCCGAGATGCCAACCAGCGCGGCGATTCCGGCACAAGGACCAAGGACGCCAAACCAAGCACCACGGGAATGGTCCCAATCCACATCATCCACCGCCATGAATCCGGCGTGATGGCTACATTCGCACCGAGGGTCGCCATGAGAAATAAGCCGACGTTGGCGGCGGTGCCAATCACGCCAGCGATGGCAGGCCTGGACATGCCGGTCCAAACTTCGGAAATGAGTGCCACGCCGTTGGGCCACATGCCGCCGACGCCCGTACACGCGAGAAACCACAGCAAACAGAGTTGCCAGGGCGCCTGCGCCAGCGCGGTGGCCCCTGCGAAACCCGCATAAATCAAGATGCTGATCGACATGGCTTTCGATCGGCCCCAGCGGTCGCCTAGCTTTCCCAGCAAGAATCCGCCGGCGGCGGCACCGAAAAGAAACGAGCATTGAAACCACGAAAACCAACGCAGCACCAGCGATCGATCGTATTCGAATCGAATTCGGTTGGGTTCGGAAATCTCTGCGGATTTTTTCTGAAGCTGCTTCGCCAACGTTTGATACTGTGTCAGGTCGATCTGATCGGTTCGCGCGAGCAGATCGAGCGCCGCAGCCTGCCCGGTGAGTTGCGTGGTGGACATGTGCATGCCCGCCCATAGCCAGCCAAGAAACGCCACCACGACGATGACGATACGTTGCCGCGAGTTAAGGACGGTAGTGGCCATGGTCATTGCACGGCACTTTCCGAGCTGCGCTCAAGCTCGAGAATTGCGCAAGAAATTCGTGAACCGGTTTCTGTGGACCTCGCCGTAGCGTGGGTGAAGTGTACTCACGTAGCCCACCGTTGCCTCGGCCTTCGGCCTCGCCTCGTCTTTCAGGGTGTCTATTTGCCAATCGCAATCGTGAGGCGGGCTCGATGTCTTGGCCGTGGTGGGTTACGTGAGTACACTTCACTCACCCTACGTTGATCTTCGCATGCGTTTCATTCGTGAATCGTTTTAGGAAGACGTTGTGTTCGTTGGACGCTGGACGGTCCACCGATCCGCGAACCACTGTACCACGAAATAGAAAATGGGGGTGAGGAAAAGTCCGAACAAAGTCACGCCCAACATGCCGGCGAAGACGGCGGTGCCAAGCGTTCGCCGCATCTCGGCACCGGCGCCCTCCGCCAACACCAACGGCACCACGCCGAGGATGAACGCCAACGACGTCATGACGATCGGTCGCAGGCGAAGCTCGCAGGCTTCGAGCGTGGCGTTCGTGCGATTCACGCCGGCTTCTCGCCGCGCCTTCGCGAACTCGACGATCAAAATCGCGTTTTTGCACGATAGGCCCACCAGCACCACGAAGCCGATCTGCGTGAAGATGTTGATGTCCATCTCCGCCGCCAACACGCCGACGTTCGAACAAAGCAAACACATGGGCACGACGAGGATTACCGCCAGGGGCAGCGCCCAGCTTTCGTACTGAGCCGCCAAGACGAGAAACACCAGCACCACGGCCAGGACGAAGATCCAAAAACCGGTGTCACCGGTCTGCAATTGCAGGAGGGCGAGTTCGGTCCATTCGTAACGCATGCCCGCGTCCAGTTTGGTGGCGACGACCTCTTCGAGCGCGTCGATAGCTCGGCCGGAACTCACGCCTGGCGTGGGATTGCCGTTGATCGCCGCGGCGAGGAAAAGGTTGTACCGCTGAATCAACACTGGACCCATCGTATCGCGAACGGTGGCGATACTTGCGAGCGGAACCATCAGCCCCTGGTCGTTTTGAATTCGCAAACGCTTGAGATCGTCGATCTCGTTTCGGAACGCCGGTGCGGCCTGGATCGTCACCTGCCAGGTGCGTCCGAATCGATTGAAGTCGTTGACGTACAAGGAACCGAAATTGACTTGAAGCGATTGAAAGACATCCCCCATACTCACGCCCATGGTCTTGGCGGCCGTACGATCGATATCGAGGTAGAGCCAAGGCGTTTGAGCGCGGAAGCTCGTGAACAATCCCTCTAGTTCGCGTGAATCTTCGCCCGCCTCGATGATTTTTCGGCTGATTTCTTCCAGAAATTCAGGCCCGGAATTTTTGCGATCTTCGATCATGATCTTGAACCCGCCTGCCGTGCTCAGGCCACTAAGTGGCGGCGCTCCAAACACATGGATCGTCCCATCGGCGACGGCCAATTTCAGTTGGCTTTCGAGTTTCCGAGCGATGGCGTCGCTGCTCAGTTCATGGGAACGGCGATTTGGGAAATCGTCCAGCATCACGTACATGCCGCCAAAATTAGGCGCCGTCGCTCCCAGGACGAACGATTGTCCTGAGATCGCGACCGTGTGTTTCACGCCCGGAATCTGCCTCGCGATCGCTTCCGCTTGACGCATGACCGTGCGCGTCCGTTCGGCGGAGGAGGCGTCCGGCAGTTGCAGGTTCAGGACGAGGTAGCCCATGTCTTGATGCGGAATGAACCCGGTCGGGGTTTGTGTGAACGTCCATGCGGTCACCGCCAACAATCCGCCATAGACCAGAAGCAACAGCACGGCGATCCGGAGGGTGAAGCCCACGAGTCGGCGATAGATCCCCGTGCCGAACTCGAACGCCTGGTTAAAAGCTCGGAAGACTTTGCCGACGATCCAATTAAGGGGAAAGCTGGCCAGCCAAGCGAGTCCACCCAGGCCCAGAAACATCACGGCGAGGGAGATCCACCAAACCACGTCCTCGTATTCGCGGGCCCATATCCGTGTTTCCTCGGGAAACAGCATCAGAAGGTTTTCCACGCCGAGGCCCAAATAGGGCAGGACGGTTTCGTATCCGATCCAACAGGCGATCAGGGAATATCCCAAGGGCGGAAGCACATCGTTTCGCCCCGTTTTGCCATGAGGCTTCAAGAGTAGGGCCGACAACGCAGGCGAAAGCGTGAGGGAATTGAACGCTGACAGCACGGTGGAGACGGCAATGGTGAGGGCGAATTGGCGAAAGAATTGCCCCACGATGCCGCCGATGAAGGCACAGGGCACAAACACCGCCGCCAAGACCAAACCGACGGCGATGACGGGACCGGAGACTTCCTGCATCGCTTTCACGCTGGCGTCGTACGGGGTGAGACCTCGTTCGATATGGTGTTCGACGGCTTCCACGACGACGATCGCGTCGTCCACGACGATGCCGATGGCGAGGACCAGGCCGAACAGGGTCAAGTTGTTCAGGCTGAAACCGAGTGCCGCCATGACCGCGAAGGTGCCGACGATGGCGACCGGCACCGCGATGAGTGGGATGATGGCCGACCGCCAATTTTGCAGAAACAACAAGACCACGAAGCCGACGAGCAGCACCGCGTCGCGCAGCGTCTTGAAGACTTCATGGATCGATTCCTGGATGAACGGAGTCGTATCGTACACGATGGCGTAATCGAGGCCGGCCGGGAAACGGGTTTTCATTTCCTCCATCTTGGCGCGGACCGCAGCCGCGGTGTCCAGGGCGTTGGTGCCCGGCAACTGGTAAATCGAAAGCGCCACCGACGCTTTGCCGTCGAGCCAACAGGTTTGATCGTAACCCAGGGCGCCGAGTTCGATGTTGGCGACGTCTCTCAACCGCACCATTCGCCCTTCGTCGCCGGTTTTGATCACCATGTCGGCGAACTGTTCGGCTTCCCCAAGTCGGCCTTGTGTGCCCATGGTGTATTGGAACACTTGACCCGTGGGTGCGGGAGGCTGGCCAATTTGTCCCGCCGCCACCTGCACGTTCTGCTGCTCGATGGCTTTCACGATGTGGTCAGACGAGATTTCCAGCGAAGCCATCTTGTCCGGATCGAGCCAGACCCGCATGCTGTAATCGCGTTGGCCCAAGTAGTCGATATCTCCCACCCCCGCTAAACGAGCCAACTCGTCGCGAAGCTGGATGGTCGCATAGTTACTGAGGTAGAGATTGTCCCGCGTGCCATCGGGCGAATAAAGATTGACGATCATGAGCACGTTGGGGGCTTTTTTCTTGACCGTGATGCCACGCCGTTTCACGAGGTCCGGAAGCAATGGCTGCGCCAAATTAACCCGATTTTGCACGAGCACCTGGGCCATATTCAGGTCCACGCCCAGCTTGAACGTGATCGTGAGTTTGTAACCGCCGTCGTTGGTGCACTGGGAAGCCATGTACATCATGTCTTCGACACCGTTGACTTTCTCTTCGATGGGCGAGGCGACGGTGTCGGCAACCACCTGCGAATTGGCGCCGGGAAAGATCGCGGAGACTTCGACGGTGGGAGGCGTGATTTCGGGATATTGCGCCACCGGCAACGTGAAGACGGCCAATGCGCCTGCCAACGTAATGACGATGGAGAGCACCGAGGCGAAGATCGGCCGATCGATGAAAAAGCGAGAAAACATAAGCCGGCGCCTTTTACGTCAGGTCGTCTTGGATGGGCGTGTGTGCTGGGGCTTTGCGAATGCCAAGGGTGATCAAATACGGGATGCCCAAAAGGATCACGTTTAGCAGAATCCGCAACCCCAGGCGGATCCAGGGCGACGCGAAAGCGGTGCTGCTGGCCACGCGATCAACCACCAGGAAGAAAACCGGCGTGAGAAATAATCCAAAAATGGTCACGCCGAGCATGCCGGAGAAGACGGCGGTACCCAGCGTCTGCCGCATCTCCATCCCCGCGCCACGGGCGATCATCAGTGGCACGACGCCAAGCACGAATGCGAGGGAGGTCATGACAATCGGGCGAAGGCGGAGCGTGCAGGCTTCGAGGATGGCTTCGCGCGACCCCAGCCCTTCTTCGCGTTTTTGTTGGGCGAATTCGACGATGAGGATGGCATTCTTGCTCGCCAAGCCCACCAACACCACAAAGCCGATCTGCGTGAAAATATTCACATCCATCTTCGCCAGCCAAACGCCAAAGAGCGCGGAAAGCAAGCACAATGGCACGACGAGGATGACGGCGAAGGGTAGAGACCAACTTTCGTACTGAGCGGCCAAGACGAGAAAAACCATGACGACCGCGAAGAAGAAAACCCAAAGCGCGGTGTTGCCGGTTTGGCGTTCCAAGAAGGCGACTTCGGTCCATTCATAGGCCATCCAGGGAGGGAGTTCCTTGCTCGCCAATTCTTGAACGGTGTCGAGTGCCTGGCCGGAACTGACGCCCGGTGCCGCCGACCCGGTGATGATGGCGGCGGAGTACATGTTGTGGCGCGTCAGGAGCAAGGGACCGTTCACTTCGCGCACGGACGCCAAGGTGCCGAGGGGGACCATTTTCCCGCGTGCACTCCGTACTTGAAGCCGGCTTACGTCTTCGATCTGGTCGCGGTACCGTTGATCCGCCTGCACGATCACCTGCCAATTTCGGCCAAAGGCGGTGTAATCGTTGACGTAAAGCGAGCCAAGGTAGACCTGCAAGGTATCGAACACGGAGACTAATGGTACATTCATCGCCAAGCATTCACGGCGATTGACGTCGAAATACAGTTGGGGCACTTTCGAGCGGAGCGCGTTGGAAAGGCCTTTCACGTCGGCGTGGTTCTTGCCTCGATCCGCCAATCCCTCGGCCGCCTTTTGCAGCGCCTCCAGGCCCCCTTCTCCACGATCCTCGACCATGAGACGAAAACCTCCCGCGCGACCAATCCCTCTGACCGGCGGCGGCAGGTAAACCGAGACCGTCGCCTCCGGGATCCGCTCGGCGAATCGTTGACGAAGGTTCTCCGCGATCGCTTCGAAATAGAACGCCGGATCTCGCCGTTCCTTGAAATCCTTCAAGATGACGAAGCCCGACGCGTAATTTGGCCCCGATGCGTTGAGCACGAACGATTGGCCCGTCGTCACCAAGATATGCTTCACGCCCGGCGTGGTGCTGGCGATTTCCTCGACTTGCCGAGTGACCGCGTCGGTGCGCTCGGCCGAGGCGGCGTCGGGAAGTTGAATGCCTACGAACAGATAGCCCAGATCCTGCTGCGGAATGAAGCCCCTGGGCGTTTGACGGTCGAGCACGTAGGTGGCGTATAGAAGTCCGCCATACGCCAACAACACGATGAAGGTACCCCGGAGCAGGATACGCACCGAGCCGGTGTATAGCCTAGTGATGAATCGAAATGTCTGGTCGAACCAGGCGAAAAACCGCCTCAACAACAGGTCAATAAATCTTCCCAGGAGAAGGCCAAGCACGGCGCCTGAGAGTATGACCGCTCCAAGGCCGGCCCAACCTTCCGCGAAATCGAACCATTCGAGGTGAACGTGCCAACCATGCTCGAACAGATACCAGCTCAATGCCGCGAAGATGAACGCGTACGCTGGGCGTGGCAACGCCACGGGCGTCTCGCTACGTGGTCGAAGGAGAATCGCCGTCAACGCCGGACTCAGCGTCAACGAGTTGAACGCCGAGATGATGGTGGACACGGCGATCGTCAGGGCGAATTGGCGAAAGAATTGACCGAGCACTCCGGTGAGAAACGCACATGGTACGAAGACCGCCGAGAGCACGAGGCCGACCGCGATCACCGGGCCCGATACCTGGTCCATCGCCTTGATGGTAGCGTCGCGGGGCGATAGGCCATGCTCCATGTGATGTTCGACCGATTCCACCACCACGATGGCGTCGTCGACGACGATGCCGATCGCCAACACCAGCCCGAAAAGGGTGAGATTGTTGATGCTAAAGCCAAAGACCGCCATGACGGCGAACGTGCCGACGATGGCGACGGGAACGGCAATGAGCGGGATGATGGCGCTACGCCAATTTTGCAGAAACAACACCACGACGATCGCGACCAACCCCACCGCTTCCAGCAGGGTTTGAAACACCTTCTCGATCGATTCGCGGATGAACGGCGTGGTATCGTATTGGATCTCGTAGTTCACGCCTTCGGGGAAATGGGTTTTCAATTCCTCCATCTTGGCTTTGATCAGGTCGGCGGTTTCGAGTGCGTTCGCATCCGGAAACTGAAAGATCGGCATTCCGACCGAAGGTTTCCCGCTGAGCCGACATTGCGAATCGAAGAGACGGGCTGAAAGTTCGGTACGGCCCACGTCACGCAAGCGAACATATCGGCCATCCGGGGTCGCTTTGAGAACGATCTCCGCAAATTCTTCCGGACTTTTTAGCCGACCTTTCACGGAGATGGGGAATTGATGCATCACGCCCAGCGCGATGGGTTCTTGGCCAACTTGGCCCGCGGAGATGGGCGTGTTTTCGTCACGGATCGCCTGCACCACGTCGCCGGCGGTGAGTTGGAGTTCCGCCAAGCGATCTGGATCGAGCCAAACGCGCAGGCTGTAATCGCGTTGGCCCATCATCGATACTTCCGCCACGCCAGGAAGACGCATCAACTCTTCCTTGACTTGGCTGAGAGCGAAGTTGCTCAAATAGAGCTGATCGTACCGGCCATCGGGCGAATTGACGTTCACGGAAAGGAGGATATCAGGTGAACGTTTCCGGGTCGTCACACCGGATTGTTTGACCACATCGGGCAACGATGCCATGGCCAGGCTCACGCGGTTTTGCACCAGGACCTGAGCGATGTTGACATTCACGCCGTGTTTGAACGTGACCGTGAGACTGTAAAGTCCATCGTTGCTGCACGTGGAAGTCATGTACATCATGCCTTCCACGCCGTTGATCATTTGCTCGATGGGCGCGGCCACGGATTGCGCCAACACCTCGGCGTTTGCACCGGGGTATCGGCAATCGATGGAAACCGTGGGTAAGGCGATTTGAGGAAAATTGGCGATGGGCAAACGAAAGAAGGCGATCCCGCCCGCCAACGTGATCAAAATCGACAGGACCGACGCGAAAATCGGACGGTCAATGAAAAACCGCGAGAACACGTCGGGCGCTCCAAGAATGCGACTTCAATCGCTCGACCTAGAGCGATGAACGAATCGATTGCATCGACCGCCGAGCCTGAGCGCCAGAAACGGGCGCCTTCGCAGCGTCCCTCGCTGCCGGTCAGGCTCGGATCATGTGCAAGGCATTTGTTAACCGTTCTAAAAAAGGACTATCGTGAAGTTGTTTGCAGCGCCGGTTTCTTGGCTTCGCCCAACCTGGGTTCCGCCAGCGACGCGCGGACTTCGATTCCTGGCCGAACGCGTGGCAGGCCAGCCACCACGACGCGCTCGTCATCGCGAATGCCTTCTTCGATTTCGCGCATTCCCTGGATGAGCGAGCCCGCGCGGACTTTGCGATACACGATCCGATTTTCGCCGTTGACGAGGTACACGAACTTTTGCCCTTGGTCGGTTCCCAGTGCTTGCTCGGGGATCAAGAGCGCGGGATGCGGGTTGCCGATGGGAATACGGACGCGGACGAAAAGGCCGGCGGAGAGCAAGCCATTTTCGTTATTGAAGACCGCGCGAACGCGGAGGGTGCCGGTGCCCGCGTCGACTTTGTTATCGGTAAAATCAATGAATCCTTCGTGCGGATGATCTTTTTCGTCCGCCAATCCCAAGCGAACTTTCACGTGGGCGCTGCCGGACATTTCCGCTTTCCCTTGTTGCATGAGCCGGCGAAGGCGGAGCAGCGTACGCTCGTCGACGTTGAAATAGGCGTGGATCGGATCGATGCTCACGATCGTGGTGAGAATCGATTCGTCCGCCTTCACCAAGTTGCCCGGATCGACCAACTGTCGGCCAATACGTCCAGAAATCGGTGCGGAAAGTTTCGTGTAGGTAAGGCGAAGCTGGGCCAATTCCTTATTTGATTTCGCGACCGCGATGGCGGCGCTTGCTTCACCGACATCGCCAGCGATTTTGTCGAAGTCTTCCTGGCTGGAGGCTCGACTGGCGAGCAACGCTTTCCCTCGGTCGTAATCCGCGAGAAGCCTTTTGTGCCGAACTTCGGTGCGTTCCAACTCCGCCTTGGTCCGGTCGACTTCCGCGAGATATTGCCGCGGGTCGATCTCGAAGAGCGGATCTCCTTTTTGAATGTCGGTCCCTTCTTTGAAATGGATGCGATCCAAATACCCCGTGACGCGCGATCGGATTTCCACGGCGACCGCGGCATCGGTCCGGCCCGCGAAATCTTGGAAGTCCGTGATCTCTTGCAACACGGGATACGCGACACTCACTTCGGGCGGCTTGTTCTCCGGCGCTTGCACGGTGTGCCGTTTACATCCAGGCACAAGAAGCGTCACGAAGAAGAACGCGAGGGCGATCCAGCGAGGCATAAAAATTACCTATAAACAGAATTTCACTCTGGTTTCCTGGGCTATTGACGCATCTGGAGTGATTGAATCCCTTACTTTGGGAGCATCCACAGCCCGGCTCGCCATGGACTTTCTTGCGTGCCTTACCATCACGCGAGGATGCCGTCGATCACGGTGCCGGTGCTGATGGTGAGGGGACGGTCCAGGGAATCGCGCACCTCGGAGCGCGGGTCGATGCCGAGTTGATGGTAGAGCGTTGCAGACAGATCCTCGGGCCGCACCGCGCTGTGCGAGGGGTAGGCGCCGATGCGGTCGGAAGCACCATGAGCGTAGCCACGCTTGATCCCTCCGCCCGCCATCAAAACCGTATAACACGCAGGCCAATGGTCTCGGCCGGCCAACGAGTTGATGCGAGGTGAACGACCAAATTCGCCGGCCCAAAAAACGAGCGTATCGTCGAGTAGACCTCGATCGTCGAGGTCTTCAAGCAAGGTTGGCAAGGTCTGGTCGGCGACGGGGAGCAGATATTCGTCGAGAACGGGATACATCGGGTTGTTGTCGAATCCGTGGGTATCCCACCCGCCTGAAAAGCGCCGCCCGCCGATGCTTGCCGCGAAATACACGGTGACCCAGCGAACGCCGGCTTCCACCAGACGCCGAGCAAGCAGACAGCCCTGGCCATACGTGGTTCGGCCATACCGCTCGCGAACCGCCGTCGGTTCCTTGCCCAAATCGAATGCATTCCGAAACGTCGGCGACGTCAACATGGTCATCGCGCGGTGATGATGCGATTCAATCCCTCGAGCGCGGTTCGAGATTTCGAGCAATCGTGTGCTGTGGTCGATAAGATTCACGACTTCACGGCGATTTTCAAGCCGACGCGGATCGACCGATTGGGGCAAACTCAGTTCGGGTAAGCGAAAATCGTCTTCATTCGGATCTTGCGTGATCAGGAAGGGATCGTGCGTTTGTCCCAAAAACGTCGCATGTTGGCCTGGCGTGATGGAACCGTCGGCGATCACGTGTGGGTAGGATACGAACGTGGGCGTGCCCGCCCTTGACGGGCGAAATCGATCGACCACGGAGCCATACGCGGGATATAGTTCGCGCGAATCGCGTAAGCGTTGATCGTCCGTCGGCGGCGACACGCCGGTCAAGCTGTAATAGCCGGCCGAATTATGATTTTTCATTTCATGCCGAACGCTACGAATCAGCGTGACCTTGTCCATCACGCGAGACATGCGCTGGAGCTTCTCGGAAACGACCCAGCCCGGGACGCTGGTGCGGATGGGTTGGTATTTGCCCCGAATATTTTCCGGAGCAGACGGCTTCATGTCGAACGTGTCGAGGTGGCTTGGACCTCCCCATTGATGCAGAAAGATCACGGACTTGGCTCGACCTGATCGTGTCGATTGGGCATTCCCAGGGTTTCCAAACGCGAGACCGGCCAGGCCCATTCCCCCGATCTGGAGCAAGCTGCGCCGGGTGAGCGATGTGTCTCGGGCGTTCGGATTGAAAGTTGCCATCGAAAAATCTCAGGTTCAGGAGCGTGGTGTAGCTTCGTTAACTGTTTCGCGCTTGCGCTGTTTCGTGCGAACGCGAGATCCTGGGGCGTTTGCGGGCGATCTCGCAAGCGTGAAACGGTGAACGAGGCGGGGTTCGCGTATTACGTTTTTAGGGCTCGGTTACTTTCGGAGCATGAATTCCTTCGAATTCAGCAACGCCCACAGGACATCTTCCCAGATCGTGCGTCGATCAGGAGCACTTGCCACCCGTAGCAACAGGCTTTCACGTTCGGCGTCGGAGGGAAAACGATTCAGCGTGGCCAAATAAAGCTCTTCCAAGATTGGACCATCCGCCGTTCCGGCTTTCAAGAGGCGTGCCACGCGGTTTTCGGAAGATGACACCGCATTTTGGAGGACTTCGCCGGTAATCAGTTGGAGAGCTTGCGCGAGCGTGGTGGCTTCGGACCGTTCACAATCGCAATTCAATAATCGTTCCGGTTTGCCGAACGCCTTGAGAAACTTTTCCGCCGGTCCACCCGAAGTCCCACGTCGAGGGGTGGGCAGGCTTGCCAATTGTCCCGCCCGCGTTCCGATCGGCCAACCGTCATACGTGGTCGGAACCTCCGTGGCCTGGGCGATCGCGTCGAGCAGCGTCTCGGCCGGCAGCGAACGCACCAACGTGTGCGAAAGATTCGTCTCGTCGTCGCCGTTGGTTTGGTTTGGCAGCGCCGACGTTTGGTAGGTTTGTGATGTCATGATCGCACGCACGAGCGGTTTTAGGCGAAAACCACCGGCTTTGAACTCCGCCGTCAATGCTTCGAGAAGCTCCGGGTGGGTGGGCGGATTCGAATCGCGAAAATCATCGTTCGGATCGACGATGCCTCGCCCAAGCAGATGCGACCAGATTCGATTCGCCGTCGTCTTCGCGAAAAACGGATTCGCAGGGTCAGCGATCCAGTCCGCCAATGCTTGAAGGCGATCGTGGCCTTTCGATGTTTTCGCTTCCACGCCACCCAAATAACGAGGCTTGAGCGCATTTCCCGTCACCGGGTGCATGTGTTCGCCCTTGCCGTCCATGAAAACGATCTGTTCGCCCACGAATTCGTGTTTGTCGAGTTTATCTCGGCGGTTATTCTCGAGGATCTTGTATTGCACTTCCGGAAAGAACGCGGCGAATTGGTGGTAATCGTTCTGGGTCCACTGATTGAACGGATGGTTATGGCATTTCGCACATTGCATGCGAAGCCCTAGAAAAACCTGGGCGGTTGCTTCGGCTCGTGTTTGCGTGTCGCGCAAGGCACGGTAATAATTCGAAGCCGGCTCGGTGTAGGTGCTGCCACGGGACGCGATCAACTGCCGAGCGAATTCATTCAGTGGAACATCGTTGCGAATTTGTTGGCGGATCCAGGCATGAAAAGCTCGCACGCCTTTGCGATCGAGTTGTTTTTCCTCATTCCGTAAAACGTCGGCCCATTTGAGTGCCCAGTGATCCGCAAACTCAGGACGTTCCAGCAAAGAATCGATCAACTTCGTCCGCTTGTCTTTCGCGGGATTGGCCAAAAATGCCCGGGTTTCCGCCACCGAAGGTAAAATTCCCAGCGCGTCGATGAAAGACCGACGCAGGAACTCAGCGTCCGAGCACGTTTCGGCCGGCTGAATGCGAAGTTTCTTCAACCGAGCGTGAACGAGGCGATCGATGAAGTGGGTTGGCGGTGCCGAGTTCCATGTGAAGCCAGGTCGCGCTGGCACAAACGCGATTTGCACCGTGGTTTGTTGTTCGCCAAACCGTGCGACGATGGTGGTTTCGCCCGCCGCCGAGGAATGGACGACGCCGTCTCGGCTTGGTTCGATGCGTGGATTGCTCGATTCAAAAACGGTGAGGCCGGTCACGTCCTTCGTTTGCCCATTGGAAAAGCGAGCCCGCACGCGAATGGCCGTCTCCAGGGCGGGAGCTACCAGAAAGCGTTGACGCTCCCCAACGTCGAGGCTGACCACGCTTGGCGCCGTTGCCGAATCGTTGGGACACCCTTGTTCGATCCAGGTTCGCAAGATGGCAAGCTCCGCCGTTTCCGCACGATAGCGAACACCACCCTCATGGGGAACCCATCCCATCGTCTTCTGCAGGAACAGACTGTTTCCCGGCCGTTCGCGATCGATCCGGCGACCGAGGGTGTCGTGGGAGATGGTGCGGTGATCCGTGGCGGCATCCCAGCCCCGAAGCGAGAGCTTGAAGCCACCTTTGCCATTGAGATTCCCGTGGCAGGCACCCTGATTGCATCCGCCACGTGCCAACAGCGGCATCACCTGGTTGCGAAAACTAACAGGCTCCGCCGCGTTCGCCGTGAGAGGCCAACCGACACTTGCCAAGGCACAAAAATAAATCACGCGAGCTTGGAACATGGTTCGCGGTTCGAAGGATTTTTCGGGGTGGGGGCAATCGTCTACTGTACACTTTTATTCTATCAGACAGGTCCAGGTCCCCCAAGATCAACCTTCCTTGCCGAAGAGAACCATGAACTCGGCCTTCGAAATTCGTGGCTTCGTCGTCAATGGCAGGGCGGTTCAATCAATCCAGGGATTTGATGCGGAGGTTGCGAAACTCGACGCCGTGACCGTGATTTTGCAGGCCGAGGTAGCCACGCTTGGGACGTGATTGCATCGCCTTGTTTTTCGAAATGTCGGCGTCGATCACCTTGGTGCCGTTGAAAACAACTTGGATCTGATCGCCTTTGCAGGTGATTTCATAGGAGTTCCATTCTCCCACGCCTTTGTACTTTGGCTCGCTGACGCCGAGGAAGTGGTAGAGTCCGCCGGAATATTGGTAGGGGCGGAGTTTGCCTTTGTACTGGGGACCATCGTCATCGAGGACTTGGATTTCGAAGCCGGTGACGCTGGGTGATTCCTTGGATTCGGTTTCGGGCACGCGGAGGAAGACGCCGGAGTTGCCGTTTTTGTGCACTTTCCAATCGAGTTTTAAGATAAAGTCACCGTACATCGTTTTGGTACCCAGCCAACCGGTGCCTGCGGTGCAGGTCAGCAGGCCGTCTTTGGCGGCCCAAAATTCGGTCGAGGTCTTTTTGCCCACGCCCCGTTGGACCCAACCGGTAAGATCCTTGCCATTGAACAGGGGCACGAATCCAGGTTCGGCCTCTTGGGCGTTCGCGACACCGGCCAACGTAATCAGACAAATTCCAAGCAACATTCGCACGACGACCATCCTCCCAAGAAAAACCGTCGACCACGGATCGCATCGAAATCACGGATTTGTTCTTAAGTAAACTAATGATCCGTGAACTCCATGAGACCCGTGGTTTCCATTCACCTCGGATCACAGGAAAACCACGGATCCATTCCGGCGTCTTTACCAGACGCGTGAAATCCGTGGGTCAAGGGGCTTTACTAAATTGGAATTTACTCGTTGACATTTCGCAAATTCAAAATTGGAATTTGGACAGGATTGTTGAAGAGCTTTTCACGATTTTTAGGGGGAGCACCGTGGCAAAAACATTTTGGATCTGGGCGGGAATCGCGGTTCTGAGCCTCGTTCCGTCGGTCGGTTGGTGCCAAGAGAAAGGTTTTCGCGCCGGCGCGTTCGCGCAAAACGTCTCGCCGACGAAATTCCCCATCTCCGTCAACGGCGGCATGGCGGATCGCCTCGCGACCAAGATCCACGACCCGTTGCACGCGCGCTGTTTGGTGCTCGACGATGGTGCTACCAAAATCGCCTTGGTCGTTTGCGATAGCTGCATGGTGCCTCGCGATGTCTGTGATAAGGCCAACGGGTTGGCTTCGCAAAAGACCGGGATTCCCGCCTCGAACATTCTCATCTCCGCGACGCACACGCACACCGCACCAACACTCACCCACGTTTTCCAAAGTCCGCCCGATGAAGATTATAAAGAATTTCTCGTATCAAAAATCGCGGAGGGAATTGTGGCCGCACATGCCCGACTCGAACCCGCCAAGATCGGCTTCGGCGTTGGCAAAGACCCAACGCAAGTCTTCAACCGCCGTTGGAAGGTGAAAGAAGGGTCGAGTTTGTTGGTCGACCCTTTTGGCAAAGGCACGGATAAAGTGCGTATGAATCCAGGCCGACAGCATGGCGACTTGATCGAGCCCGCCGGTCCCATCGATCCCGACGTTTCGCTGCTTTCGGTGCAAACCTTGGCTGGCAAGCCGTTGGCGATTTACGCGAATTATTCCCTGCATTATGTCGGGGGCGTGCCGGAACTTTCTGCCGACTACTTCGCCATGTTTGCCGAACGGATGCGGGAACTCGTAGGAGGAGACAAGTCGTTCCTGGGCGTGATGTCGAACGGCACGAGTGGCAATATCAACAACGTCAACTTCGCCGACAAAGGACCTGGTGCTCAGAAATCCGGCGAACAAGCACGCATCGTCGCGGAAAGCGTCGCCAAGGCGGCTTACTCGGCGTATCAAAAAATTACCTATAACAATCAACCCAAGCTTTCCGCCCAGGTGCGCGAACTCGTGCTCGGCGTGCGCAAGCCGACGCCGCCGGAAATTGAACGGGCCGAGGCACTCCTGACCAAAGCGAAAGAAGCCGGTCGAAAGGTGCTGGTGGGCTTGCCGGAAATCTACGCCAACGAGACCGTCGCCATGGCGAAATATCCCGATAAGGTGTCCGCGCTCGTCCAGGTGCTGCGCGTGGGCGACACCACGATCCTGGCGGCTCCGTGCGAAATCTTCGTCGAGATTGGCTTAGCGATGAAAAAAGGTCGCCCCAATCTCTTCACCGTGTCGCTCGCCAATGGCTACGCGGGATACTTGCCCACGCCGGAACATCATGCCCTGGGCGGTTACGAAACCTGGCGAGCCCGCTCGAGCTTTCTCGAGGAACAAGCCTCGGTCCGCATCCAAGCAGCCTGGAGTGAGATGTTGAAATAATCGTCTGCAAGCCGAGCGGTGAAAGCCGCCGGGTAACCGTGCCCGTGAATTGTTCTAGGTAAAACTAGCGATCTGTCCAATCTAAATTTTGGAGTAGCAAGGATGGGTTCGCCGGACGCGCAAGCGACGGCGGCGCCGAGCGAAAACGTCGTGCCGACCCGACCTCAGTGCGATTCCGTCGCTTGCGCGTCCGGCGAACGGTTGCCACGGGAACCGCAAAATTTAGTCTGGACAAAGCACTAGTTCATCTCTTTCCGGAGGGCTCGTTTATTCGGCGGCCACGTAGCCACTTAGTCGGCGGTCGGCAGCGGGGTGGCGGTGGCCGGTGCGGGGATCGATCCAGATCGAATGCGCATCGCCCTGTTTGTGGCTCACCACGCGATGGCCAATCGCTTTCAAACGCGACACGGTCTCGTTCGCCTTATCCGCGCCTTCCAGGCGAATCTCATCGGGAAACCACTGGTGATGGAGACGCGGTGCGTCCACCGCGGCTTGGATTGGCATGTCATAGTCTAAAACACTGACCAAGATATTCAGTACCGTGTTGATGATCGTGCGGCCTCCCGGACTCCCCGTTACCAGCACGACCTTACCGTCCTTCGCCACCAACGTCGGCGTCTGTGAGCTGAGCATCCGTTTACCCGGTGCGATCAGGTTCGCGTCGGTACCGATTCCGCCGGCACGGGTCGTGATGCCGGGCCGGGAATTGAAATCCAGCATTTCGTTGTTCAGCAAAAACCCGGCTCCTTTCACCACGACACGCGAGCCATAACTTTGCTCGAGCGTGTAGGTATTGCTTACAGCCATGCCCGCAGGATCGATCACGGAGAAATGCGTGGTGCTGTCGCCTTCGTTGGCGAGCTTGATTTCCGGAGCGACCTCTTCGCTTTTGCTGGCTCGATCGTGAACGATGGAATGTGCCAATTTTTTCGCATGATCGGGCGTGGTGAGGAAAGCGGGAATCTTGGTGAATGCCGGATCGCCAAGGTATTTCGCACGCTCGGCGTACGCTCGACGCATCACCTCGGTCAGGAGATGAAGGGTTTCGGGGCTTTGGCGATCGTGCTTCTTGAGTTCGAACGGTTCGAGCATGTGTAACATGAGGGCGACGCCGATGCCTCCTGAGCTGGGCGGCGGTGCCCCGTAAACATCGTAGCCACGATAACGCACATGAATCGGCGTACGCGCGTTGGCTTTATATTGGGCGAGATCCGCATGGGTGATGACGCCGTCGGCGGATTTCATTTCCTTCACCAGCAGATCCGCGATCGGGCCGGTGTAAAAGGCGTCTGGCCCCTGCTCCGCGATGAGACGTAGGGTTTTTGCCAAATCAGGTTGAATCAGGCGATCCCCTGATTTCCAAGGTGTTCCATCGGGTTTGGAGAAAACGCGCCGAAGTTCCGCAAAGTCTGCGCTGGTTTTAAGAACGCCATTGAGGGAGTTGGCGTGATGCGCATCGAGGAGAAAGCCTTGCTCCGCCAAGGTGATCGCGGGATCGACCAGGGCTTTCCAGGGCAGGGTGCCAAATCTTTCGTGTGCGAGCGCTAAGCCCCGTACCGTTCCGGGCACGCCGACGACGCGATGGCCCAGGTTGGGATCGCCTTTCTTGAAAAAGTTCGGGTGCGTGGCGGCTGGAGCCGTTTCGCGGTATTCGATGCAGACGGGTTCTTTGCCTGGCGGATAGATCATCATGAAGCCGCCCCCGCCGATGTTGCCAGCCGCCGGATGGGTGACCGCCATGGCGAGCGCGGTTGCCACGGCGGCGTCGACGGCGTTGCCACCTTGTTTCAAAACGGAAAGCCCCGCCTTCGCCCCCGGCTCGGAGACCGCCACCACGATCTTCGTAGGGGATGCCACTTTGGTCGCGGGATTTTGTTTCTCGGCTCTTTGCAACGAGGTGGTCTGGGCCTTCCATGGATCAAGGTTGACGAGGAGAAAGAAAAGGAGAGCCAGGAAACTCGAAAATCGTTTCATAAAATTCCCTTAGCGGCGAGAAGGTTGTTCTTTCCATTCGCAAACCCATTGAAAAGCGAACGCTCACGAAACGCAAATAGGAAAACCCTCGGTTTCGATCGCGTGAAATTCCAAAGCCGTTGGCCGAAAGGCCAACGGGTCTATGGTCCATGGGTGTAGCGTCTCGCCCCGGACCCGCTGGCCTTTCGCCCAGCGGCTTTGGCAGGAAATCGATGCCTCTCGGAAATCCCTTGCTCGCTTCTCGATTGTTGGCGACAATGATAGGAACGATTTCACTCTCCCCCATCGACGAATGTCGACTTGGAGCTTTTCGATGAGCAGCGATAAGCCGCTTCGCAGACTTCCGTTGAGGCAACTTTTGGCGAATACCGACAAGTGTGCCCGCGATCTCGTCGAACAGGTGCATACGAATTTGCAACAACGATTGGCTGAGTGCCGAGACTTGACCCGCCCCACACGCCGCAAAAGCAACTTCCCCACCGTGATGGCCTTTCAAAATGGAATGAGGCACCTGGACGAGGCGCACGCCCAGATCGTTACCATCGCGGACCTGCTTCTTGATCACCTTGAAGCGGTTCGCGAACACGCCCAAAAAGAAAAATTGAGTCGCCGGTAAGGTCGTTGGCGAAGGCGTCGCACGTTGTTCGAGGCTGAGCAGCAGGGAGGAACGCGCTGACGAAACCTCTGGCCGGCGCTCACGCTCGGATGACGTGCAATCGCTCCTCGGCGAACGATTCTGAAGATTTCCCGCGGACGTGCTGGCTTCGGTTAGGAACTGGAGCAGCGTTTGCGAGTACAAGAAATACCTGGCATGCACTATGAACGTTCCGCTTTCACGTCGTGAGGTCCTTTGGCAATCGGGCGGCGGGCTTGGCGGTATCGCCTTGGCTTGGCTGCTCGGAACTGACCGATTGATGGCTGACACTCCCACGGTTCGGTCCGCGGATCTCAACGGCGGCCTGCACCATCGCGCCAAAGCCAAACGCGTCGTCCAATTCTTCATGTCCGGTGCTGCCAGCCAATGCGATACCTTCGATTACAAGCCCGAACTCATCCGAAGGCATGGCCAACCGTTTAATCCGGGTGGGCGTGTCGAGCTTTTCCAGAGTGCTCCCGGCCAGGTCATGAAAAGTCCCTGGCGGTGGAGACAATACGGTCAATCCGGAAAATGGATCAGCGATCTCGTTCCCCATATCGGGAGCTGTGCTGACGACATCGCGTTCCTGCCAGCCATGGTTTCCAAATCGAATGTTCACGGTCCTGCCACGTTCATGCAGAATACGGGATTCGTCTTGCCTGGATTTCCCAGCATGGGGGCTTGGATTCATTATGGCCTGGGAAGCCTGTCGGAGAATTTGCCGGCCTTTGTGGTAATGCCCGATTCCCGTGGCTTCGCGCCGAATGGTCCAGCCAATTGGTCCGCGGGCTTTCTGCCGGCGAGCCATCAAGGAACCTTGGTGAAGCCGAGCGATCCGAATCCCATCTTCGATTTGTTTCCCGGACCGAACAATTACATCACGCGTTCCAGCGAACAAGCCGGGCTTCGCTTGCTCCAGCAAATGAACCGTAGACATCAGGAAGTTCGTCCTGGCGACACTCGGCTTGATTCACGCATCGCGACGTACGAGTTGGCCGCTCGCCTGCAATTGAGTGCACCTGAAGTGCTCGATCTTCGCCAGGAAACGGAGGAAACGAAAAGGCTCTACGGTCTGGATCGCCCGATTACTGCGGAACTGGGAAGGCATTGCCTCATCGCGCGCCGACTTCTCGAGCGAGGCACGCGCTTCGTGCAGCTTTGGTCTGGTGCCGACAACGGTTTTCCGCGTCGCAATTGGGATTCGCACGAAGATATTGCCCGCGATCATGCGGATATGGCCCTGAGCATGGACCAGCCGGTGGCGGCTTTGATCAAAGACTTAAAACGCCGAGGGATGCTTGAAGACACGATCGTGATGTGGACCACGGAATTTGGACGCATGCCGTGCAGTCAAGGCACGCTGGGGCGAGACCATAATCCCGATACGTTCACCAGTTGGCTGTGTGGCGGAGGCATTCGGGGTGGGGTTACCTACGGCAGCAGCGACGAATGGTCCTTCCGAGCGGCCGAACACCCGACCTACTGCTACGATGTTCACGCCACGATGTTACACCTACTTGGCATCGATCACACGCGCCTGACCTTCCGTCACAACGGCCTGGACCGCCGACTTACGGATGTGCATGGCCACGTCGTTCGCGAAATCCTGGCCTAACCCCGTTTCACGCTCTTCGCGCGGGGCCTCTCCCGCAATCCATCGGAATGCGGAAGCAATGAACAATGAAGAACTCACAATAAACAAGTGAAATCGATGCTTTTCGATGGACTTCAAAATGGTTCATCCGTCCTTGTTCATTGAGTTCGTTTCTCCTCTCGCGCCGCGCCTCAATATCCCAAAACCCATGAATCCAAAATCATGCCGGATTCCTCGGATTCTTGGGTATTGGTTGGCGCTTGAGCTTTTCATTGAACATCGAACGAGTTTATCGGCCTTGCACCGTCACCGTGGTTTGAATGAGTCCGTCGCGAAGCGATAAGGAAAGTTGATGTTCGTTCCAGGGACGAACGAAGCGAACCCAAAGGCTCGAATCCGACGGGGCTTCTTGCTGCTCGGGGCGATCCAGGGTGCCATGGACGGTACAGGAGAAAGATTGCCCGTCCGCGCTCAACACGTACGTCCCGCCGTCGGGGCAGGTGCAGGTTTGCCCCTCCATCCGTTCGGTCAATTGCCGAACCATGCGGGATCGTTCTTCCGGGGTGGCTGCCTGGTTCAACACGGGAGGCGTCGCGCCGAAGGCGCGTGCGCCTGCGATCAACAGGGTGAGGTTGCGATGGCAGGCGCGGCGCTGGAAGGTCGCTTGTTGAAGCGCCACCTCGCGCGAGGCATTCGGATCCTCTTGATACCGCGACGTGATTCGAAGCGACGCCGGTGCTCCCGTGCCCGTTCGGGGTTCGCCACGTTTCACGGCTTCGTACACGTCCTCCAGCACATCTAGGCGATTGGCCACATAAAGATTTTCCCCAAGACGCGCCCAGTAAAACTTTCCACGGTTATCCCGAAGGCTGAGCCCGCGAACTCGCAAACCTTGGCTGGTCTTTAGGTGAAAAAAGTCGGGACGGTTATTGGTGAACAATGCGGGTAACTCGGCGTCGAGCCGAGTTAGAAGATCGTCCACCACTTTCGCATCCGCGACAGGAATAGCCACGAACATTGGCGATTTGGGAATGGGTTCGGTTGGAACCGTTAGGAGCCAGGTAAAGGAACTTGGCACGATTTCCGTGGGCATCAACGTGGGCAACCACTGTCCGGCATGGGCGTTCACCGACGGTTGGTAACCGTGAACCGAAACATGGGGCCGCAATCCAAGCTTCGCCAAGGAAGTAAGGGTTTTGGTTGCTTTTCCCGCCCAGGTGCCAATCCAAGCTTCGAGCTTTTCGGGCTTCAAGCTCGCCTGAAGGGACGATTGCACCTTCGCGGAAATCGACGGGCTCGCATTCATGGCAGTGGGTGAGGAAAGGATTTCGGAAAGGTGCTTCCAGCCCGTGCCGCCGACGCCGTTTTGCGCGAGGGAATCGAATCGCAGTTGCTTCCCCGATTGGGAAATCCGAAAGGCGAGCGGTGCCGGCAATCCTTGCGGAGATCGGGAAGCTTCCGCGAGGAAATGGGCGTATTCCTTGGCTTCTTCCTCCGACACAGACTTACGCGGCAATTCGAGGCAAGGCGTGAGAAATGGCGTGGTGCCAACGGTCGAGCACAGGCCCGCGGTCGAATCGCGCGTGAGCGTGTAGGTGCCTCCGAACGGATTGGCCAAACTGCCCTGGTGAAACTCGCCTGGCACGTAATGGCCCTTGCTTAGTTCCTCCAGCGATACCGGCGCTTTCCCTGTTTGGGTGCGAAAGAGTTGCGCGGCGTACCCAATCATTTGGAGGTGAGCACGCGATTGCTGCCGAAGCCGATGCGTCAGTTGCAGCGAAGGGCTCCATTGATGGCGTAGGAACGCATCGGAGAAAAAGGCGAAGCCCATTTCTTCATTGGCCGAGCCGGCGAGTTGGCTGCGGAAAACGAGATAGTCCTCCGCATCTCCAAGCCGGGGTGTCGGGTCGCCTTTTTCGTTCATCCCTTTGACGGCTTCCAGCACGCGTTTCAAGGCGACCAACGAATTGGAGCGAACATGCAAGTTGGGCCGAGGCTGGCAGCCAAACGCGCTCACCGATCGGTCGGCATTGACGATGCCCGTGTAATCCACGCCTAAGTATTTTCCCTGCACCCGGCGCGTGCTGGCGTCGCTGGCTTTTTTCAGCAGGTTCTCAAAGTGGGGCGGGAAAAGCGTCGGCTGTTTCAACGTGATCAGCAGACTGACATCGCTTCCTTCCCCAAGAAATAGGTCGCTGCCTACCAACGCGATACCGCCCAAGATCTCGCGATAAAAGCTCCGGTACTCGGCCGACTTCTCGAACAAAAGCTGTTTGGCGAGGCGGTCTGTCCATGCCGCGGCGCGTGATTCTCCCACGGCGTGCAACGAATGCCATTGCAGGGATCGATCGAGCAGTTCGAACGTGTCGTTCAATTTCGCAAGTGAAGGAAATTCCGCGAACCAGAAGTTGGCCGGCGCGGACCGCGCCAAATCGGAGGCGGTTGGTTTGGTCGCACCGAGCTGTTTCGACCAATCCGTGCGAGGCCAATCGAGGGCGGGCAACGAATCGGGGCTGCGTGTCGCGGTACCAGGTTGGTTGACCCGTTCCGCCATCCGCGCGAAAGGAATCCCCAGGATCGGCCAAGACCCCGTGAGGGACGATGGTGAAGTCGCCAACGCACTCGTCGCTTGAATCGGAATCTTGGGTTCGACCCAGTCGATGCGCGCCTGTTCCTTCTTCAAATTTCCTTCGGAGCCAAAAAGAGGCTTCGGTTGCAGCGCTTTCAAAAACGTGTCGAGTTGGAGCCGACCTTGCGTCAGGCTCGCGTCCGACCCCGAAATATCAGGCCCTTTTCCCAAACGAAGCTGGGCGAAGACAGGCACTTCCTGCACCACCTGCGAAAGCTGATTTTCCTGGTGCGCGAGCTGCAACACGACGTACTGCAAATAAGCATCGTGGGGCTGACGCAGCAGCAAACTTTTCGCCTCGGCCAATGTCCATGCGGTTCGGCTTGGTGCGGACGCCGTCGGCTCAGTTAGGGTAGCTTTGTTTCGAATCGCGGCGGACTGCTTCGCCCGTTCACTTCGAGGCACCCAGAGCAAGATCCCCAATGGGACGAGAAAAAGAAGGATCGCCAACAACCAACGTTTTTTGAGAAAAGCCCGTAAGACATCCATGACGCGGTTCATCGAAGGGAGCTCCTACATCACGTGGGGTCGGCACATCAACGGCGAATGAAATATCCCTCGCTTTCTTTTCTACCGATTAGGGAAGCCGAAGCCAGCGCCGGAATTTTTGCCAAATTGGCTCGTGAGGTTAGGTGCTGAACCCACGGCCAGCGAGCTTCATTTGATCGTCAAGTAGTCGTATAGGCGAATTCAGTAGATGCCATTAACCAAGACGAAGCCATCGGCAAAATCTTTGCCACATGGGCTCACGTGGCCAAGTCCTGATCATTTTGCCCTGCATTTTCATTTCGGCGTTAAAATAAACGTAGATTTCATGATTGCCGTTCCGCCAGGCAAAACAATCATTTCTGACGGTATCGAACGGCGATTTCCCTGTTCCAGAGCCATTAAATTGCCCTCGAACTCGGCCGCCGCCATCACTCGTCTTAAAACGAAAGACCTCTTCGAATGTGCGATTCGGAAGGGTAAGCGACCCACCCGAATCAGAGTGCGTTCCAGGTAGGGCATCAGGCGGACCATTCAAGATTGCCTCGACTTCCGATTTCGTCATGCCGAATCGTATTTCGGCAGAACTTTCCCGATTGATCCGCCGTCGATCACGAACAATTTCGAGGATTGCGAAAGGCATTAGCACCGCCAATACCAGGGCGATCACGGACCAAACGCGAGCGTTCGACCAGTGGCGAAATTTCATGCCTTCCTCCTTGATGTAGAAAATTCCGGTAGTGAACCGCCCGTGTTAAATTATCAGGTCGAATTTCCAGCACCAGCCGAGTGTTTCCGCCGAAGAAAAGCATCCAACTCGAAATGCAAAATTTGCCATCGTAGAAGGTATTTTCTTCCTAGAGCTCTGTCCAAACTAAATTTTGGAGTAGCAAGGATGGGTTAGCCGGACGCGCAAGCGACGGCGGCGCCGAGCGAAAACGTCGTGCCGACCCGACCTCAGTGCGATTCCGTCGCTTGCGCGTCCGGCTAACGGTTGCCACGGGAACCCCAAAATTTAGTCTGGACAACGCATTAGTGCTTGTCCATGGAAAACGTAAGGTTCGCATATCGACGGCCCGAATGAGGCGAGCAAAATCGTTCAAACTCCGCGAGAATATTTTTTTGCAACGCGGCATGAAGGCCTCAAACCCAGGGCCAGCTGGTGCTAAGTTGTGTGGCCGGTAAGGACTTCGAGCAGGAAGTCGGGGTTCCAGCCGCAGACTTGGCGTTTCATGGCTACACTCTGCTTGCCAGGATGCTGCTTCAAGAGCGACAGGGCCATGCGATTCAGAAAGGCAAAATTCTCCCGGATCTTCTCGCCACGGATGCGTGAGTAGTCTTCGCGGAACGTCATGTCCAGCGTCCAGTGACAACCGTTCTCGATCCGCCAATGGTGGCGAGACGCTCGGGCAAATTGCTCAACGCTCACTTCCAAACTACTGATGTAATAACTGAAGTCTGAAGTTTTGCAAATCGTGGACTGGCCTTGAGAAAATGGGGGAATTTGGTCGAA
>WBZS01000868.1_pt1 | contig 29333 bp, 34 predicted proteins | sample 5204201 | NCBI WGS metagenome assembly WBZS01 (sample SAMN12344357, study PRJNA552823) | activated sludge metagenome | biome: Activated sludge suspended growth; feature: Nitrification reactor; material: Wastewater; isolation source: activated sludge from nitrification reactor of wastewater... | reverse complement strand
CGCCCGGTAGTTGGCCAGGGCCTTGCGACGGAATCGCCAGATGGTGAACGCCGAGGTGCGTCCGGCCGGAGCCCCGATGGCCTGTAACGCGGGCGAGGCCAGTCGGGGCGCAACAGCCACCAGCACCGCGACCAGAAGCACTGCGAGGGCGATCGGCAGCGACAACGCGGCCAACGCCGGAGCCCCCGCTGGCAGAAGTCCAGAGACGATCAACCTGAGAGCATCGGCGGGACGCCGCTCCGGACCCCACCACCACGGCAACAAGACCAGCGGCCCCAGGACCCCCGGCAGCGCCGGCAACCAACCACCCCACCACGTGTGAGAGTCGATCCAGCGGAAGATGAAGGCGAAGTAGCCCAAGAAGCCGGCGACCACACAGCCCCGCAGCACGAGGTCAACCCACTGAGGTGCATCGGGCGGTTCAAGGCCCGGTATGCCGCGGAAGGTCGCCACTCCGACAGCCTACGGTCTGCGCCGCCGAACCCGGCGAACCCGGCGAACCTGACGTTCGGGACTGCCCACCACGGCATCTGGCCGAAAGGGCTTTTAGGCCGAGGCAACGCTCACCGAGGGCGCCGTCTCCTGACCTGCAACGTTCACCCGCGAGCGCGCCGACGCGCCTTGCTCATCGCGGCGGACTTCCGAAGATATCGGGAGTAGGTCCAGAGGCAGATCCTCCCAGCCGGCGCTCCCACGGACCGCATCCCTTCGGTGGCGAGCCGCGGCGCAAGAACCACCAGCACCGCGACCAGGAGCACTGCGAGGGCGATCGGCAGCGACAACACAGCCAACGCCGGAACCCCCGCCGGCAGGAGCCCAGCGATGATCAACCTGAGTGCGTCGGCGGGACGCCGCTCTGGACCCCACCACCACGGCAACAACGCCAGCGGTCCCAGGACCCCGGGCAGTGTCGGCAACCACGCACCCCACCACGTGGCCGAGTCGACCCAGCGGAAGATGAAGGCGAAGTAACCGAGGAAGCCAGCGACCACACAACCGCGCAGGACGTGGTCGACCCAGGCGGGTGCATCGGGCGGCTCAAAGCCCGGTATGCCGTGAAACGTCGCCATCGTCCCAGCCTAAAGTCCGTCGGGACGCCTCAGCGCGCCGGAGGCACGGCATACACGAGGGCGGTGGCGATGGCCGCGATGCCCTCGCCGCGACCGGTGAGGCCCAGGCCATCGGTCGAGGTGCCCGAGACCGTCACGGGCGCCCCGCAAGCGGCCGACATGGCAGTCTGCGCGAGGTCCCGACGACTGCCCACCCGAGGCCGGTTGCCGATCACCTGCACGGCTACGTTGCCGATCTCGAACCCCGCCGCGCGGACCAGTCGGGCGGCCTCGGCGAGCAGGGCGCGTCCGGAGGCACCGGCATACTCGGGTCGGTCGGTGCCGAAATGAGTGCCGAGGTCGCCGAGCCCGGCGGCTGCGAAGAGTGCGTCGCATGCGGCGTGACAGGCGACGTCGGCATCGGAATGCCCGTCCAGGCCGCGTTCGCCTGGCCAGAGCAGCCCGGCGACCCACAGCTCCCGGTCGGCGCCCTCGGGCGCGAACGCGTGGACGTCGACCCCGATTCCGACGCGTGGCACCATCGGCGGCTCAGTCATGGTGAGAGGGTGCCACACCCAGCCGGTGCATGACTGCCCCCACGACCCGATCCGTCGCCTCCCCAACCGAGAGGTATGCCGTGTCCACCCGCACGTCCGGCTCCCACGGCTCGTAGTCGCGAGCCTGCACGGCAACCCAAGTCGGCAGGGTCAACCCAGGCACATCGGTCACCCGGGACTCGACCCGGTTTCGGTGCTGGGCCACATCCGAGCAGACCACTTCGACCTGCACGGCCGGCACCCCAGCAACCGCGGCGACCTCCAGCCAGGCGGCCCGGGTGATCGCCAGCGGGTTGACCGAGTCGGCGACCACTGACAGACCGAGCGCGAGCTGGTCGGCGGCCACGGCATACCCGACCTCGTAGCCAGCCACAATCACCGGTGAGGTGAAGTCCTCGCTGCGCGCGATCGCCGTCTCGATCGAGTCGATCCGCACATGCGCGGCGTGCAGGCGGCGGGCCACGGCACGGGCCACGGTGGTCTTGCCGACCCCAGGCAGCCCGCCCATGATGACGAGAACCGTTGCTGCCAAAGCGGATTGGTCAGGCGCTCCCACGGTGGTCCCAGTCGATCGGCGCACGGACGACCTTGTGCGGGGCGGCTTGGGCCACGGGTTTGACGACGAGCCGGTCGATGTTGACGTGTTGCGGCAGCCGAACACAGAAGGCGATGCACTCGGCGACATCGGCGGCCACGAGCGGGCGGTCGACACCGGCATACACGGCGTCGGCGCGAGCCTGGTCGCCGTGGAACCGGGTGAGCGAGAAGCCGTCGGTCCACACCATCCCCGGGTCGATCTCGACGACCCGGATCGGCTCACCCGCAAGCTCCAGCCGCAGCGTCTCGACGACCGCGGTCGCGCCGTGCTTGGCGGCCGTGTAACCCGCCCCGCCCTCGTAGACCAGCAGCCCGGCGATCGAGGAGACGACGACGATCGTGCCGCCGGTCGGGCTGCGGCGCAGCGCAGGCAGGAACGCCTGGGTGACGTGCAGGACTCCGATGACGTTCGACTCGTACATCGCCCGCCACTCCTCGGGCTTGCCGTCCTCGACCCGCTCAGCCCCGATCGCGCCGCCGGCGTTGTTGACCAGGACGTCGCACGGCCCGATCTCAGCGGCGGCGGCGGCCACACTGGCCGCATCCGTCACGTCCATCACCACCGCGAGGGCCGTGACCATCGGGTATGCCGTCCGGATCGCCTCCGCGGTCGCCTCTAGGGGTTCTTGACGTCGGCCGCAGACGACGACATCCAGCCCGTCCTGGGCGAGCCGATGGGCGGTGGCGGCCCCGATCCCGGTGCCCCCTCCAGTGATGACGGCGACCGGTGACATGGAGATCACGATAGCGACACGGGCAGAGGTCGAACCGTCCACGGACGCAACCCTGGCGGCGGCTCGTGCGTCATCACCATCGAAGCGCCCGACGACACCCGATCAGGATGAGTGAGTGCTGTGAACGATGGCCGAACGGTGTTGCTGCTCAGCCGGGCTGGCGCAGCAGGCCTACCGGAGGATGTCCGCCGCCGCATCGAGGACACCGCCCGACTCGTGGTTCACCCCGTGCCGAGCCGGCTGGGTACCGCCGAGGCAGCCTCGCTGCTGGCCGAGGTTGACGTCCTGGCCAGCACGAACCTCGCCCTGCCCGTGCTCGACGCGGCTCTCCTGCAGGTGGCCCCCCGGCTGGCCCACGTGGTGCTCTATGCGACGGGCTACGAACACATCGACGTGGGGTTGCTCGACCGACGCGGCATCACCCTCACCACGTTGCCTGACTATGCGACGACGGCCGTTGCCGAGCACGCCTTGGCCCTCATCATGGCGTTGGCCGCTCGCGTCCCGTTGGCCAATGACCGCAGCCGCGGCCTCGCGCCAGCCGGGGTGTCGTTGCGTGGTTTCGAGGTGGCCGGTCGCACGCTCGGGATCGTCGGCACGGGGCGGATCGGGCGACACCTCGCGCGGATCGCCCGGGGCATCGGGATGACGGTTATCGGGACCGACATCGACCCGCTGGCCCGGGTGCGCGCGGCCGCCGACGGCATCCAGATGGTGGTGCCCGCCCACCTTGTCGCTCAGGCTGACATCGTCGCGATCTGCGCCTCGACGATCCAGGGGACGTTCCCCATCCTGGACGCTGCCGCGATCGCCGCCCTCAAGCCCGGCGCCGTTGTCGTCAACGTCGGACGTCCCGTCCTCGTCGACACCCCAGCCATGCTCGCGGCCCTGCGCTGCCACACCGTCCGCGGGTATGCCGTCGACGACGGCATCGCCGGTCCTGACTTCGAAGACCCCGCGGTCGACCTCATCGCTGAGGGCCGGCTCCTGCAGACCGGACATAGCGCCTGGTGGCGCGACGAGGTCCTTGATCGTGGCGGGCAGATGTTCGCCGACGCCATCCTCGCGGCGGCCTGCGGCCACCCGGTCAACGTCGTCCACGCCAGCGACCACCACGCCGAAGGGCGGTGGGTCGGGTGACGGGGCGACGGCATACCTGGGCGTTGCCGACCATGCTGGGAGGCGTGTGGACCGCGGCGGTCCTTGTCCTCGTCGGGGCGGGGTGGCCGCGTTACTGGACCTACGTCGCGGCCGAGGACACCCCGATGACCTGGCTGCAGTCGGTCGTCCTCGTCCTCACCGCGGCTGGGTGGGCGGTCGCGGCATACGTCCATCGCCTCCGTGACGGCCGGTATGCCGTCCCGTGGCTCCTGCTCGCCGTGGGTTTCCTTGGGCTGGGGTTGGACGAACGGTTCGCGCTGCACGAGCGGATCCGCGACCGGATCCTCGCGCCGGCCGACATCCGGATCCCGTTCCTGCCGTGGGTTGGCCCGGGAGACTTCCTCATCCTGGGCGTCGGGATCATCGGCCTGGCGCTGGCCCCGCAGGTGTGGCGCGGCCTGGCCCGGGACCGCCAGGCCCGGCGGCTGTTCGTCGTCGGGGTCGGCTTGGCCGTGCTCGCTGTCGGGATGGACTCGGTCGACCCTGCCCGGATGGGGCTGGACGCCGAGCGACTGGAGCAGACCCTGGAGGAGTGCATCGAGCTGGGGTCGGGGCTGGCCTTCCTCGGTGCGGCGGTGGCGTGGCTGAGCACCGGGCTTCGCGCCCTCGTCGACGCGGCGCCTCAGGAAGGCTTGAGGGCGGCGGCGCTCGAGCCCGCCCAATCGGCCGAGGCCACGAGCCTGTCGGCGTAGTCGAGGTCCTCGGGGGTCGTCACCTTGAGCGCCATCGGGTCGCCCGGCACGGTGCCGACCCGCAGCCCGAGGCGCTCGACCAGCCCGGCATCGTCGGTGGCCAGGCTGCCGTGCAGCCGATGCGCCTCCAGCAGCACGTCACGCCGGAACCCCTGCGGCGTCTGCACGATCCGCAGCGTGTCGCGATCGGCCGTGCGCACAACGAACCCATCAGCGTCGACCACCTTGACCGTGTCGACGACTGGCACAACGGGCACGACTGCAGGGGTCTGGGCGGTCACCGCCGCCGCCACCCGCTCGAAGACCTCGCTCGGCGTGAAGGCTCGCGCTGCGTCGTGGACGAGGACCACCTCGCATTCGGCCGGCAACCACCGGGTCGCGGCCAAGACGCTGTCGCCCCGCTCGGCGCCCCCAGGGACCACCTGGACCGGTATGCCGTGCTCCCCCCGCAACGCGTCGATGGCCTCGTTGGCGTCATCGAGGTGCGTGGCCGGAGCGGCGACCACGACGGCAGCCGGACGGGACCGCAAAGCGGCGCGGACGGCATACCAGAGCAGGGGGCGACCAGCGATGGTGACGAACGCCTTCGGGACGTTCGCGCCCAGCCGGGACCCGGAGCCCGCGGCAACGATGACCACGCCAACAGCCACGGCGGGCTCCGATCAGCCGGACCGGCTCAGGACGCGAGGACCTCGTCGAGGATGGACTCGGCCTTCTCCTCGTTGGTCTTCTCGGCCAGGGCAAGCTCGGAGACGAGGATCTGGCGGGCCTTGGCGAGCATGCGCTTCTCGCCGGCGGACAGGCCACGGTCCTTGTCGCGGCGCCACAGGTCGCGGACGACCTCGGCGACCTTGATGACGTCGCCGGAGGCGAGCTTCTCGAGGTTGGCCTTGTAACGGCGCGACCAGTTGGTCGGCTCCTCGGTGTAGGCGGCGCGCAGCACCTGGAACACCCGGTCGAGACCCTCTTGCCCGACGACATCGCGGACGCCGATATCCTCACAGCTGTCCGCGGGGACCTGAATGGTCAGGTCGCCTTGGGCGACCTTGAGCGTGAGATAGAGCCGCTCCACTCCCTTGATCGTGCGGGTGTTGATTTCCTCGATCAGTGCTGCACCGTGGTGCGGGTACACGACCGTCTCGCCGACCTTGAAGACCATATGGTGTTAACCCCTTTCGCGACTGCCAGGATACCACGGGCCCACCGACAGCCGCACGCCGATCTCAGCGTTTGTGCAGGTCAGAGGCCATACCGGGGTGTCCGAAGGGTCAAGACGGGCCTTGACAACGGCCCGTCTGCATGCATCCCGCCCGCAACGTCGGGGGGCACGTCCGGTGCCCGGGAGGGCGGCATACGCCAGGGGTATGCCGCCCGCGCACCGCGACGTGTCCCGAACCACCCCCTCCCGGCCGGTTGAGGCGGGAGCCCTAGCGCTACGCTGTGCCCCGTGAAGCGACTCCACCGGGCCCTCGCCGTGACCGGCGCCGCGGCAGCCACCGCCGCTCTTTCCGCCTGCTCGTTCTTCTCGCCGGTGCAGACGGACAACAAATACATCCCTGGCGACGGGGTCCCGGTGCAACTGGGCAGCATCGCCGGGCGCAACCTCGCGATCGTCGCTGAGAAGGCCGGCGGCCCCGGCACGTTGGTCGGCGCCGTGCTCAATCAGGGCGATGCCCAGGCCCAGGTCGGCTTCCTCACCCGCGCAGAGTCCGAGGCCGGTGGGTCGGTGGCGAGCCGGGTCAGCCTTGGCGGCCGCGAGTCCAAGCCGATCGAGGGCATTGTCTTTGCCAAGGTGCCCAGCGCGCCGGGCACCTTGACCGACATCTACCTCGTGACCTCGGAGGGCAAGCAGTTGGTGTCCGTGCCGGTGCTGGCGCCCACGGGCATGTACGAGCAGTTCAAGCCCAAGGCCTGAGCCAGCGGCCGGAGCCCCGCGGCTTCGCTCGCGGCTCCCGAGTGAGCCTCAGGCCTCGAACTTGTAGCCCAGCCCACGCACCGTGAGGATGTGGCGCGGGTTGCCCGGGTCGGGCTCGATCTTGGCGCGTAGCCGCTTCACGTGCACGTCCAGGGTCTTGGTGTCCCCGACGTAGTCGCTCCCCCACACCCGATCGATGAGCTGTCCGCGGGTGAGCACGCGACCGGCGTGCCGCAGGAGCAGTTCGAGCAGTTCGAACTCCTTGAGCGGCATTGACGTGACCTTGCCGTTGACCGTGACGACGTGCCGGTCGACATCCATCCGCACTGGTCCGGCCTGGACGGGCGCACCCGCGGGCTCGTCGGCCTCGGCGAGACGGCGCAGCACGGCCCGGACCCGCGCAAGCAACTCCCGGGCCGAGTAGGGCTTGGTGACGTAGTCGTCGGCACCCATCTCCAGACCCACGACCTTGTCGATCTCGGAGTCTTTGGCGGTGAGCATGATGATCGGGACGCTCGATTTGGCGCGGAGGGCACGGCATACCTCCGTGCCGGACAGGCCCGGGAGCATGAGGTCGAGCAGCACGAGGTCGGCGCCGTTGGCGTCGAACTCAGCGAGCGCTTCGGGCCCGGTCGCTGCGACGGCGGTGACGAAGCCTTCCTTTTGCAATAGGTAGGACAGCGGGTCGGAGAAGGACTCCTCGTCCTCGACGATGAGGATTCGGCTCATACCGGTCGCACCTCTCTGGGGACGGGGCCGTTCGCGGGATTCACCGGGGTCGGGCCATCGACGGCCGCCTCGGCATTGGGGTCGGTGTCCGGGAGGGAGCCGACGGCATCGACGGAGCGGGCACGGGTGAGGTCGGCTTCGGTGAGGATGGGGAGCACTCCCGTCGTGGACTGGTCGTCAGGACCGTATGCCGGTGCCGGAAGCCGGATCGTGAAGGTCGAGCCGCGGCCGACCTCGCTCCACACGGTGACGTCGCCACCGTGGTTGGCGCACACGTGCTTGACGATGGACAGGCCCAGGCCGGTCCCTCCGGTCGCGCGCGATCGGGCCGCGTCGATCCGGTAGAACCGCTCGAAGATCCGGCCCAGTTCGCTCTCGGGGATGCCTTGACCCTGGTCGGAGACGATGACCTCGCGAGCGCCGTCGGCGGCGATAAGGGCGCGCACGGCCACCCGAGTCCCGGACCCCGAGTAGGCGACGGCGTTGACGACGAGGTTGCGCACCGCGGTTGTCAGCAGACCGGCGTCACCCCACACCCAACAGTTGAGGTCGCATCGGACCACGAGGTCGATCTGGCGCTCCTCAGCGGTGGTTCGCACGTCATCGACGGCCTGGCGGACGACGTCGCCCAGGTCGACCGCGTCGGGGTCTGAGAGCCGGTCCTCGGACTGCAGCCGGGACAGCTGGACGATGTCGCTGACGAGCTGGTCCAGTCGGCGGGTCTCCTTGCGCATCCGTTTGGCGAACCGGGCGACCGCCTCTGGGTCGTCCCGAGCGTCTCGGACCGCCTCGGCCAGCAACATGAGCCCGCCGACCGGGGTCTTGAGCTCGTGACTGACGTTGGCGAGGAAGTCGCGGCGGACCTCTTCGACGAGGTAGGCGTGGGACCGGTCCTCGACCAGCAGGAGGATGTGGTCTAGGCCCAGATGGGTGGCGCGGGCCTGGACAACCCGGCGAGCGTCGGCTCGCGGACCACGCGGGAGGGCCAGCTGCTCCTCGACGACCCCACCTTCGGCGAGGGCTCGGCGGGCCAGCGCCAGCAGCGGGGGGTGGGACACCGAGGTGCCCCGGACCAACCCGTGCGAGATCGCCGTGGGTGAACAGGCGACAACCGATTGGCGAGCATCCAGCACGATGCCGCTGGACGACAACGCGGCCAACAGGTCGGTGACCTCGGCGGGAAGTTGTTCGTCGGGCTCCGGGGTCTCGTCTGAAGCCAGCGGAGCCACCCGTCGTGGTCGGTCTGGCCGACCTCGCCCGAGCAGCGCTGACACCACCACAGCGCCGAGCACGGCACCGAGGATCACGGCCAGCAGGACCTCCACGCCCCTAGGCTAGAGGCCACCCACGATGCCTCGACCGCGGCCGACGCCCTGTGCACCGACCTGAGCCCTGTCATCACTCGATGTTCACCTGTTCGCTGGCCTTTGTTTACCGGCTCCGCGCCAGGCCGTAGTCATCCGCACCACCATTGGTCCTGGGCCACGCCCTCACGACGAGCACGACAAGCACACGACAAGCAAAGGAGCAGCCGTGCGCGACGCCTTCCATGAGCAGCTGGACAGCATCACCACCCAGCTTGTCGACATGACGAGGCTGGCCGGCTCGGCGATGGCCCGGGCCACCACTGCCCTGCTCGACGCCGACCTGCACCTGGCCGAGGACGTCATCACCGGAGACCGGACGCTCGACCATGCCCGCGAGCACCTAGACGGGTTGGCCATTGACGTCCTGGCCCGCCAACAGCCCGTGGCAACGGACCTGCGCACCGTGGTCACCGCCCTGCGGATGAGCGGCGACCTTGAGCGGATGGGCGACCTGGCTCGGCACGTCGCGAAGGTGGCCCGGCTGCGGTTCCCCAACTCGGCCGTCCCGGCCTCCCTGCGGGCCCACATCCTGCAGATGGGTCAGGTCGCGGAACTGGTCGTCACGAAGTCCGGCTCGATCATTGCCGCCCGGGACGTGGCCGAAGCCGTCAACATCGAGCGCGACGACGACGTCATGGACGACCTGCACCGGCGCCTGTTCACGGTGCTGGCCACCACCGAACTGCCGACCGAGACGATCGTCGACCTCACGCTGCTTGGCCGCTATTACGAACGGTTCGCCGATCACGCGGTGTCCGTCGCGCGGCGCGTGGTCTACCTCGTCACCGGCGAATATGTGCCGGAGTCGTCGGGCGGCGACCACGACGTGTCCGAAGAGGCCGCCCGCATCGCCCTCCTGCGCAGAGGTATGCCGTCCGGCTGACCCCGCGCGGGCCGGGTCACGGGGTCACGGGGTCACCGGTCACCGGTCACCGGTCACGGGGTCACGGGTCACCGGGCCACGGGGTCACCGGCTTGGCGGTCACCAGTTTGGTGACCCTGGCGGCGCTGGCTGAGCGGGTCAGGCCCGCGAAATATCGTCGACCTTTCCTGAGCTCGACGAAATGTCATCGACCCCGCGAAAGATCGTCGACCTTTCGAGGCGGGTGAGCCGCGCGCACGGACAGTGGGTGGGCGGCATACCGAGTCGGTATGCCGCCCCTCGCGAGAGGTGACGTTCGGGAAGACCCGGTCAGCGGCCCTGGTTGGCGACGGCCGCGGCAGCCGCAGCGGCGGCTTCGGCGTCGAGGTATTGGCCGGGAGCGGTCGGCATGAAGTCGGCGCCGATGTCATAGACCAGCGGCTGGCCGGTCGGGATGTTGAGCTCGGCGATCGCCGCGTCGCTGATCCCGTCGAGGTGCTTGACCAGGGCCCGCAGGCTGTTGCCGTGGGCGGTGACCAGGACGGTCTTGCCGGAGGCCAGGTCGGGGCAGATCGCGCTCTCCCAGTAGGGCATCATCCGGGCGATGACGTCCTTGAGGCATTCGGTGCGCGGGATCTCGACGCCGGCGTAGCGCGGGTCGCCGGTCTGGGCCCACTCGTTGTCCAGGTCGATGGGCGGCGGGGGCGTGTCGAACGACCGACGCCAGAGCATGAACTGCTCGTCGCCGTACTTCGCCCGGGTCGCCGCCTTGTCCAGGCCCTGCAGGGCGCCGTAGTGCCGTTCGTTGAGCCGCCAGTCGCGCCGCACCGGGATCCAGTGCCGGTCGGCGGCGTCGAGCGCGAGGTTGGCCGTCGTGATCGCGCGGCGCAGGACGGACGTGTGGACGACGTCGGGCAGCACGCCCTTGTCCTTGAGCAGCCGACCGCCGCGGACGGCTTCCTCGCGGCCCTGGTCGTTGAGGTCGACGTCCACCCAGCCGGTGAACAGGTTCTTGGCGTTCCACTCGGAGTGGCCGTGACGCAGCAGGATGAGGGTGTATGCCATGGTCCCAACCCTATGACCGCGCGGGTATGCCGGGTGAGGGCTCCACAGCGTCCGTTACGTCACGCCCCAGTGCCGCTCATCGGGTGGAACGCGCCAGCCAGCCGAGTGGGTGCGCGACCGAGTGCGTCTGACGGGGTGATCATCCCCTCGATCGCACTCCGTCGTGAACTCGCCACGTGAGGGTCCGCCGCCACCGACGGAATTGAGACGACGGCCCAGCGTTGCGCCTAGCCCGGGGGCAGGGGGGCGACGGCATACAGGGGGTCGTTCTCGCTGCCGGCGAGCAGCGACCGGAAGGCTTCGAGGTTGGCCAGGGATTCGCCGCGCGCCACCCGCCAGGCCCATTCGCGCTTCATCGAGGTGAGGAAACCCAGGGCGAGCAGGTCGTTGAACGGCTCGTCCGCCGCCTCCAACAATGCCCCGACGAGCAGGTCGAGATAGCGCTCATCCAACGCCGCCGTGGGCACCTGCCCGCGCACGTAGACGTCACCGGAGCCGTCGACGGCATACCCGAGCAGCGGCCGGCGCATGACGCGGCGCAACAGGTAGCGGTAGAACTCCGCGTGGTTCTCGTCCGGGTTGCGGATGACGAACGCGCTCACCGAGGTGAGCTCGTCGCGCACGAGGAACGAGGCCACGGTCTTGAGTTTGCGTTCGCCGGGGATGGTGACGACCACCTCCCCGTCGCGCGCGCCGGGCTCGCTCGCCAGACCCGCGTCGAGCACGTATGCCGCGAGCGCGGCTCTCGCCCGCGCCACCGCCGTCGCCACCGTCGTCGCTGTCATCGCCGCGGTCGTCGGCACTGTCGTCGTCGCGGCTGCTGTCGACCCAGACGGCGGGCTCACGGCACCAGGGCCGCCGGGACTCCCGTCAGCAGGCTCGCTTCGGTGATCGGGGACGGAGTCTGCGTGCGGCATGCCTCACCGTAAGCCTGCAGCAGCCGTTCTGTCGTGGCGGCCCAGCCGAATCCGCTCGCGTGGCGCACTGCCCGCCCAGCCAGCACCTCGCGCCGAGCCGGGTCGGCCAGCAGACCGTCCAGGGCCCGCGCCCAGTCGCCGACGTCGTGACCGTCCACAAGCACGCCCGCATCACCGACCGCGGTCGGCAGCCCACCGACCTTGGCGGCGATGACCGGCGTGCCACAGGCCAGCGACTCGATGGCCACCAGCCCGAACGACTCGTTGTAGGACGGGACCGTGACGACGTCAGCCGCGCGGTACCACTGCGCGAGCGTCGCCCGGTCCGCCGGTGGCACGAAGCGCAGGTATGCCGTCATCCCCAGTTCCGCGGCCAGCTTGGCCAGGCTCTCGGGATGCTCCAACCCGGAGCCACTCGGACCACCGAGGATGCCGACGACTAGGTCGTCGGGGGTCCAACCGGGGTTCTTGTCGAGCACCTGCCGGGCTGCCTTGACGAGCAGGTCGGGGGCCTTGAGCGGTTGGATCCGACCGACGAACAAGACCACATGCGCGCGGTGCGGGAGGCCGAGACGGGAGCGGGCGGCAGACCGGTCGCCAGGGGTGAACACGTCGAGGTCGACGCCGGGCGGGACGACGGCGACCCGGGCGGGGTCGGCGGCATACAGGTTGACCAACTGGCACGCCTCGTCGGCGGTGTTGGCGGTGAGCAGGTCAGCGGCCTCGACGACCTGCGCCTCGCCGATCTCGCGGCCGGGCGGCTCCGGGCGCTCACCCTCGGCGAGGGCGGCGTTCTTGACCCGGGCCATGGTGTGCATGGTGTGGACGAGTGGGGTGCGCCACCGGTCGGCGGCGAGCCAACCGACCTGTCCAGAGAGCCAGTAGTGCGAGTGGACCACGTCGAACCAGCCCTCGGGGCGGGCCGCCCCCGCGCGCATCACCCCGGCCGCGAACGCGCACAGCTGGCCCGGCAGGTCGTTCTTGGCCAGGCCCTCGTAAGGCCCAGCCGTGATGTGCCGCACGGTGACGCCAGGGGCGAGCTCGACAGTCGGCTGGAGGGCGCCCGTCGTGGCCCGGGTGAAGATCTCGACCTCGCGGCCGCGGCGAGCCAGCTGTTTGGCGACCTCGGCGATGTAGACGTTCATCCCGCCCGCGTCGCCGGTGCCCGGCTGCTCCAACGGCGACGTGTGGACGCTGAACATCGCGATCCGACGGATCTCATCCGGCGTCACAGTTCCCCGATCCTCTCGCCGTGCGTCGTCATGCAGGTGGTGGCAGTCGTCGTACAGGTAGTGGCAGTCGTCGTGCAGGTGGTGGCAGTGATGGCATGCGTCTGGGGACAACACCGACACCCGTGTCGAGATTCCCGGGAAGGCCCGACCGGTGAGCGGGGCACCAGTTCGGCACCATGGCAGCACCAGTTCGGCACCATGGCAGCACCAGTTCGGCACCATGGCGGCGACGCGGCATACGCTGCCGCCTGTGAGTCGCGCCAAGCCCGAGGGGAGGATCACCCGCGGGACGACCAACCCCAACCGGCTGCGCCGCGCCGACCGCTGGCTGGCCGGGACGCAGGCGTGGCGGCTGCGCGCGCCGATGGAGGCGCCGGTCGTCGTCGACCTGGGCTACGGCGCGTCGCCGGTGACGGCGGTCGAGCTGCACGACCGGCTGCGGCGGGTGCGTCGGGACGTGCAGGTCCTCGGGTTGGAGATCGACCCGGAGCGGGTCGCGGCCGCCGCCGGGCTTGAGCGGCCGGGGCTCGCTTTCGGGCTCGGCGGCTTCGAGGTGCCGACGGCCGACGGACGCCCGGTGACCGTGGTGCGGGCGTTCAACGTGCTGCGGCAGTACGACGAGGCCGAGGTCGCTCCGATCTGGGCGCGGCTGCGCTCCCGGCTGGCTCCCAGCGGCGTCCTCGTAGACGGGACGTGTGACGAACTCGGGCGCTTGGCCTCGTGGGTGGCGGTCGAGCGCGACGCCGGGCCCGTCAGCCTCACCGTGTCGATGCGGCTGCGCGACCTGGTCTCTCCGGCGGAGGTCGCCGAGCGCCTCCCCAAGGCGCTCATCCACCGCAACGTCCCCGGGGAACGCGTCCACGGTTTCCTCGCCGCGCTGGACCAGGCATGGCGGTATGCCGCGCCGCAGGCGGCATACGGGGCACGCGCGAGGTTCCTGGAGACGGCGTGGCGGTTAAAGGCCGACGGGTGGCCGGTGCTCGACGGGCCGGCGCGGTGGCGCCTGGGCGAGCTGAGCGTGCGGTGGGAGGCGGTCAGCCCTCGCTAGCCGGGGTTGCCGGGGAGTCCTCGTCCTGGCGGGCGTAGTCGTCCTCGAGCCGCTCGATGTCGCTCTCGTTGAAGAAGCCGAACCCGACCTCGAGGATGCGGCCGGTCCGCTCGCCAGAGTTGGCAATTCGGTGGATCGCCCCCCGGGGCACCCACACGGTCTCCCCGACCTGGGCCACCCAGGTGCGCTCATCGACGGTGACCGTGATCGGCACGTCGAGGACTGTCCACATCTCGCCCCGGTGTTCGTGCCGCTGCAGGCTCAGGCGGTGTCCGGCCTCGACGGTGATCGTCTTGACGGTCACCGTCTCGTTGGAGACGAACTGGGTGAAGGACCCCCACGGCCGCTCCGCCACGAAAATGTCGACCCGCGGGTCGCGCAGGCCCTCGGCGTATTCGGTGCGGTGATGGACGATCGGGGGTGGGGTGTCGTTCACGGGGCTCCTCTGTCGCCTGCCGCGGGTGCACAGGCACGACCGGCCAGTATGCCGCATGCCTCCCGCCACACGCCGGTGACCACCCAGCACGGGATCGTTTGGGCGATCACCAGGGACCGTAGGGGCCCTGTCGTCCGCTACCGCCCCGTCCGCTCACCTGGGCCAAGGCGGGACGGACGTCAGCGAGGTAGACCGCGGCGGCGACGAAGGCGATGACGCCGAACATCGAGAGCACATTGGTGACGAACCCGACCGCCGTGGCCACACCCAGGACGAGCAGCCAGAAGTTCTTGGTGCGCTTGCCAGCAGCGATGAACGCGTCCGGCCGGTGGCGCAGCGCGTCGACGAGCGCGAAGACCTCGGCGCCCAAGGCGAGCAGGCCGAGCACCATGACGACGACACCTTGGACCGAGGAGATCGAGGACAACATGCGCGGGCCTTCCTGGCGGAGCACGAGAAGCTGGGCGAGCGAGCGGGCGAGCGGCAAAACGAGCGAGTCGAGACGAGCGAACCGGGGGTTCAGATGTCCAGCACGAGGGTAACCGGGCCGTCGTTGACCAGGTGAACCATCATGTGGGCCCCGAAGGTTCCCGACGCCACGGTAAGCCCCTCCGCGCGCAGAGCAGCGGCGAGGGCGTCGACCAGCGGTTCGGCGACCGGTGCGGGTGCCGCGGCGGACCACGACGGCCGCCGCCCCTTGCGGACATCGGCATAGAGAGTGAACTGGCTGACGACGAGCACCGGCAGCCCGGCCTCGGCCACCGAACGCTCCGCCCCCGGAGTGTCGTCCCCGTCCGCCCCGTCGAAGATCCGCAGGCCCGCGATCTTGCGGGCCATCCAGTCGACCTGAGTGGGTCCGTCGCCGTGCGTCACGCCGACGAGTGCCACCAGCCCCGGCCCACCGAGATCGCCGACCACCGCCCCCTCCACCTCGACCCGAGCCGAGGAAACCCGCTGCAGGACAACGCGCATGGCCCCGCCCGAGGCTCAGATGCCGACGGCGACGATCGAGCCGACCGGCTTGCCGTGGCCAAGGATCGGCGCGTCTTCGAGGGCGGCATACCCGGCCTCGGACCCAGCCCCGATCCGGCGGAGGACGGCCGCAAGGACGAGCGGCTTGGCGCGCATGTGACCGTCGGCGATCTTGACGGCGACGCCGCGACCGTCACCCAGCCCGACGGCATACACGGACTCGGCGCCGTCCTTGGCGATGAGGCGCTGCTGCGCGGGGGCTTCGCGGATGAGGGTGGTGACCCCGCGACGGGTGCCGCCCAGGTGCTCGGGGTGGGCGCGGATCGCGTCGGCGACACGCGCCTCAGGGGTGCCTGCGGGGGCCGCGGCGATCCGCCCGAAAGCGTGGGCCAGCCCGGCCAGGGGTATGCCGTGCAGCGGCGCCCCGCACCCGTCCACCGCGAGCGCGGCGACCGAGCCGCCGGAGAGCCGGGCGACGGTGGCGGTGATGGCCTGTTGGAGCGGGTGGTCGGGGTCGAGATAGCTCGCCAGGTCCCAGCCGTTGGCGGCGACGGTCGCGAGCATCCCGGAGTGCTTGCCCGAGCAGTTCTGGGCGAGGGAGGTCTTGCGGTGCCCGGCCCGGATCCACTCGTCGCGGGCCTGCTCGTCGACGGGGTAGTCCGGCGTGTTGCGCAGGTGGCCCTCGGTGAGCCCGGCGCCGTGGAGGATCTCCAGCGCGGTCTGCAGGTGGAACGGCTCGCCCGAATGGCTCGCGCACACGAGGGCGAGCTGGTGGGGAGGCAGGTCCAGGCCGGCAGCGACCATGGCGCTCGCCTGGATTGGCTTGCTCGCCGACCTCGGGAAGATCAGCCCGGTCGGGTCGCCCCACGCATGCTCGATCGAGCCGTCGGCGCGGGTGACGACCGCGGTGCCGCGATGGACGCTCTCGACGACGCCGTTGCGCACGACGTGGGCAAGGATCGGGACATCGGTGAGGGCTGGTGACACAGGCGCGTTCGGCACGCGCGCCAGTGTGCCAGAGCCGGGTCCTTGCGTGCTCGGGTCAGCGTCGTTGGGTCGCGCGCCGGCTCCGCGTGGCAGATCCGGGTGGCCCGGTCGCGCGCCGGGTATGCCGGTGGGCCGGCTTCCTGGGGAAACCGGCCCACCTCTGTGCAACCCCCTCCGGGGTGTCTGTGCCTACTGCCGGGGTCTCATACGCCCAGCAGGCGGGCGCGTCCTGTCGGGTGACAGGTGTCGCGCACGATCAGTCGACGGCCTTCGCGGCGGTCGCCTTGGCGGCGGCCGTCGTCTTCGCAGTGGTGGTCCGGGCTGCGCGGGTCGTCTTGGCGGCCGTCGTCTTGGCGGCGGTGGTCTTGGCGGCGCTGGTCTTGGCCGCGGTCGCCTTGGCGGCGGGGGTGGCCTGGACTGCGGTCGTCGCCTTGGCGGCCGTCTTGCGGACCCCCGTGGTCACGGCGCGAGTGCGAGCCGTGGTCCGCTTGACACCGGTCTGCGCGGTGGTGGCGGTCTTGCGGGCAGCGGCGCGGGTCCGGGCCGCAGAGGCCTTGACCGTGGCGGCGACCACTTCGGCGTCCTTCTCGACCGTCTCGGCAACCTTGGCCGCGACGACCTTGGCCTCGTCAGCCGCGGTCTTGATGGTGGCCTTGGCGGCGCGCTCGGTGCTCACGGCAGCCTTGCGGGCCGTGGTGACGGCACCCTTGCCTGCGGCAACGGTGGTCTCGACCTGGGCCTTGAGGTCTTGGGTCGAGCGCTGTGAGCGGATCCGGGACACGAGAGCCTCGCCACGCTCGGCGAGCTCCTCGACGGTCGCCTGCGCCTTGGTGGCCAGCTCGATGCTGTGGCCAACCGCGTTCGCGGGGACGGTCTGGACGTCCTTGGCGGTGGTGCCGAGGCGCTTGGCCAGGTCGGCCTGGATCTTGCCGAGGTTCTTCTGGATCTGCTTGACGTCCTTCTGGAAGCGCTCGGCGTCCTTGCGCAGGCTCTTGGCGTCCATCTCCCGGGCCACCTGGACGAAGCGCTCCTGCGCGATACGGATCTTCTCGACGGCCAGGTCAGTCGCGCCGACGACGGCCATGAGCTGGGTGCGAGCCTCAGCCGTGGTCTTCTGGAGTTCCTTCTTCATTTCGTCCATACGGGTCTTGCGTGCCATGGTGCTGTGTCCTCCTCAGGACTCGAGTGCCGCGTTGGGGGGTGATGCCACGTCTCCGTCGGCTGCGGACCCCGTGGCGGGGGACGTGCTGGGCTCGTCGCCGGGACCGGTCTCCACGAAGGAGCGGTAGACGTCGACAAGCACCTGGCGTTGGCGATCGGTGAGCCGAGAGTCGGCGGCGATCGCGGCCAGGACAGTGATGGCGCCGCTCGCGGGGCTGGCCTCCTCGAGGATGCCGGCGCGGACATAGAGCGACTCGGCCGACACCTCCAGCCCGCGAGCGATCTGCTGGAGGATCTCGGCGCTGGGCTTCTTGAGGCCGCGCTCGATCTGGGACAGATAGGGGTTGGAGATCCCGGCGAGCTCCGACAACTGGCGCAACGAGAGCTTGGCTGCCCTGCGCTGTTCGCGCAGGTAGCTGCCCAAGTCGAGCTTGAGGGTCGGGGTCATGGCTCCATTATGCTTGCTCTAGTTAGCAAAACGCAAACTGGAGACAGCGTGAGGCCCGCCACACGCGGCGGCGCGGGGGCGCCGAGACCCCGCCGCACGGCATACCTGCCCCGTATGCCGCCGACATGGGCCGTGATGCGCGTCGACGTGACATACAACAGCACGGGCATCACCCGAGCTCAACCAGATGACTTGTACGGTGTTAACGCGCTCTACTGATGGGGAGTCAGCTGATGAAGAGGATCATCGCACTCGGTGCCACCGCTGCCGTCCTGTCCGGGTGTTCAGGCGCTCCGGTCGAACGGGAAACCGCCACGACCACAACCTCAAACCCTGCACAGGCCGCTCCTGTGCGACCCACCGAAGCAAAGAACATCGTCCTCCGTGGGAACTCAACCGGCGCTCTGCCGCGTCCGTATCGAACAGTCGAGGAACTGGCAGCCGCACCCGAGGTCACGATGGCAATACGCGGAGTCGTCACCGAAGCCCTCGGCATGTATGTGGATCACGTCGCCGTGACTGTGTTGACCGTGAGGGTGCAGGGTGGTCGCGACGCCAGTCTTGTGGGGAAGACCGTCACGGTCGCACGTCCCGGTGGCGTAGTGAGGTTGCGGGACGCCGTGCAGGACGCCTTAGGCAAACAGGGCGGGCCGACCTACTCTGAGCAGGAACTTCGCGAAGGTTGGGCAGACATCACGTTCAATGGGATGCGGCAGTCAGCAGTCGGTGACCAAGTGGGGCTGTTCATGAAAGCCAACCCACCGGGCAACAAGACTGCCGGAATCCAGGCGGACTACGTGCTCGTAGACTCTGTCTACGGGCTATTCCGACGCGTTGGCACCTCCTACGTCCGCGACGCGGAGGCTCGCCAGGACATCGACATGTCCGCCGTGGCCGTCTCGACGTTGGATGGCCTCATCGACAGACACCCCTGAGCCCACATTCTCGGGTGCGAGGCGGTGGTCACCGAGCCGATCCGCGGGGCATACCTGCCCGGTATGCCGCGCTGGTCGAGGTCGCGACGGAGTGCGTCCGAGGGCGTGATCACCCCGACAATCGCACTCCGTCACGCACGCCACCGGCCCGGTATGCCGCGTGCCCCGAATCAGCGCGCGCGCCGGTCCTTGATGCCGAGCAGGTCGCGCGCCTGGGTCGTGGTCATCGCGGGTCGCTGCATGAGCCCGGCCATCGTCGCGGCCCGCTCCACGAACTGCGCGTTGTGCTCGGCGACCTGACCGCGGGCGAGGAAGAGGTTGTCCTCCATGCCGACCCGCAGGTGGCCGCCCGCCGCCAGGGCCGCAGCCATGATTGGCAGGTGGGAGCGACCGATGCCGGTCGCCGACCAACTGGTCACCTCGGCCGGCAGCAGGGCGACACCCGCGAGCAGCGCGTCGACCGTCCCGGGCATCGCGCCCGGCACCCCAGTGACGAAGTCGACGTGCACCCGCCCACCGAACGGCAGTCCGCACGTGTCGATGAGCCGCCGCAGCGCGTGGACGTGCCCGAGCTCGAACAGCTCGAACTCCGGCACCACCTCACGCTCCTGGGCCAGGCGATAGAGGTCGACCATGAAGCCCCACGGGTTGAGGAAGACGTCGTCGCCGAAGTTCGTCGTGCCACAGGTGAGCGAGCACGAGTCGGGGTCGGCGTCTAGGACGGTGAGCCGCTTCTCCAAGGGGTCATGGACCGAGCCGCCCGTGGAGAGCTGAACGACGAGGTCAGTCGCCTCCCGCACCGCGACCACGGCATCGCGCAGGTATGCCGCGTCCAGCGTCGGCTTGTGTTCCCTGTCGCGCACGTGGATGTGGATGAGGCCCGCACCGGCGGCCTCGCAGCGCCGGGCCGTCTCGACGAGCTCATCGAGGGTCGTCGGCAGCTGGGGGACGTCGGCCTTGGCGGTCTCGGCGCCGGTCGGGGCGATGGTGATGAGGGTGCCGGCGGTCGAGGCAGGGCGAGCGGAGGCGGACATCATGCCGTCATTCTTCCATCTGACCGCAAGATTTTCACCTTCTTGGGCTCTCGACAGAAGATCAGCCGCCTAGGGAGCGACGATCACCTCTTGGGTGGCCGCGATCCCGGGACCCCCGACCCCGTCGGTGACGACCAGCGCCGCCTCAACCGAGAGCGACCGTTTGACCAACGCCAGGGCGATCGGTCCGATCTCGAAGTGCCGGGCCACCGACGTGACGAACCCCACCGGTCGATTGGAGGTGCCCGAGCCCGGGGCGCCAGCGTCCGTCCCATGTGCTCCTGCAGCCGACGCACTCGCGAGCCGCACCTCGGTGCCCCGTTCGGGCAGCACGTGCCCCGACCCGTCCAGGTGCAGGAACACCAGCCGCCGCGGCGGATTGCCGAGGTTGTGCACCCGCGCCACCGCCTCCTGCCCGCGGTAGCAGCCCTTGGCGAGATGCACCGCCGAGCGCAGCCAGTCGACCTCCTGGACCAGGGTCCGGTGGTCGGTCTCAAACCCCAGTCGCGGCCGCCACGCCGCGATCCGCAGGGCCTCGGCCGCCCAGATCCCGGCCAGCGGCCGGTCCCCGACATAGCCGACCAGGTCCTCCCGCGGCACGATCGCTTCGCGCCACCGTCGCCCCTGCGCCGGGTGCCCTTCCACCGGCCCGTATGCCGCGATCCTCCCCGCCCGCCCGACCGGGACCGGGTCGACGACCCCGGGCCAGGGGTCCACCCAGGCGATCGGCTCGCCCGCGGCGGTGGGCTGCGCGAACGGTTCTCCGACGACGGCATACCGATCGGTGACGTCGGCGACCTCCACCCGGAGCATGAAGCGCATCCGCTCCAGCCAGGCGACGAGCGCCTCCGATGTCCCGGGCTCGACGGTGAGCCACGTCGTCGCGCCGTCGTCGACGACATGCAGGGCGTGCTCGATGTGACCTTTCGGGCTGAGGACGAGCGACTCGGTCCCGATGCCCGGCGCGAGACCGGTGAGCGCTTGAGTGGTCATCGAGTGCAGCCAGGAGAGGCGGTCCGGCCCGGTGATGGTGACGACGCCGCGGTGCGAGAGGTCGACCGCAGCCAGACCCTCGGTGAGCAGCCGCTGTTCGCGCATCGGGTCGCCGTAGTGTGCGGCCACCCCGGCGTCGGCGCCCTCGGCCACGACGGCACCGGGGGCGGACAGCAGGGGTGAGGGGACGGCATATGAGGTCATCGAGGTCCTCCGCAGGAGGCGCACCAGCCGTGGACGGCCATGTGGGTGACGTCGGCCCGGAAGCCGCGCGCGGCGGTGAGCCCGGCGACGAACTCGCCCGCGAGCGCGACCGGCACCTCGTCGACCGCGCGGCAACCGAGGCAAACGAGATGGATGTGGTCGGCGTGCCCGGCCAGGTGGAAGGTCGGCGCCCGGTGGTCCAGGTGGGTGTGGGCGACCAGACCAAGCTCTTCGAGGGCCTCGAGAGCGCGGTAGATGGTCGAGGCGGGCAGGGCCGCGCCCCCGTCGGCGCCGACCTCCGCGGTGACCGCGTCAGGCGTGGCGTGCCCGAGCCGCGCGAGCGCGTCGACGACGCGGCGCCGCTGGGGCGTCAACCGCATCCCGTTCGCGCGCAACACTGCCGCCAGGTCCGTCATCACCCCACTGTATGCCGCGAGCCCCCGTGATCTGCCCGCAGTCACCCCGGCCGCGTGGTCGGCTCGCACCTCCGCGAGGGGCTCAGCGGCGGTTTGTGGAGTGTTAGCCACCGCCCAGTGTGGGTAGCACTCCACAAAGGGGGCGACCGGGCTCCGGCACCGCGGCATACCGACGGGCCAGCCCGAAGCCTTGCAGCGCGACCCAGTTCGAACCAGCACTCCGGGCGATGAGGTCAAAGCCTGAGCCAATGGCGATCAGAGAACCGAGAGGAACGCCCATCAAGGCCCTCAGGTTGTTCTTCGCTTGCCTGGACCACGACGACCCCTCCGTGAACGACTGTCGCCACGTCTTGGCAGCCTTCATTCGCTCACCTCCTCTGAAGCGAGTGGGCCAGGGCTGTTCCAGGCGGGCTTGCCGACGTTCGTGGAGTGTTAGCCACACCCCCGTGTGGGTAGCACTCCACAAAGACGCGGTATGCCGCCGCGAGCCACCCGCCGCCCCCGGCTCAGCCGACGCGCTTGAGTTGGGCGGACAGGTGCGGTTGCAACGGCTGGCCGACCGCCGCCATGTCCATCGTGTACATCAACGCCCCCTCGACCAGCCCATAGAGCCGGGTCGCCGCGTTGTATTCCTTGGCGTGCGGCGAGCGCATCACCGAGTCGGTGCGCAGGGTGATCTTGGCCGGCTCCATGTGCCCGTAATACATCTCCAGGATCCCGGTCGGGTGCGTGAGCAGCAGTTCGACCTCGCTGCCGTCCTCCCCTGGCCGCCAGAACCCGGTCTCGATCGCCGCCGGCCGCACCCGGGCCCCGTTCTTCGAGTCCAAGATCCAGGCCCGCGCCTCCCACTGCAGGAAGTGCCGCCCGTCATGCCAGCACCGGATCTCCTGCCCATAATGCTTCGACTCGATCGTCGGGTAGCCCAGCACCCCCGCGCCCTCCCATCGCCCGATGAGCCACGCCATCGGCCGCAGCCGCTCGGGCAGATTGACGTCGAGCTCGAACATGAGCACCCCTTCCAGACCGGTCCACCGATCGTAGTGTGACCCCATGACCCGCTCCCTCGTCGTCAAGATCACCGCCCTCGGCGACGCCTGGCCGCCACCCACGGCCGAGCTCGAGCGGGTCGCCCAAGCGCTGACCGTCGCCACGACGGCGGCCGCGAGCGGCATACCGACCCGCGTGTGGCTCACCGGAGAGGCGACTCGCCTTGCGACACCTGGGTATGCCGCCCGCCTGGCCCTGCCGCACGCTGCGCCCTTCGAGGACCTCCTTGACCTGCTCCTCGCCCAGGACGCCGTGACGGTCTGCACTCAGTGCGCGGCCCGGCGCGGCCTCACCGACACCGATCTGCTCCCCGGCGCACGGATCGCGGGCGCAGCGGGTTTCGTCGAGCAGGCCCTGGCGCCGGGAGCCCAGGCCCTGGTCTACTGAACGAAGTGGACCACCCGAGCTCGACCCTCAGCCGGGCGTGCCCAAATGCAGCGCACGGCATGTTGCCCGCACGGCTCAGGTGGGCGTCACGTGGGCGATCGACCCCAGGGCAAGCACGAGGACACCCGGCAGCAACACCGTGCCGACGCCCAAGGCCACCTGACCAGCCGCCTCGCGAGCGCCCGGGACCGCCCCGAAGATCCGGCGCGCGGAATACGAGAACGACGCGAGCAGCATGCCCAAACCGACTCCGGCCGAACCCGACAGGCCGAGCCACCCAGCGGCAGCCCACCCGGCGAGGGCGCCGGCGAGCATCACGAGAAACACCGCCTTCGCGCCGATCCGGCGAACTCGGCCTGACATCTCGGCGACCACCCCGGCACCCAACCCGGCCAATCCGACGAGCAAGAAGTTCACGCCAGGCTCGCTGAGCGTCAGCGGCACGATCGACGCTCCCGAGGCCACACACGCCAGCCCGCTCATGGCCACAGCCATCGCCTCGGTCAGCCCATGCCGGTCGTCGGAGCGCAGCAACTGCAAGAAATAGGTGACGATCATCCCGATCGCCACGGCGACCGGCAGCCAGATGAGCCGATGCGGGCCGGTGGTCAGGCCGACCGTGCCGGCGACCAACAGCCCCCCGACCGCTATCCCGGTCTGCACCTGGACCAGCCCGGCCGCCCCAGTGAGCAACGGCCACCCCAGCGCGACGATGAGGGCCAGGACGGCCAACAACCCGGCCAGCAGTCCCGGTCCGGCCAGCGCCGTCGCCGCGAGAGCCGCCGTCGTGACCAGCGCAGACGCCGCGACGGGCAAAGGCAACCGGGTCGAATCGACGCTACCGAACTGCCCCATAGCGGGGCCGCGACGGGGCGCGGATGCCGCAGACGTCTCGCTCACGAGCGACATCGTCCCATCACCCGCCCGCGAACGGGGGAAGGACCTCCACGACGTCCCCATCCGCCAGCGTCCAGGCCCGATCCGCGCCCCGGCCGTTGACGAGCACCGTCGCCACCCGCAGCACCCGTCCCAGCTCGGTATGCCGGGTGGTCACCTCGTCGAGCACCGACCCCACCGTGGCCAGGTCCAGCCCCTCGCCCTGCCCCTCGCCCTGACCCTCGGGCAGCGTCACGCTCTCGGTGTCAACCCCTGCGGCCGCCCGCGCGGCAGCCCAGTAGCGCACGAGAACCGTGGCGGACGGCATACCGACTCCTTCCCAATCCGACCCTGCACCGACCCGAACCCGACCCGCCCTCGGTCTCAGTGGACAGGACGTGCCCGGGCAGTCCCGGGGACAGCGATTATCCTCGAAGCCGTGGCCATGCTGTTGCTCCTGACCAACACCGTGGCGCCCAGCGCCGAGGTGCTGCCGGCGATCGCACTGTTGGGCCACCAGGTGCGCATCCTGCCCGCCGAGCCAGCGGCCCTCGTGCATGCCCCGGCCGGTGACGCCGTCCTCGTTGACGCCCGCCGCGACCTCGCCCACGCCAAGTCGTTGTGCCGGGTCCTGCGCGCCACCGGCGTCTCCACGCCGCTCATCGCCGTGCTCACCGAAGGTGGCCTGGCTGCGCTCAACGCCGATTGGGGCCTGGACGACGTGCTGCTCGACACCGCAGGGCCCGCCGAGGTCGACGCCCGGTTGCGGCTGGCTTTCACCCGGGTCGAGACCGAGGAGGCCCAAGAGGCCGGGCCGATCCGGGCGGGCGACCTCACCATCGACGAAGTGAGCTACTCGGCCCGGTTCCGCGGGCGGACCCTCGATCTCACCTACAAGGAGTTCGAGCTGCTCAAGTTCCTCGCGCAACACCCGGGGCGGGTGTTCTCGCGGGCGCAGCTGCTCCAGGAGGTCTGGGGCTACGACTACTTCGGCGGCACCCGCACCGTCGACGTCCACGTCCGCCGGTTGCGCGCCAAGCTCGGCCCCGAGCACGAGACCCTCATCGGAACGGTCCGTAACGTCGGTTATCGGTTCGTGCCCGAGCGTCCACGCGACATGGCGGCGACCGAGGTGGACGTCCCGCTCTGAGCCACCCGGTTCATGATGAAATCGGGTATGTCGTCGCACCCCCTCGCCTCAACTCCGCTCGCCTCCGCACCCCTGGCGGTTCGTTCGCTGCGCCCCGAGCGCGCGGATGCCGTGCGCGGGCTGATCGCCGCGGCGGAGGCAGCTGACGGCGCCGCACCGCTGTCCGAGGCATTCCTGCTCGCCCTCGGCTCCCGTCCTGGGCCCGGGCCCGGACACCTGCTTCTGTATGCCGGGTCGCAGCTCGTCGGCTACGCGCAGCTCACCGATCCCGACGACCCCGAGACCCCCGCTGAGCTCGTCGTGCACCCCCAGCATCGTCGCGAGGGAATCGCCACCGCCCTGCTGTCAGCAATGCCGACCACTGTGCGGCTGTGGGCCCACGGCTGGAGCGAGGCCGCTGCCGCCTTTGCCCGAGCCCGACAGCTCACACCGATCCGCGAATTGCATATCCTTGGCCGGGCCCTGGACGACTCCCTGCCGCCTGCCGAGCTCCCCGAGGGCCTGATGGTGCGCCCGTTCCGCCCCGGCACGGATGAGCAGCCCTGGGTCGCGGTCAACGCCGCCGCCTTCGTCGACCACCCCGAGCAGGGTCGGCTGACCGTCGCCGATCTCAAGGCCCGGATGGAGCTGCCCTGGTTCGACCCGGCCGGCCTGCTCATGGTCGTCCCCGCCCGCCCTGGCGAGGGCCCGACCGTCGCGGGCTTCCATTGGACAAAGGTCCACGACGTCCCCGCTCCCGATGGCAGTGACGAACCGCCCGCCCGCCGAGGCGAGGTGTATGCCGTCGCCGTGCACCCGGCATACCAAGGCCGCGGTCTGGGGCGCGCGATCACCCTGCTGGGCCTGCATCACCTGCGGGAAACCGGCATCGCCGACGCCTTCCTCTACGTCGATGGCGACAACGAGCCGGCCCGGCGCACCTACGACTCGTTAGGTTTCCGGCCACTCGGGAAGGAGACGATGTTCACGCAGACGCCAGGTCCCGTTAGTGGAACGATGGATGCCATGAGCGCCAGCGCCGACGCACGCGTCGAGAGCGATCCCACCCCCCAACCTTTGGCCGAACCTCTCACCGCGGCGCCCGTGGAGGGGAAGTTGCCCGACGCCGTTGTCGACGAGAATGCAGGGTCCGGGACGGTCGCCATGCACGGCCTTCCGCAAGAGCGCTACCTCGAGCGCGAGATCTCCTGGCTGCAGTTCAACGAGCGCGTCCTGCAATTGGCGATGGACGAGACGGTTCCGCTCCTCGAGCGGGCCAAGTTCCTGGCCATCTTCTCGAGCAACCTCGACGAGTTCTTCATGGTCCGCGTTGCTGGGCTCAAGCGACGCATTGCCACCGGACTCGCGGTCCGTTCGGCGGCCGGACTGGAGCCGCGGGATCTGCTCGACCGGATCCAGCACGCCGCCCAGGAGCTCATGCGAATGCACTCCTGGGTGTTCTGGGATCAGGTCCGACCGGCCCTGGACGAAGAGGGCATCTCGATCGTGCGGTGGAGCGACCTCAGCGAGGCGGAACGCGCCCCGTTGCATGGGTTGTTCCGCGAGCAAATCTTCCCGGTCCTCACCCCGCTGGCGGTCGACCCGGCCCACCCATTCCCCTATATCTCGGGGCTATCGCTCAACCTCGCCGTCGTCCTGGTCAACCCCAAGACCGGAGCCGAGCACTTCGCCCGGGTCAAGGTGCCGCCGGTCCTGCCGCGGTTCCTGCGGGTCTTCGAACCCGGCGACGACCACGGCACCCATCGAGCCCGGTTCATCCCACTCGAAGAGGTCATCGCCTTCCACCTCGACCAGTTGTTCACCGGGATGGAAGTGCGCGAGCACTACACCTTCCGGGTGACCCGCAACGAGGACCTCGAGGTCGAAGAAGACGACGCCGAGAACCTCCTCACCGCATTGGAGAAGGAACTCACCCGGCGCCGGTTTGGTCCGCCAGTGCGGCTGGAGGTCGAGAACGCCATCGCCGACCGGGTCCTGGACCTGCTCACCCGCGAGCTCGGTGTCACCGAGGCCGAGACCTACCGGTTGCCTGCGCCGCTCGACCTGCGCGGCCTGTTCCTGCTCGGCGACCTCGACCGGTCCGAGCTCAAGGACGCGCCGTTCGTCCCGATGACCCACCCCGACCTGGCACCGACCGAGCGCTCTCAGGAGGGTGACCTCTTCGCCGCGATCCGGTCCAAAGACATCCTCTTGCACCATCCCTACGACTCGTTCTCGACGTCGGTGCAGTCCTTCATCGGCCAGGCCGCCGCCGACCCGCGGGTGCTGGCGATCAAGCAGACGCTTTATCGCACCTCGGGAGACTCGCCGATCATCGACGCCCTCATTGACGCGGCGACGGCCGGCAAGCAGGTCCTCGCGGTCGTCGAGATCAAGGCACGGTTTGACGAGGTCAACAACATCTCGTGGGCTCGCAAGCTGGAGCATGCCGGTGTCCATGTCGTCTATGGCATCGTCGGCCTCAAGACCCACGCCAAGTTGTGTCTTGTCGTGCGACAGGAGACCGAGGGTCTGGTCCGCTATTGCCACGTCGGCACGGGCAACTACAACCCCAAGACTGCCCGGCTCTATGAGGACCTCGGCGTGCTCACCTGCGACCCGCAGGTCGGCGAGGACTTGTCCCGGCTGTTCAACCAGTTGTCCGGCATTGCGCCGCGTAGCCGGTTCCGGCGGCTGCTCGTCGCGCCCCGAACGGTTCGCTCCGGGCTCATCGAGATGGTCGACGCCGAGATCGCTCGGCATCAGGAGCATGGTGACGGCGCCATTCGCCTGAAGATGAACTCCATCGTCGACGAGCAACTCATCGACGCGCTCTACCGCGCATCCCAGGCTGGCGTCCCCGTCGATGTGTGGGTCCGAGGCATCTGCGCCATCCGTCCGCAGGTTCCCGGCTTGAGCGAGAACCTGCGGGTCCGCTCGACGCTTGGCCGGTTCCTCGAACACTCCCGGATCTTCTGGTTCGCTGGCGGGGGGAGCCCCCAAATCTTCATCGGCAGCGCCGATATGATGCACCGCAACCTCGACCGCCGGGTCGAGGCGCTGTTGCACATCGTCGACCCGAGCCACATCGCCGAGCTCACCGAGATGTTGGATATGGGCCTGGCCGAGACCACCTCCCGATTCGAACTCGGAGCGGACGGGACGTGGACCCGAGTCCACCGCGATGCCGACGGCAAGCCGCTCAACGACCTGCAAACCCTGATGTGGGACTACCACAACAAGGCCCGACGCAAAGCTCGCCGACGATAGGTTTCCATGCCCACCATCCACGCCGCGGGGACCGTTCCGTGGCGCGTCATCGATGGCACCCTGGAAGTCGCCCTCGTCCATCGACCCCGCTACGACGATTGGTCCTGGTCCAAAGGCAAACTTGAGCCCGCCGAACCGTGGCCGGTCGCGGCATACCGGGAGACGGCGGAAGAAACAGGGCTGGAAGTCCGCCTTGGTATGCCGTTGCCCCCGACCACCTACCGCGTGCTGAATCGCGACGGGATCCCGGCGACCAAACGGGTCCGCTATTGGGCCGCGGAGGTGACCGGCGGACACGGGCAACTTGAGCACGAGATCGATGCCGTGGCCTGGCTGGATTCCGTCTCCGCCCACGCCCGGTTGGACTATTCGCATGACCGTGAGCAGCTGCGAGCGCTGGTGCGCGCCCATCAGCGCGGTGTGTTGACCACCTGGCCGCTGGTCATCGTCCGACATGCGCTCGCGCTGCCGCGTCACTCCTGGAAGGGGCCGGACTGGAAGCGTCCCCTGTCGGCGGATGGTCGCGCCCAGGTGCCTCGGATCGCCGACGCGCTCGCGGCATACGGCGTTCGGATTTTGGTCTCCTCTCCGTCGACCCGTTGCGTCCAGACCATCGCCGGCTACGCCAAGCGCCACGGGCTGACGCCGCGCCTTCGCCAAGGTCTGTCCGAAGAGGGCTTCGCCCAGCGGGGCCCCAAGCGCGTGATTCGCGCGATCGATGACCTGTTCGCGTCCGGCGAACCGGCAGCCCTGTGCGGCCACGGACCAGTGCTTCCCACCATGTTGTCCGCGCTGCTGCCCCGGTTGGCGCCTGCGGAGGATCAGGTGGTCGGCGCCGAGGCGACGCTGACCGAGGCGGCCGACCTCGGCATCGACAAGGGAGAGTTGTTCATCGCCCAGGTGAGCGGGTCCGGTCCGTCGGCCCAGATCGTCGCTGCCGAACGGATCACCACCCAGCAGTGATGCCCAGCTGACGAGCCACGAAAGCCTGGGTGAAGTCTGGACGAACGGCCGCGCGAATCTGCGAATTGGTCTGCCGACGTTCATGATTCGTTCAGCCGTCGGGCGCATGGCGCCATGTGGCGTGCCTAGGGTCGTCGTGGAAGGAGGACG
>WBZS01000155.1_pt1 | contig 29342 bp, 23 predicted proteins | sample 5204201 | NCBI WGS metagenome assembly WBZS01 (sample SAMN12344357, study PRJNA552823) | activated sludge metagenome | biome: Activated sludge suspended growth; feature: Nitrification reactor; material: Wastewater; isolation source: activated sludge from nitrification reactor of wastewater... | reverse complement strand
GCGGTGCAACAGGTACCGAAATTGCGACGGGAATCACGGCAGCAGGATCAGGCTGTCGAACCGGTAGATTTGTGCGTTGTTCCAGCAATGGATAGGGGAACCAAATCATGGCGGCGGCGCGGAACACTCCCGAAAGAGCGAAAACCGTCATGAACGCAAACGTCGACATATTCAGGTATTGCAACAACAGACCGCCGCAAACGGAACCACCGACCATCGCCAGCCCATTAAAGGTATTAAACAAGCTCAAGACCCGCATGCGGTGATGGCCGGGAATTTTCTCGATAAACGATAGCGACATTCCCAGTTCGTAGCATCCCCAGGCAGCCCCGCTGGCCAATTGAATCGCCACGAGCCCCCAAAACGACTGGTGGAGAATCCAGAGCGCCGACATCGGGATAATTCCGATCGCTCCGAAAAGCATTAATCGTGTCGTCCCCAATCGCTTTACAGCTAAAGCGGCGTAGGGCATAGCCAGCACGCGACCCATGTAGCCCGCAAGAATCAAGATCATGTAGTACATGTATCCAAGTTCAAGATTCTTCAGCATGAAGGGAACGAAGTACGGTCCAGAGATGTAGACCGCGAACTGCATCGCAGCAAAAAATGGTACCGTTTGCCGAATCAAGTTGACAAGTTCACCATCTCCAGTTTTGGCAGCCTCGTAATGTGATCGCAGCCAACTCCGATGTTCGACTTGTGTGCTGAGCGCACGGCTCGACATTAGACGCAGCACTCCTGCCACGGAGAACAGTCCGATGAAGACGAACATTCTTTGCGACTCATCATCAAAGGCGCGGAGCAGGAATCCCGAGAGGGCGATTGATGCCAATAAACAAAGCTGGCAGATCCGCATCCGCACCGAAAAATAGGTCGCCCGAATTTTCTTGGGAACGACGAATTCAATCCATGTGTTCCAGGCTGGCCCCGTCGCCAATCCGCCGGCCCAGTAGATCGTGGCGAATGCGAGCAACGTTGTGAAATTGACTTGGCCTGCGAACGCCAGCACCGCGAGGGCCAGTAGGCTGAGGCCTTGCATCGCCGCCGTACAAATGGTCCAGACGCGATACGATTTAACTTTGCGAACACCCCAGGGAGTCAGCAACTGCAAGGCGCTGCCGAGCAGGTATGGCACCGTCGCCAACAATCCGACGCCGAATTCCGAAATGCCGACGGCCAGATAAAACGCCGCGAAGTAGGTTTCGCCCAGTCCGACCATGAGACTGTAGCAGCCGCCTTCGTAGGTACTGCAGACGAGGTTTCGACGAATTTTTCGCTTGGCGGACACGTTGATTGACTTGAATTGCAATGGCAGTGATGACAAATCACGGTTGACGACGGCTTGGTCAGAGTAAGAAATCGCAAGCCGACTGCATGAATTGCCGGTCCGGGGTACGAAGTCAGCGAGAGGGGATTTCGCTGGGGTCTGACTTGAGAGCTTGGGTCATCCGGTCATGCTAGGAATTATCGACCAGTTCGCTCAGGCAGTTTAGCTAAAATTTAACGGCAAAATTTCGACCAAAACGCCTCCAGAAGGGAATGCTTGCGACGACTCGCAAGCAAATCGAACGCAAGGAAACTTTATTGCAGGCGAATTCCGAGGTGATTTTTTTACCAGTCTTGGTCCTTCAACCTAGTTCTTGACGAGAGACGCGCCCAATCGATCTTGCAGCGATTGGACATCCAAGTCCTCGTTTCGCAGGGCTTCCATGGCAGCCACGGCGGCCTCGGCTGCTTGGATTGTCGTGATGCAAGGGACGCCGTGTTGAACGGCTGTCGCACGGATCCGGCCTTCATCCGTTCGAGCACCTTTACCACTCGGTGTGTTGAGAATCAGGGCTACCGAATCGTTCTTCAAATGGTCGATCAGGTTGGGATTGCCCTCGATGATTTTTTTGACACGCTCAACGGGAATTCCGTCGGCCTCGAGTCGTTTGGCAGTTCCTTCGGTGGCGATGATTTTGAATCCCATTTTGGTCAAGCGTCGCGCCAATCCGGACGCCGCTTCCTTATGACGAGCTGCCAGACTGATGAAGATTCGTCCCTCCGTGGGCAAGACGACGCCCGCCGCCAACTGGCTTTTGGCGAATGCCAAAGGAAACGAGTGGCTAATGCCCATGACTTCACCCGTGCTTCGCATTTCTGGGCCCAGCACAATGTCGACGCCGACAAACTTACGGAAGGGGAAAACGCTTTCTTTTACCGAATACGTTGTTGGAATGATCTCTGTGGTGGCGTCCAGTTCAACCAGTTTCATCCCAGCCATAACCTTGGCGGCGATTGCAGCGACGGGCATCCCGGTGGCTTTCGCAACAAACGGCACCGTTCGGCTTGCTCGCGGGTTGACCTCCAACACATAGACGTTGAAGTGGCCGTCCTCTTTCTTGACTGCAAATTGCACATTCATCAGGCCGACGACGCGCAGGCGTTTGGCCATTGCCACTGTGGCATCACGAATCTCGTCGACGGTCTCTTTGGGCAATGAATGAGTGGGAATGCAACATGCCGAATCGCCAGAATGCACGCCTGCTTCTTCAATGTGTTCCATCACTCCGGCAATCGTGACCTGTTGTCCGTCGGAGATGCAGTCGACATCGACTTCGATGGCATCCTCCAAAAAGCGGTCGATCAGAACCGGTGCGTCTTGGGAAACCAAGAAGGCGGCGGCCACAAATTTCTCGAACTGGATCTTGTCGTAGCAGATTTCCATGGCTCGACCACCCAATACGAAGCTCGGTCGTACAAGCGAGGGGAATCCAACCGATTCAGCTACAATTCTCGCCTGACTCATGGTGCGCGCAATGCCGTTGGCGGGTTGCTTGAGGCCCAATTGGTGTAAGAGCTTTTGGAATTTCTCACGATCTTCGGCGGCCTCAATGGTGTCGACGCTGGTGCCAATGACTTTGATGCCGTGATCGGACAACGCACGTGCCAGATTCAAAGGTGTCTGGCCACCGAATTGGACGATGACACCGTCCGGCTGAACGCGATCGCAAATATTGAGCACATCTTCCACCGTAAGCGGTTCGAAAAAGAGCAAGTCGCTCGTGTCGTAGTCTGTGCTGACGGTCTCTGGATTGGAATTCACCATGATCGATTCGATCCCCATCTCGCGCAACGCAAAACTTGCGTGGCAGCAACAGTAATCGAACTCGATGCCCTGGCCGATTCGATTCGGACCGCCGCCGAGAATCATGACCCGTTTTTTCCCGGGAACACGTGGCGGAGTTTCGTCTTCCGATTCGTAGGTGCTGTAGAAATACGGTGTGTAAGCCTCGAACTCAGCCGCACAGGTATCGACGCTTTTAAAGGTCGCGCGGATGCCGAGAGCGAGTCGATATTTGCGCACACTGTCATCGGTCTCATTCCAGACCGTTGCCAACTGTCGATCGGAAAAGCCTGCTCGTTTCGCCTCCCGCAGCAATTCGGTTGAGACATTCTGCACACCGTTACAGGCCCTCAATTGTTCCTCAATCGCCACAATTTCCCGCAACTGGTGCAGGAACCACGGGTCAATATTGGTCAAGCCGTAAATCTCTTCGATCGACATCCCCGACTTCATTGCATAACGTATGAACCATGGGCGTTCGGCGTTCGGAATCGCCAATTTGGAGCGGATCGATTCGTTATCGGGATGCGCCTCGCTGCCCCACAAATCTTTCTTGTCGCAACCAAATCCGAAACTGCCAACTTCAAGTCCGCGCAAGGCCTTCTGGAAGGACTCTTTGAAGGAGCGTCCGATGGCCATGGTCTCGCCGACGCTTTTCATTTGTGTCATCAACGTCGGATCGGCCTCGGGGAATTTCTCGAAGGCGAATCGCGGGATTTTCGTCACCACGTAATCGATGGTGGGTTCAAAGCAGGCCCGTGTTTTGCGAGTGATGTCGTTAGGAAGTTCCCACAAGCGAAAGCCCACGGCGAGTTTTGCCGCGATTTTCGCAATTGGGAAACCAGTCGCTTTTGAGGCCAAAGCACTGGAGCGGCTAACGCGCGGGTTCATTTCAATCACGATCATCCGGTCGGACTTGGGATCGCAAGCGAACTGGATGTTGGAACCGCCCGTTTCTACGCCGATTTCGCGAATCACCGCAATGCTGGCGTCGCGCATTCGCTGGTATTCCTTGTCCGTCAAGGTTTGCGCCGGAGCGACAGTGATGGAGTCCCCCGTGTGGACACCCATTGGATCGAAGTTTTCGATTGAACAAATGATCACGACGTTATCGTCCAGATCGCGCATCACCTCCATCTCGAATTCTTTCCAGCCGATGATGGATTCTTCAATCAGCACCTCGGTCGTGGGCGATTGATCGAGTCCCCGTTTCACAAGTGTGTCGAATTCGTCTCGGTTGTAGGCAATCGCTGAACCGCTGCCGCCCATCGTGAAGCTGGGTCGGACAATCGTCGGGAGGCCAACCTCTTCCATGACTTTGCGGGCCTCTTCCACGGTATTCACCGTCCGTCCACGGCAAGTCGACAGACCAATTTTGGACATCGCGGCCTGAAACCTTTTGCGATTTTCTGCTTTGTCGATAACATCGGCTTTGGCACCGATCATTTCCACATTGTATTTTTTCAGGACGCCATGGCGTTCCAGATCGAGAGCCAGGTTGAGCGCCGTTTGGCCGCCCAGAGTGGGCAATAAGGCATCGGGTCGTTCGCGCTCGATGATCTTCTCAACAATGCGCCATGTCAGCGGTTCAATGTAAGTGCGTTCGGCGATCGCCGGGTCGGTCATGATCGTTGCAGGATTGCTGTTGACCAACACCACTTCGTAACCTTCCTCGCGCAACGCCTTGCACGCTTGCGTTCCCGAATAGTCAAATTCGCAAGCTTGTCCGATGACGATTGGACCGGAACCAATGAGCAGAATTTTTTTGATGTCGTCACGACGTGGCACTGGCGACGGCTCCTGGGCGAAAAGTGTAAGTTTGGGCGATTTGCAAAATTTCCCAAGCGTACCAACAAAGGTCACTTGTTTTCAAGTGCCGGGCATCAACGACGACTTAGTGCCTAATTGTCACGAACAATGCTTGCGAAAGGCCGACTGCCTATTTCGCGTGAAAAGGCCTCAATGGGCTGGATTAGATTCGGCTAGGCAACCACACGAATTTTTGCGTAAAACATTGGAAGAAAATTGGTAGAGTGGTTGTTTCATGGATTGTCGACAGGGATTGTCGACAGATCAATTTTTCCTGTTGCCAAAGTCTTGCATTTAACGGGGTCGTTTATGATCAGCACCGCGCGACGAGTCGTTTCATTGTTGTCCTATGAGAGTTTGGAACTTCGACGTGTGCTCGCGTCAGCGATTCCTTCGGCGAATGATCAATATGTGCTGGAACTGGTCAATTCGGCGCGGGCCAATCCAGCCGGCTATGCCGCATCGTTGGGAATCAATCTCAACGAAGGTTTGCCGGCAGGGACGATTTCGAACGCTGCGAAGCAACCGTTGGCGTTCAACTATTACGTTGTTGACGCGGCGCAAAAGCATTCAGATTGGATGCTCGCAACGGATACATTTTCACATGCAGGCGCCGGAGGCACACGAGCCGACGCTCGAATGCAGGCAGCCGGTTACATGTTCGGTAACCCTCCAGTCTGGAGTGAAAACCTTGGATTGAAAGCGTCATCGGCAACGTTTGATGCGAGCGTTTTCGCCAAACAAATCCAAGAAAACTTGTTCGTAGACAAGGATACGTCCGGCCGCGGTCACCGAGTAACGATGCTGGACCCCAAGTTTATGGAGGTTGGGATCGGCAGCCGTGTTGGTGAATACAAGGGGTTCAACGCCATGATGATGACACAGGATTTTGCCAAGAATACTGGACCGTTTTTGACCGGCGTGGTTTATTCCGACGCGGTGTTAGCTAATCATTTTTATACGCCCGGTGAGGGATTAGGCGGGATCATTATCACGGCGATTCGCGACGGCGGCGATCAACTTTATCGCACGCAGACATCCGCCGTGGGCGGCTACAGTCTGCAGCTGCCCAAAGGCCGCTACAGCATCATGGCCAGCGGCCAAGGTCTGGGCAATTCTCAATTTCTATCCGATGTGTTGGTCGGCACGACCAATCGCAAGTTAGACTTCGTCAAAGGTGTGGTACGGACGGCCCCCGAAGTAGTCGTTTACGGCAATGGTCGTTCGATTGTCAACAAGGACAGTACTCCCTCGGCGACCGATGGGACGTTCTTTGGGACGACCCCGGTTGTCGGCGGCACCCTTTCCAAGACCTATACCATCAAGAACCATGGAAATGAAACGTTGCTTTTGAATGGCAGCACGAGGGTATTCACAAGCACGCCAGAATTTCGAGTGACGAGCCTGCCGCCTCAATCCGTCGGACCAGGTCAATCAGTGACCTTTACCGTGTTGTTCGATCCGAATTTGACTGGCACACGGACGGCAGTGGTTCAATTCGCGAACACTGATAGACTCGAAAATCCATTTACGTTTACGGTTTCCGGGATTGGTGCCGAAGGTCTGCCCCCGCAAGGCATCTTTGCCCCCACTGAGGGCACCGCACAGGGCGAGGTTAAGGGTGATTTTCAATTCAACATGATTGCCAACCGCATTTCAAATCTGCCCATAAGCAGTTTGGCGGGGGATCAACAGATTCGCGAGATCGCGACGGACACCGCGTTTCGACTGCTGCATGACGTGCAAATCGAAGAGGGAAGCGAATGGATCTTGTTTGCCGGCTCCCTATTTGACGTAGAGTTTCTTTAGAAGCCAAAGGGCTTTCATAGGTGGTTTTGCAGGGTGTTTTGCCAGTGGTTCGCCAATTTCCGCGCTACCTCCCTGCGAACTTCCCCGGCTGACAAAATCGTTATGACCGTGCACGTCGGAACGTTTTTGTGACGAGAAACCCGCGCTGGCCAATTGATGGCCTAAAAAACAAGCCTACATGATGGACTTCTTTGCCTGCGATTTTGCGGCGAAATCGAAAAATCGAATAGTACTCCTCGATTATTGACATAGGATTTTCATGGGAACGAAACGCATTCGTGTCACCACCCAGCCATGAGTTTAAGGAGCAGAATGAGTAAGTCATCATCGCGCAAGGTTTCGACGTTTACTTACGATTCGTTGGAAGTTCGCCGGGTTCTTGCCGCGACTGTGCCTTCAGCGCAAGAGCAGTACGTCCTCGAGTTGATCAATTCTGCCCGTGCAAATCCGGCAGGTTACGCCGCAAGTTTGGGAGTCGATCTGAACGAAGGCCTTGCGTCCGGCACGATTTCTAGCGACGCTAAGCCGCCTTTGGCCTTCAATTATCTCCTTGTAGATGCCGCGCAAAAGCACTCGGATTGGCAACTGGAGACGGATAGTTTTTCGCATACTGGAGCGAATGGATCGAATCCCGAACGACGCATGCGAGATGCTGGGTACTCGTTCACGGGCAATTGGACTTGGGGCGAGAATATCGGTTACATGGCCTCCTCCGGACCGGTGGACGTCACCGACTTTTCTAAACGAATCGAAGAAAATTTGTTCATCGACCGTGGCATCGCCGGTCGCGGACATCGAATCTCCTTAATGAACGAGCGCTTCATGGAAGTCGGAATCGGTGCTCGTTTCGGCAACTTCCAAGGTTACAACGCGGTCATGATGACGCAAGATTTCACAAGATCCACAGGCCCGTTTTTGACCGGTGTCGCCTATTCCGATTCTGTAAATGCAAATCGTTTTTACACGCCGGGAGAGGGCCTTGGTGGAATCGTGATCACGGCGATTCGCGATGGGGGCGATCAACTCTTTCGCACTCAGACCTCGGCAGCCGGCGGCTACAGCCTGCAACTTCCCAAAGGCCGCTATAGCATCATGGCCAGCGGTCCCGGCCTGGGCAACTCGCATTTCTTGTCAGACGTTTTGATTGGAACCAACAATCGGAAACTAGATTTCCTAACAGGAGTAGTTCGCCAATCCGCCGAGGTCGCAGTCTATGGCAACAATCGTTCGATTGTCAACAAAGACAGTACGCCGTCGACCGCCGATTACACTGATTTCGGATCGGCAATGCTCAACGGAGGCGCGGTCACGCGAACCTTTACCATCAAGAACCATGGCAACGCCGTTCTCAACCTGAATGGTTCGACGCGAGTGTTGACCGATTCTCCTGAATTTACGGTGTCTTCATTGCCGCCACAAACCGTGGCGCCTGGCGAGACCGTGACATTCAGTGTTACCTTTGATCCGAGCGCAACCGGTACTCGTACTGCCGTCGTGCAATTTGCAAGCGACGATAAGATCGAAAATCCGTTCACGTTCACAGTGTCAGGAATCGGTGCCGAGGGAATTCCCCCCCAAGGCATGCTGCCCTACCACGGCGATCAATCGTCGAGTAGCTCGAATAAAGCTGAGTTCCGCGTGAGCTCGCTGACGAGTGCTTCCACCATCAATACCTTGGCGGGGCACCAACAGGTCCGCGCCGTAGCCATCGATACAGCATTTCGGTCAATGACCGACTTGCAAGATGAATTCAGCGAACGAACAGAATTTTGGTCCAGTTACGATCAATTGGGCTTGGAAAATCTCTAAGCATTGGCGGCCACTGTTTGGATGAGGTCTAGATTACTTTGTCGGTTCCTTGGCCAAATCCTTGATGCGGATGTTGCGGAACTCGACCCACATCGGTGCACCTGCATGGAGTTGAAGAGCGAGGACGCCGTCGAGTAGGGCAAGTTTTGGATCATTGTCTGTGAAGTCCAAGACGAGCTGATCATTCAAAAAATGCTGAAGATGGTTTCCTTTTGCGACAATAATCGCGTCGTTCCAGTCGTCAAGTCGAAAGAGTTTTTTAAAGGCTGCTTGGTCAAGAAGTTCTCGGCTAACTTCTTTTTTTCCTTCCTCTGACCACGAAGCAACCTCGCCGAGAAGACACAAGCGACCTCGGAGGCCACCTTCGTCGTAAATAAAGCCAGACACGTCGGGGAAATCGATTTGATTTCGCAATTCGTGTTGGTACCCGCGCACGACCCAAGCGTTCGACGGTTTACCTTCCGTGATGTGTTTGGAGCGGTACTGAATTCCGGAATTGTTTGTCGCATTGAGACGAAACGACAAACGCAATTCAAAGTCAGCAATTCGGTCGTTTTCCCAAATTAGGAACGAATTGCCGTTGGCGGAGTTTTCTTTCGTCGTTTCACCGTGAATCGCTCCATTCCGAACCGACCAGAGTCGCGGATCTCCGATCCAACCGGAAAGATCTTGGCCATTGAAAATCGAGGTCATGTCGGTGGACTCCGGCGGACCTTTGATGGGTTCTTGGGCCCCGCATTCGCTCGCAGTTAAGAAAAAGCAGATTCCCAACAACAGTTGCAATTTCATCACTAGTGGCCCCTTGAACCAAAGGATTGGAAATCAAATCGTCTGTCACGCAGGTTGAATCAGTTTACCATAAAGCCCGAACAAGCTATTGCTTGTCGGCCAGACGTTCCTGCAACTTCGTGAGTAATCGCGACAGAGCAACGCGAATCGCCACATCAGTCTTTTCCAGCCGTTCGGCAATTTCTGCGGTTGATAGGCCCTCACTGAATCGCAACTGCAAAAGTGTTTGTTGCTCGGGCTCCAGTTGCGAGATCGCCTTTTGCATTCGAGCTAATTTCCAATTGCGGCTGGCTGCCATGCTGGGCGAGGTCATGCTGGCGATGAGCAACTGTTCGATTCCAGGCGAATCCGAATCGCTCGAGTTGGGAATCTGGCTGAAAACCTGCTGACGGGAATTCGCACGCTTTTCTGCGCCGAAATGCTCGCGGTGCGCGTCAACCACGCGGCGACGCGCAAGCCTCTCCAACCAGCGATCGATATCAAGGTCTTCCTTAGGAATCTTGGGCAAGGCGCTAACTGCGGAGCGAGAAACCTCCTGGTACAGGTCGTCGACTTCGATCACCTTCAGTAAATGTTCGCCCGTGATGTGTCGCAAAAACCCCAACAGTCGCGCCCGTCGTGCTTCGAGGTATTCGCCGAGAGCCACCACGTCGCCCGCGCGAATTCGCCCTGCCAATAATTCGTTGTTTGGTACCATTAATCTCTCCTCAGTTGGCGCTTCACCCCTGGCCTGCCCACACGCCAGAATTCTATTCCAATTGAGCAACGGATGTCGACAGTTTAATTCGGCGCGAAAGTATACTTCCCATCATTCTCATTGGCTTTCCCTTTCTTCATAACAGCCACCGGATGGTCGCCAACACTTCGGCACTCTCGGCGTCCAATGTGGCGATCTCGTCCATGATCGCTTCGGGGCTACGGTGCGTCACTTCCTCGCCGCCGTTGGGGTCTTTACCGACAGGGCGGTCAGCGTGTTAGTGTGGACGATGTTCGATGCCATGATTGTCGAGAATGCAAGCGTATTTTTTCCCATCGAGCGCGGCCTCGTCGGCTTTGTCCTGTTCCAATCCGTCGAGGTATTTCAAGAACAGCACCCAAGACGTCTGTTCGGTGTAGTCCAACTCGCTGGAACACCGCGCCTCTTTCCAAAGCATGTCATCGATGTTTTTGAATACTTTGTAGCCTTCGCGAAAACAACCGGCACCGTTTCCCGCAACAGAGTCGTTTCCAAGTCGTCGAACTCCGGGGCACTCCGCGTCGCGATAGGTTTGATAAGCCAGATGAATCTTGTCTGGCGTCGATCAGCAACTGGAAGACTCGCAGCGACATTCCGCCTTCGCGTTGGTAATTGGTCCTGAGCAGCCGACCGACGACTGCCCGATGTCGAGGGATCTTGCAGTGCTAGGGTTCGTTGTCAGGTATGATAAGGTCCTGGATTGTCGGTGGAGAGTTATGGATTCGAATTAGGTAATGGACAACGAATCACCAAATGTCGTCGGGTCGAAGTGGTCGTCGACCGTTGCACTTCTGGAGCAATCGCTGCTGGAATTGCAGAAGGTCGCGCCGGTCGGGCAAGTGGCCGATCTGCGCCGCTTGATTCCAGTCTCCAGCGGCGATTCGTTTCGACTTGTTCTAGTGGAATTGATCAAGTTCGATTTGGCGGCAGCGGCGGAGTTGGGTGTGGCTCGCGCTCTGGCCGACTATTTGCGCGAATTTTCGGCCGAGTTGCCTGCCGCCGATGTACCAATCGATTTAGTGCTCGAGGAAATCCAAATCCGCCGCGAATCAGGATTGGACCCGGAAATTTCGGAATATGCCGACCGTTTTCCCCATTTGCGATCATTGCTGCCGGAGGTCGGAACCCGACTGCGCGAGGCGGGTTTTCGCAAACTCGAATCGCGGCGGGGTTTGCCACCCCAACTTGAAATCGGTGCCAAGGTTTCCGACTTTCGCATTCTGCGGAACGTAGGGCAGGGGGCTTTCGCAAACGTATACATGGCCTTGCAGGAAACGATGCAGCGATTGGTGGCTCTCAAGGTCTCACAACGCAGCAGCGAGGAGCCCCAAACGCTATCGCAACTCGACCATCCTAATATCGTCCGCGTTTACGACGAAAGAAATCTCACGGAGCCAGCGATGCGATTGCTGTACATGCAGTTTGTCGGCGGGGGAACATTGGCGGATTGTCTAAAGGGAGTCGCACGGCGGTCGTTGCAGGAAAAAAGCGGTCGGGATTATCTGGATTCCATTCGTGCAAACCTGAATCAATGCGGACTCGAGGCGACGATTGCCTCCGATCTGCGAACGCGAGTTGCGTCCTTTGATTGGCCAACCCTGGTCGCGTGGGTGGGCGTGCAATTGGCCGAGGGGCTCGATTATGCACATCACAAGGGGATCGTGCATCGGGACATCAAGCCCGCCAATATCTTGCTGGCAGCTGACGCTTCCCCGAAGCTCGCGGACTTCAACGTCAGCTTTTGCGGACTAGCCGGCCGTGCCGGAGCGGCTGCGTTTTTTGGCGGTTCACTTGCTTACATGTCGCCGGAACAACTCGAGGTCGCGGGGGCGACGGGTTCCAACAAAACGTGGGACGCCGCAGATTTGGATGGCCGCGCCGATTTGTTTTCCCTCGGTGTTGTCCTCTGGGAGATGTTACATGGCCAACGACCATGGAAATTGGAGGACGTTCCCGGAGATTGGACGGACGCACTGGAAGAAGAGGCCGATATAAGGCGCCGCCCATTACCAGTCACCGATCCAGAGCAGCGCTCGACGGGATTCCGTATCCTGGACCGAACCGTTCGGCAATGTTTGTCAAACCAAGTCAGCGATCGGCCAGAAAGTGGTGCTGTGCTCGCGCGACAAATGCGATTGGCCTTGTGCCCCCGGGCAGCGAATCGGCTGTTTTCGGATTTGCCTCGACACGTCCGCTGGATTGCAAATTGGCCACCGTGGCTGGTTCTGACCGCTCTAGTACTGGTACCAAACGTTGTGGCGGCTGTTTTCAACTTCTTCTACAACAGCAACCAAATCGTCAGCAAGTATCCTGAATTGTGGTCGAAGTTTTTCGGCGTCTCGTCACTGGTCAACGGAATCTTTTTTCCAGTCGGGATCATCGCGGTCGGAGGCATGATCGTGGCCTATTCGAAGAGACTTCGCAGCGGCAAGGATGTCGCCAGCAGGCATCGGCACAAGGTATTTGATTGGCGATTGGGGCATCGTGTGGCGCTCGTGTGTGGAGCGTTATGGCTGAGCGCCGGCCTTGTGTTTCCGTTGATTCTGCTGGCCCTCTACCAGTCCCTGAGATTGCAGGATGCGATTCACTTCTTCTCATCGCTGACAATTTGTGGCGGCGTGGCGATGGTTTATCCGTTTTTTCTGTTGACGCAACTCAACCTGCAGTTGTATTACCCACAGACGGTGTTGGACTATTTAAGCGATCCTGACTTCAGAGGTTGGAGCCAACGTCTAAGGCGCTTGTCGCGGTTGTATTTGTTGGCCGCCGCGGCAATTCCGCTGGTGGCTTTGGCGCTCTTGGTGTTGGCCGTGGATTCACAGCGGCAGCATTTGATGGCTGCGATTCTGGCAACCGCTGTGGGCTTTGGAGCCTCTTACTGGTCGGTCCAATCGATTGACGATTTTTTGTTTGACGTGGGAGAGTTCATGGTGGAGGGGCCTGCCGAAGGGCGTGCGCGCGGCTAAACCCGCGTTTCGATTCAAACGGAGAAGCCTTTTTCACCGAGCCACCAAGCAGGCTTGCGCGTCGTGCGCTTCAATCCATACGCTTCGCATTTCTGTTGAATGAACCGAGCAGCATCCTCTACTGAATCAGTGACGAACAACAGGTCGCGATCTTCTGCATTGATCGTTCCGGCAGCAGTCATCGTCTTCATGAAATCGAGTAGGCCCTGCCAGTAGTCGGTACCGATGATGACCACTGGAAAGTTCTTGATTTTTCCGGTTTGGATGAGCGTGAGCGCTTCGAACATTTCATCCATCGTGCCGAATCCGCCGGGGCAAACCACGAATGCATAGCTGTACTTAACGAGCAGGACCTTGCGCACAAAAAAGTACTTCATCGTCACATAGCGATGGACGTAGGGATTGACCTTTTGTTCAAAGGGTAGGGTGATGTTGCAGCCAACTGAATGACCGCCCGCTTCATACGCACCTCGATTAGCGGCCTCCATGATTCCAGGTCCGCCTCCGGTCATTACCGTGAAGCCCAAATTGGTCAGGGCCTCGCCCATCTTCCGGGCTTGTTCGTAGTCCGGATGGCCTTCTTTGAATCGAGCGGAACCGAACACCGTGACGCATGGGCCAGCAAAGTGCAACTTGCGAAATCCACGCACGAAGTCCCATAAGACATAAAACAACATCCACAGTTCGCTAATCCGTGAACGAGGGCCCTCCAAAAAGAGCCTTTCATTTTTTACTTCGTTCTCACCCATTTTCCCGGGGCCTATCTGCTCTCACGAACACATTAAAAACCAAAATTTGTTGCATTTCTGGGCAACGCAAACATAGGTCACTGGTGCGGAAATAACGCCAAATACCGATTTTTCGACTTGGAACGATCTTTATCGCAAAAACGCTGAACAATATCTCGCGAGGGCTTGTGAGGAAATGCCAATCGGACTAGAATTCAGGCAATTGAGATTCAGTCTCAATAACTGGCGCTTCGATTCCGATCTACTTTGGATAGGGATAGGCGTCCTGACATGGGAGGCTAGCGTTGATCTCGGCTGTCAAAATTCAAGACTTGAAACGAGGCGAAAAGGCCATGGTAGCCGCGCTTGTTGGCAACGAGGCTGAGATTGCCCGCCTATCGGCGATGGGCATTCGTGGCGGCGCCTGTATCGAAATTCTTCGACGCGGTTCGACTTGTATCGTTCAAGTCGACCAATCGCGGATTTGCCTTCGTCCTCAGCGGCACACTCAAATTCTGGTTCGACCGGCGTAGTTTTTTTGCCCATCGCTTGGGCATCGGTCGACTGACTTTTGCAAAACGGTTGGGCGTTCATGTCATCCAAGCGAACCGGCGGAATCTTTTCAGTCGCTGTCCTGGGTAATCCCAACACGGGAAAGTCTTCGCTCTTCAATGCTTTGACGGGCTCGACCCAACGAACGGGTAACTATCCAGGCGTCACGGTTGAGCATCGGACCGGTCGGATATCGATCGATGATTCGGTTTACGTTCTTACGGATCTACCTGGCATCTACAGTCTGACTCCCCGCTCGCCCGACGAGATGGTCGCGGTGCAGTTTCTATTAGGGACAGAGTTTAGCGATCGTCCTCCGGACGTGTTGCTGTGTGTTGTCGACGCCAGCAACCTCAAACGAAATTTGTTTTTGGTCAGCCAGTTGCTGGATTTGGGTTTGCCCGTCGTCGTGGCACTTAACATGACCGACGTGGCCGAACGCCGGGGTTTGGAAATCGATATCGTGAAGTTGTCGGGGATTTTGGGTGCAGAGGTCATCCCGATACAGGCCAACCGCAGTCTGGGGTTGCCGGAATTAAAGCGGGCAATACAACGTGCCACGACGGTTGTCCGCCCCGCGGGCCACAACCCATTCCCGGCCTCCATTTCTGTCAGCGTGAATCGACTGAAAGAAATTTGCCCGGACAGTTGTCAATTGAAGCAGTTTGTCGTAACTCGCATGTTGTTTGATGGAGATGGCCTCGTCACGAATCGTCTAGCCAAGTTGGTGGATGTCCGATTCCTGGAGAATCTTCCTCGTGAAAAACGCCAAATTCTGGAGGGAAGCGAAATCACCATTGGTGAACACGAGTCTCAGGCACGTTACGCCTGGATCTCAGAGGTGTTCGATCAATGCATCAAACAATTGAGGCCTCAGCGGAAAACCTGGTCGTCTCGATTTGACGATTTGCTTACGCATCCGGTGTGGGGTTTGCTGGTCGCGATTGTCGTCATGACGGTGCTGTTTCAGTTGGTGTTCCGAGTGGCTGATCCTGCGTCTGCCGCGATTGATTGGGGCAAATCGGTGATGGGAGGGGCAATTGAGACGATCGTCCCGGCCGGGAAATTCCAGTCGCTTTTGCGCGATGGTCTATTGGAAGGCGTGGGTGGTGTTTTGGTCTTTCTCCCGCAGATCATGTTCTTGTTTCTGGCATTGGGTTTTCTGGAGGATTCGGGTTATCTGGCGCGCGCTTCTTTTCTAATGGACAAATACTTGTCACGAGTGGGGCTCAGCGGATTGACGTTGATTCCGTTGTTGAGTTCGTTTGCCTGTGCGATCCCAGGAGTTATGGCTACTCGTGTGATTCGCGATCCACGAGAAAGGCTGATCACAATTCTGATTGCGCCATTAATGAGCTGCAGTGCCCGGCTACCGGTTTATGTGCTGCTGATTTCTGCTTTCGTTCCGGACCGGCAGTTTTTGGGCGGATTGTTGGGCCTTCGGGGTGTGACGATGCTGCTGATGTATTCGATAGGAATCGTCACGGCGATTTTTGTGGCGTGGGTGATTCGACGCTTGGTAATGCGCGAATCTTCCTCCGAGTTTCTGATGGAATTGCCGAACTACAAATTTCCGCAGTGGGCAAATATCTGGCGAAGAGTGTGGGAGGGGGGCTGGGCCTTTGTTCGCGACGCAGGAACACTGATCGTATGTGTTACGGTTTTGGTTTGGGCCGCAGCCTATTTCCCCCGTGCTGAGTCGGTCGCTTCGGCGGAAATCCGCGAGCGGAAGCAGGCAATCGAAACACAATTGGCTGAGGTCACAAGTAGGTTGGTAGAAACCACCGACGAACAACAACGCGAAACCCATGCCGAAACTTCCCAGCGACTCGCCGAAAATATTCGTCTATTGGAAAACGAATACGACGCTGAGATGCTTTCCAACAGTTTTCTGGCACGGGCAGGTCGATGGATCGAGCCGGTTGTGCGCCCTTTGGGCTGGGACTGGCGGATCGGTAGTGCGGTCATCGCGGCATTCCCCGCCCGAGAGGTAATCGTGTCGACGCTGGGAGTGATTTTTGGGCTAGGCGGCGAACAAGATGAGGGTTCAAGCTCGTTGCGTGCAGCTTTGGCCAATGCGACGTGGCCCGATACGGGGCAACGTTTATTCACGCTGCCGGTTGCTCTCGGTTTGATGGTTTTTTTCGCCTTATGTGCGCAATGTGTTTCAACATTGGCCGTCATTAGACGTGAAACTAACAGTTGGAAGTGGCCTACCGTTACTTTTGTCTACATGACAGCGCTGGCTTATTTCGGTGCATTCGTGACGTATCAAGTTGGGACTTGGATTTCGGGCGGCAGTTAGCAAAAAATGTGGCGTTCCACGTCAGCGATTTGCCGTTGCAACGGTGAGTCGATAGAGTGACATCATGAACTTCGATTGGCAATCCTTCTTGACCTTCGCAATCATCGGCGCGGCAGCGACCTATGTCCTTCGTCGTTTTTATCGCACGGTGTTTTATCGCCAAGGTTCGCGGCCGTCGTCATGTGGCCACTGCTGCGGATGTGGCCCACAGGCCTTGGTGACGCTCAAGGTCAAATAGCCTGCCCATCCGTGCCGTGTAGCGCCTCCAGGTTCTTCGTGGCGACCAGCGTCTGAAATAGAATGGGTCCGTACGTCAAAAAACGAAAATAACGGACATGATCGAGCTTTAGCTGTGCTTCGGGAAACGCCTGGGTGTAATCGTAGTTGCGATGAAGCGGGACGAGTCCCAAAAGCCAAAAGCTGAACATTGCCAATTTCAAATAGGCAATATTGAACAGGCGGGAGAAGGGATTGCCTTGAGCCTGCGCGACGTCGGCGATCAAAAATCTCCCGCCAGGTTTGAGCAAACTCGCGGCGTGATTGAGCATCCGTCGCATGTCCTTCAGCAAAAAGATATTTAGAAAGTAATTTGCGACGACGGCGTCGTATTGCTCGAGACGATCGTGATCGAAAGCATTGTCGCAAACAATTTCAGCCGACAGTCCTTTTCCTCGGAGCTTCCGGTCGAGCACGTCGAGCATTTTTTGCGAGAGGTCAATACAGGTCACCTGGGCACCCTTCGCCGCGGCCATGATAGCGTCTTCCCCCGAACCAACTCCGAGGAACAAGACTCGATCACCGGCAACCAGCTGTGAAACCCCGTATTTTTTGGAGGCTCGGATTTTGCCTGCGGAAAAGATGGCTGCGCTCAGTTCGTAAAACCAGGCAGCGCGATCGTAATTGTTACCGAGGACTTGGTCGTACTGGGATTTCATGGGTCAATCAAGGTCGCGTCACGATTGGACGATGCCGCTGAAACTGGGTGGAATTCTAAACCAATTGCCCATCCCGACCAATGTCGATTTTTCGACGCTTCAAACAAAAAAACCTCACGAAAAAAATCGTGAGGTCGATTAGGTCTTAAATTGTGAAATGGGTTAAGGGTTAAAGTTAGGGAAAGAAAAACTCGACGAGTCGAGAAAGCCGCGCGAACTAAAGTCAGTCGCCACAACTCTCTCGTTGACTACAACCAGGTGGATCTTGCATTCTAGGTGCCCTCCGAAATGAAAAAGTTCTCGATGACCGGAAGATACTGGAAGCATATCACCGTTCCCTCAGAAGGCAAAAAAATTTAGTCTGTTTTTCAAAAATTTTTGCCTTTTCGCTGGGTGACCGTTCGCCCTGCAGGCTTTACGAAAACGATGACAAATAGGGGGTTTTGTGCGCCCTAACCGCGATCGCAGAATAACGCCTCAGAAGCATTTCATTCCCAATTCCACCTAACCATCGGTGGAATTGAGATACAAGGCAATTGATGTTTGTTCAAGTGTTTGCTTCGTAACGTCCAAACACCATACGTCCCGCATTCGTTTGCAACATGCTGGTAACAGTGATGTCGACATTCTCGCCTAAGTGATGGCGACCGTCTTCGATCACGATCATTGTGCCATCATCGAGATAGCCGATGCCCTGGTTGAGCCCTTCACCGGCTTTAACAACTTTTACTTTCAAATGCTCACCCGGTAAGAACACGGGCTTAAGCGAATTGGCGACTTCGTTCAAATTGATCACCGGCACATTTTGCAGTTTGGCGACCTTGTTCAAATTGAAGTCGCCGGTAACGATCTTACCGCCCAGACTTTTGGCCAAGATCAGCAACTTCATGTCGACCGGCTGACCCTTCATTTCGGGAACTTCTTGGTCGTAAATCTTTAAATCGACGGCCTCGTTATTGCGCAGCCGATTGAGGACATCGAGACCCCGGCGACCCCGCGAACGTCGCAATTTATCTGAGCTGTCAGCAATTGCCTGCAACTCCATCAGAGCAAAACGCGGTAAGACCAATTGATTTTCGATGATTCCTGTTTCAACGATATCTGCGATTCGTCCGTCGATGACGACGCTGGTGTCGAGAATGTAGGGAACCGCTCCTTTGACGTCCTTGCTGAATTCAACGTAGGGAATAATGAAGCGAAAGTCGTCCTTGGTCTGCCAGAGAATGCTCACACAGGAGTAGGAGATCACGACGCCTAAAAACGAAAGCACAATTGAGCGAACATCCTGCTCCGTCAAGGCAAAATCGGAGGTAATCGTCGTCGCATAACTTTCAAAGAGTGGCGTTAACGCCAAACTGAAAATATACGTCAGCAACAAACCGACCAAAATTCCAAAGTACACTGACGTAATCAAATCGATCCGTTTCCGTTTTATCAGAATGTCGATTGCGATCACGGCCAACGATCCGATCGTGAACAACGCATAGATGTTCATCTTGATGGGAAAGTCTTCCGGTGCATTTCTGCCGGTTGTTAGGGAAAATGCCAAACCAACGGCAACAATGAAAAAGAAGGCGCGTAGCGCCCAAAGGGAAAGATTCATCTGAGAAACCTTGTCTAAATAAATTTGCGAAAGGCCGATAAATGCGGGGCTCCGGTGGAGCAGCCTTTTGCTGAATAAAAAACTGGCTGGAAAGCATGCGCCGCCCGCCTGGAAACCGCCGGGAATCCCCGACCGGTTCGAATAAAGTATTTATTTTGCCTTGCGATCATTCTAATTCGGCAGATTTGCCCACGGCAATAGCCTTATAGGTAATCCCTGTTTTTTCCACACGGGGGCGTTGGGCCGAGCCCATCTCCGACCGCCGTGCAATGGGAATCAAGCGATTAGTTCTTTGCACTCCCCGGCTCGACCATCGTTTGATAGGTCTCTTCGCAAAAATGGTCGGTCATGCCGGCAATGTATTCGACGGCCATTTGTTGCACACCCACTTGGTAAAGGCGAGGTTGGTAATGAGCGGGGATCAGTTCCGGCTGTTGACAATACCGTTCATACAATTCGCGGACTCGTGCCTGGGCTGCCTGGCGAATGGTCACCAGTCGGGGATGCCGGTAAACTCGCTGGTAAAGAAATTTTTCCAGTTCGATTTTCATCTCCGCCAACTCGGCACTAGGGCCAATTACGAATTCGCTCGATAGCGCTTCAGTCGCGGTAGCAAAGTTCTTTGACTCCAACTCCCGCAAATTGTGAAGGACCAAATCGTTTACCTGCAAACCAATCAGTCGGTGAATGGTGGCCTTGCGGAGCAATCCTTTGGTCAAGTTGGAATAGGCGCGCTGAACCGTTTTCAGGCACCGTTCAATCAGCGCCAAATGCTCCATTTCCCCCAAATTGACGAGATCGAGTTTGAGGGCATCATCGGTATCGTGAGCGTCGTAGGTGGCGCTATCTGCCGCATCCACGAGTTGCACCTCAAGAAGCCGATGTAAGCCTGCCTGAGACTTGTCAATTCGCGACGTTTGTCCGGCGAGCACTTCCCGTGTCAGATTGAGTCCGGTGAAGCCGTTGTAGCGAATCTCCAATTCCTCAACGATGGTCAATGCAAATCGGTTGTGAGAAAAGCCACCGATATTCGTTGCACATTCGTTGAGAGCGTCCTCTCCGGCATGACCGTAGGGTGGATGTCCGATGTCGTGCATGAGCGCCAGGGCCTCCACCAAGTCTTCGTTTAGACGTAGGGCCCGCGCCACGGTTCGGGCAATGGTGGCGACCTCCTGCGTATGAGTCAAGCGAGTTCGGTGATAGTCGCCCATCTCACCGGTGAACACTTGCATTTTGCCACTCAAGCGCCGGTAGGCACTGCTGTGCAAAATCCGGTCACGGTCGCGTTGGAAGGGGCCGCGATAGGGATGTTCTTGTTCCGGGTGCTTGCGCCCGACCGTGTCACGGCTGAACATGGCGTATCGGGCCAGCAACGATTGTTCACGCTGATCGATAAATGAATCTTTATTTTCTGAAGTCATGATCTATCAGTGGTTGCCGCGCTGTCTGCCTCGTTGGTTGCCTCGCTGTCTGTCGCGGTTGCCATGCGGTCTGCCGCGCTGGTTGCCATGGGGTCTGCCGCGCTGGTTGCTCAACGCGCACGCTTCAACTCAGTCGTTTTCGCAATGCACTCGCGTGCCCCGCTTGGCCAAAGGCCAACATTCGGTCACGGCATACCTGCTGCATTGCCTCGCGGGCAGGTTTCAGATAATCGCGTGGATCAAATTTGTCTGGAGTTTCGGCGAAAACCTTGCGAATCGCGCCCGTCATGGCCAGTCGATTGTCGGTGTCGACGTTGATCTTGCGAACACCGTGCTTAATGCCCCGTTGAATTTCTTCAACAGGAACACCCCAGGTCTGTTTCAACTTGCCGCCGAACTTGTTGATGATGTCCTGAAGTTCTTGTGGCACGCTACTGCTGCCGTGCATGACCAAGTGACAGTTGGGCAAACGGCGATGAATCTCTTCGATCGTTTTCATTGAGAGGATTTCGCCGTCCGGTTTGCGATTGAATTTGTAGGCACCATGACTGGTGCCGATCGCAACGGCCAGCGCATCGACGTTGGTCTCTTTGACGAATCGTTCGGCTTCGGCAGGATCCGTCAACAACTGTTCTTTGGACAGCGTGCCCGTTGCGCCATGCCCGTCCTCTTGTTCACCTTCACCCGATTCGAGTGAACCGAGGCAACCGAGTTCACCTTCGACTGAGACCCCTTTCGCATGGGCCAGCTTCACGACCTCTGCAGTAACCCTGACGTTGTAGGCAAAATCAGCAGGGGACTTTCCGTCTTCCTTGAGTGAGCCGTCCATCATCACGGATGTGAAGCCGTTGGCAATCGCACTCAAACAGGTCTCGACACTGTTCCCATGGTCTTGGTGCATCACAACCGGAATATGCGGGTACAATTCTGAGGCAGCCAACATCAAATGTCGCAGGTAGTTGTCTTGGGAATACTTGCGAGCGCCTCGCGAGGCCTGCACGATAACCGGGGAATCCGTTTCCTGGGCGGCCTCCATGATCGCCTGAATTTGCTCCATATTGTTGACATTGAAGGCAGCTACGCCGTAGCCATTTTCGGCGGCGTGGTCCAGTACGACTCTCATTGGTACCAAAGGCATTCGCAAGTTCTCCAGAAATTTCTGATTGTGTTCGACTGATTATGAAGGAGTTGATCCGCAACGACAAGGGAATCAACCTGTTCGTTAGCGACATTGCCGCTCGCCGCGGTTTCGTCCCGCGATTAACGATATTCGGGCGAAACAAACAAGTCGTCATGCTGCGTTTGAATCAGACGAAACATCACCAGACGTTGCCGCCGGGGAAGAGATGTCTCACCAGTGTCGAGTTGGGCGTTGCCCAACAATAGGTCGCCGATCTCGTCGGCTTCGGCTTTGCTGTAAATCAAAATCGTTTCACCTGGGCTACAAGTCACGTCAACAGCGAGGGGATGCAGGTCGATTTCGGCTTGTGATTCTTCGGTGATAAACGACTGGTTGACAACGCCAACTTTCTTATGCGGTGCGCCATGGGATATGCGCGGCGTCAATTTTAAGTCGACAGATGAACCTTTGCCCAATTGAGTACACACCACCATCCACCCGCGAACTTGTTCATTTCGGCCAATCGATTTGCCTTCGTCGACGTTTATGGACCAAGTCGCAGAGGGGTAGAAATCCGAAAAGGGAATTGGTTTGGGCTCTTTCGAGCGAAATTGTATTCGGCGGTGATAAATGATCGGTGCAAACGTCAAGGGGCGACCATTTGATCCCACTGGCTTCAATCCCAATTCATCCATCTCCGCAGTTGTCATGTCACGAGTCTCTAGTTCGCTGCGGAGCTCTCCTGGCAGTTGTGAAGTAATCACGCCAATCTGTAGTCCGTTTTTGTCCCAGCGTTGTCGCTGAGCCACGGAAACTTTCTGGCTGTCCAAAAACGGCGCGATCAAGGCCGCGATCTGTTTAAACTTGTCGACATCGAATTCAGCGATCGCGATTTCCATCGCCACGCAGTCAGGAGCCATGCGGTATGGCGCAAACAACGAATCGGCTGATTTCGCCTGTTTGGGCTCAAGAACTTGGCGACATCCGAAGTGCGTCAATTGCCCCATCAGTATCAAGACCGCGGTCAATGTGACTCTTATTCGAACACACCATTCGCGTCGTGGAGTACGTTGGTTTGCGACCACAATCAAGACTGGCCCGATGCAATAAAGAAACCAACACAGAACAAAGACATCCTTTGAACCGTTGGTTCGCGAGTATTTCAGCCGCTTAATTAGATGTCGGAGCGAGTTGCGTCAAGGGAAAACGACCTTTTTACCTCTGAGCCTACTGTTGAACGTGATGAAAACCTGATTTACCAATAGGATGCTAGCGACCAAGGTAGTACCTGTGCAAAGCGGGCGTGTACTTTTTGATTTTACTCATACGAGCACGAAGCGCGAGCGAGTTCTTGAATGCAAAAACGACTCACTCGCTTGCGCTTCGTGCTGGTATTGCAGCGCAGCGCCGATTCAAAAAACGGCGATTTTATTCGGCTGAAAACGTGGGCTGTCGGATAGATAAGGCTGAGCGATTGAATTGGCAATCGCGAGAGAAAATAAGAGTGCGGATGAGAGGAATCGAACCTCCACGTCCTTTCGGACACAAGAACCTGAATCTTGCGCGTCTGCCAATTCCGCCACATCCGCGTTCTTGATTTTTTTGCGGGCCATCAACGACCGCGCCAAAAACGACGGTAACACTATCGCAAAAGTTCACATTTTGTCCAGTGTATGCCGAGGATTCGTCGAAAGAGACCCCAAAGTTCCCGCGTTGCCCAGAAAACTACGCATTGCGCGTACGCACAGCGAACGACTTCCAAATTATTGGGGTCTCCGACTCCGAAACGTTGTGAAAAGGTTGGGCATTGGATCGTCCCGTATATTGAATCTAACGGCTGGTTTTGCGAAAATGGACGATTCGTACCTTAACATTGTCTATTTCAGGATCGGGCGTCGAATGCAAGCATTTCGAATTTTTGCCAGTCTGGCAATCTTGGTTTTGGCCACTGGCCAACTGCAGGCTTGGCAGGAGGCCAAAGTGGACTTTGTTCGCGACATCCGGCCCATTATCGAAAGCAAGTGCCTCAGGTGTCATGGTCCGACCAAAGAAGAGGGATTTCGCATTGACCAGCGCGACGCGGCGATGGTCTATATCTCGGCAAAAGACTCGGCAAATAGCGATCTTTTTGCCGCCCTGACGGCAGAAGCCGAAGACGAACGCATGCCGCCTCCTGAGGAAAAAAACCCGCTCACTCCCGAACAAATTAAATTGGTAAAAGACTGGATCGATCAAGGTGCTGAATGGCCGGAATCCGTAACGTTCAACGAGCCCATTGGAACAGCCAAATCAAAAGAAGTCGAAGTTCAATCTGCCGAACGATCAGTAGAGAAACAAGATCAACCGGGTCCCCAAGTCACGCCCATTGTTCCCGAAAAAAAAGGCGCCGATGCGAGTCCTGAACAACGCTCCGTTGCGGCTGAGTTAACAATTGGCGGGAAGATTTGGAAGGCATTGGGTTACCTACATCCGGCCGCCGTTCATCTTCCAGCTGGTTTGTTGCTCGCAGCCGGCCTGTTTTCCCTGTTTGGTCTGCGGGGAAATTTTGTCGTTAGTGATGCGGCCTACTGTTGCTTGTGGTTAGGAGCGCTTTCGGCGATCTTCGCAGCGGTCGTTGGCTGGTCGGCGTCAACGAATATCGGCGGACCTAGCGATCTGAGCGCGTTAAGTCAGCCGGACACCAAGCACTATTATCACCGCATCTCAGGCGTCGGGGTTGCCATCTTCTCGATACTCCTGGCGCTCTATGCCGCGCGAGCTCGTTCGCTGGATCCGGATGACGGAGTGCTCTGGAAACTGGGAGCCATGTTGCTCGCGGTTGCGACGGCCTACTGCGGTTATGAAGGCGGGCAAATTACGCACAAGAGCAGCCATTACAACTATGTGTATTCGGTGCTTGAGGAATTGACCGGCTGGGAGATCGACGGCAAGCCGAATGACGTAGCCCCCACCAAACAGAACCCGACGGACGAAAAGGGCACCAAGGCCAAATCATCCGAAACACCCGGCGTCGGCCAAACCACCGGCGAATCGTCGCAAGACAAGGCTAAAGCTGAAGTCGCCGATTAGCCGTAGGCTTCACCGCAAAAAGGCCGTCAAAAAATCAGAGTTAAAGAAAACCAAGACTCACTTTTTCTTTTCAACGTCGTTGGAGATTGGAAAAAAGACCTGTAATGTTCGGTCATACTTTCCTTCTGTATCTCGTAAGCGTCTACGAAATTGTAAGCGTAAGCCTCCATTATTCGTTCCTGAGAATTTTTCGTTAGCTCTTCTTTCCTGTAAAACGGCTGACAAGATCCGCAGACGGCGAGCGAAAACAATCTGGACTTTTTGATGTTTATAAAAGGATCAAAGCAATTGATTACAGTTCGAGGTCTCGAAAAAGCTTACAGACAGAACAAGGCCGTCGACGGCCTGAGCTTTGAAATCGTCAAGGGCGAGACGTTTGGACTTTTGGGACCCAATGGCGCGGGAAAGTCGACGACGATTCACTTACTCATCGGCTTGTTGCGACCCGATCGTGGCGAAGTCCGCGTGATGGGAGGTGATCCCTGGGTCGCCCAGACAAGGCAACTGATCGGCGTGGCCCCACAAGCCCTGTCCTTGTACGAAGAGTTGACCGGTCAGGAGAACCTGACTTTTTTCGCGAGAACTTACGGGCTCTCCGCAGCGCGGATTCGTCAACGAGTCGAGTGGGCGTTGGCCTTCGCCGGTTTGGAAGATCGTGCGCGGCACCGCGTCGCAACTTACTCGGGCGGCATGAAACGACGTCTGAATATTGCCGTTGCGCTCGTCCACGAACCCGCGATCTTGTTGCTGGATGAACCGACTGTTGGGGTCGATCCGCAATCGCGGAATCATATTTTCGAAAGCATCGAGATGCTTCAAAAACAAGGCCTCACGATTCTGTACACGACGCACTATATGGAAGAAGCTCGTCGCCTATGCGATCGCATTGCTATCGTTGATCGGGGGAAACTTCTGGCTCTCGATACGGTTGATGGATTGATCCGCCAATACGGTGGCACCAGTCACGTCGTCGGCGAAGTCTTGGATTGCCCCAGCAATTTACAACTGCCGGGAAAGATGGTGGAGCAATGTTTGCGATTTGCCTCGGATCATCCCTTGGAAGAAGTCGCTCGCTTGACGGCGCGTGGCGTCCGCTTTCAGACACTGCAAATCAATAGTCCGGATTTGGAAAGCGTCTTTTTAAAGTTGACAGGTCGAAGTCTGCGCGATTAATAGTCAGCCGCAAGATCACCAACCGCCTGGAATTTCATTGATGAAAAAGAGGACCTGCAAATGAAGCTCATTTATCTGGCACTCAAAGACCTGAAACTGCTCATGCGCGATCGAATGAGTGCGTTCTTCGTTTTGGGATTCCCAATTATGATGGGCCTTTTTTTCGGCATGATCATGGGGGGCGTGTCCTCAGGAAATCGTGGCAAAATGGAGATCGCCGTTATCGATCAAGATCAGTCGCCGATGTCCATTCGCTTTGTCGACGCACTCCGTAAGAATGACAATATTACTGTCGCCATCGATGAACTCGCGGCCGCCAAGGAAAGCGTGCGGAAGGCAAAACGAACGGGTTTGCTCGTCATTCCCGCAGGTTTCGGTGAAAAGGCCGGAATCTTTTGGGAGCCACAACCCGAATTGCAACTCGGTATGGACCCGTCGCGAGCCGCCGAAAGTGCCATGATGGAGGGCTTCGTCATGCAGGCCGTTGCCGAACTCATGGGCGCACGTTTTAGCAATCCACGCGAGTTTCTTCCCAGCATTGCCCAGGCGAAAGAATCTTTCCTCAAAGATTCCTCGCGAGATCCCTTGACCAAACAAATTGGCGGCGTGTTTTTCGGATCGCTGGAATCGATGGTGGACAACGCTAGTCAGTTGCAGACCGAAACGCCGACGGGCACAGGCAGCTTCGCCCCCGCCATGCAATTCGCCAACATCAAGCCACTCGATATTTCTCGGCAACTCGATCCAAACAGCCCGGAAGCTCAAGTCAAAAAAATCCGCTCGCGTTGGGACATCAGTTTTCCCCAAGCCATGCTGTGGGGTATTCTCGGCTGTATCGCCGGCTTTTCCGTGTCGGTTGCCAAAGAACGGAGTCAGGGGACACTCGTACGCTTGCAGACCGCTCCGCTGAGTCGGATGCAGATTTTGCTGGGCAAGGCTTTGGCCTGTTTCCTGGCCACCCTGTTGGTCATGCTCCTGATGGTTTCGCTAGGTTTGTTGCTCAAGATGCAACCCGGGAGTTACTTGAAACTGGCAGTAGTTGGCGTTTGCACGGCGACGTGTTTTGTGGGAATCATGATGACCCTCAGTGTGCTCGGCAAAACAGAGCAAAGTGTGGCGGGAGTCGGCTGGGCCCTCAATATGGTGATGGCCATGCTGGGTGGCTGCATGATTCCGGTGATGTTCATGCCCGCCCTTTTCCAAAAGTTCAGCATCGTCAGTCCTGTCCGCTGGGCGATTCTAGCAATTGAAGGCGCCATCTGGCGCGACTTCAGTTGGTCCGAGTTGTTTTTTCCCTTGGCCATATTGGTTTCCGTCGGCCTTGCCGGCTTCATGATCGGCACCACAATCATGATGCGTCGCAATGGATAGCCAATTCAAAAACTCGTCGAAGTCTAAAATATCCCCGACAGGATTTGAACCTGTAACCTTCGGCTTCGGAGGCCGACGCTCTATCCAATTGAGCTACGGGGACATTCGGACGAATGCCGGACGGATTGATTCCACAACTTCGTCTTTGGGCGGTTCTGGAAATTATTTCGGCTAACAATCTCTTCAGGAGAACGAGTCGCTGGCGTTACTTGGCCGGTGATTCATCTTTCACCCGCTCGTAATACAAAATAACGATGGATGAACCGTCCGGCGATTTGAATTCGGTGGGGCTTTTTTCGTTAGCCACGTCATAGCATACGACCAGAAATTCTTTTTCAAATTTGAAAATCGCCGGAATGACTTTGTCAACGTTCGGACCTTCTGTCCCGGTGAGCTTCATTTGCATTTGCTCGCCCGACAAATCAATGGCGATCGTGCCCTTGTCCAGCAGGCCCCCAAAGTCGACGGCGTAGGTTTTTTCTGCGCTGATCGAGAGTCGAATGGATTTCATTTGCGCTGGCATCGGTTTGCCAGCTAATTCGCCAGCCGTTGGCCGCCAAATGCCAATCATCTTTTTCCATGCCTCGGTTTCAGTCATCTTTTCAGCCGGTTGCTGGGGCTTTTGGCCGACGTCTTTGGCGGCCGCGTTTCCTTGAGCCATGGCTGCGGGACTACAGAGCGAGCACAATGTTAAAGCCGAAACCAAGAAAAATCGAAACATGTACTTCCCTTTTAATGATCTGTTAAAGGTCAGGGTGTTTAACTGAAAGAGCGACGCGTCGATTGACGGTTCCTCCTCAAAATTCGTCGGCCTAAGCTTAGGGGATTTGCCCGGCTAGTTCCAAGGCCTTTTTTTCCGCATCAGCACGCGAATTCAATAGTCCGTCCAGCTGTTCGTCGCGAATTTGCGAAAGAATCTTCGCAAAAACTGGTCCTGGTGTCAGGCCAAAAGCCTGCAAGTCACTGCCATTCAAGTACGCTGGCGGATCCAACTTTTCCTTTGACCAACTTAAACGCTTGCGGCAAAACTCAACCCCTACGTGCAACGGGCCCATGGTGGTTTCGGCGATTTGCAAGGCTGCTTCAGCGTCAGCATGAATCAGCAACGGCTGAATTTGGCTCCACGGCAAATGCGCGGCCCGCGTCAAGGTCAACCAGTTTCCGTGGATCCATTCGCAGGATTTTCGCTCGGCCGCCGAAAGTTTCCATTGCTCGGCTACGGGCTCAATGCCTTGCTCCTTCATTGTCTGAGCGAGCAATAGGACCAGCGCCGTTTCAAATCGGGTTTTTTTCCCTAACTCCGCCAGCCATTTTAAGCGCGATCGCCAGTTGGCCCGATTCTTGGTTTCTCTTTCTCCGCCCGCAACAATATTTTGCAGGAGATCACATTCCACAAGGAGCTGGGCGGCGACATTCCGATTAGCATGCGTCAACATGCGACGCATTTCGGCCCCGATCCGTTCACCACTGACAACATTGATTTCCGCTGCGTGTTCGCGAATGGCAGCCTGGGTCTGCTCGTCGAGTTCAAAATTCAGAGTGGCTGCAAAGCGAACGGCTCGAAGCATCCGCAACTTATCTTCTTCTATTCGCTGGTGAGGATCGCCAATCGCCCGCACAATCTGTTCCTCTAGGTCGGCTTTGCCGCCAACAAAATCGAGAACTTCTTCTGCAATCGGATCAAAGAACAGGCCGTTGATGGTGAAGTCGCGCCGCTGGGCATCTTCACGTGCGTCAGCGAATGTAATTGCATCGGGGTGCCGGCCATCAGAATAGCCCATGTCACGGCGAAAGGTTGCCACATCGATTTGCCCGGCAGATTTGGGGCCAATGACGGCAATGACACCGAAGCTCGCGCCGATCGCGAGCGTCCTTGGGTAGCCAAACAACTCTCGAACCTCGTCTGGTCGCGCACTCGTTGCCACGTCATAGTCCTGCGGAGGCTTGCCCATCAACTGGTCGCGCACGCAACCGCCAGCAAACAGGGCTTGGAACCCGGCCGCCTGAAGGCGTTTCACAGTCTCTATCGCAAATTCGT
>WBZS01000866.1_pt1 | contig 29418 bp, 27 predicted proteins | sample 5204201 | NCBI WGS metagenome assembly WBZS01 (sample SAMN12344357, study PRJNA552823) | activated sludge metagenome | biome: Activated sludge suspended growth; feature: Nitrification reactor; material: Wastewater; isolation source: activated sludge from nitrification reactor of wastewater... | reverse complement strand
GAAGCTCCGGAGTTCTCGGGCAAGTTGATCGAGGCACTGAGAACGCCGTTGGAACAGGGATCGATCCTGATTGGGCGGGCCGCTGCGCAGGTTCGTTACCCGGCCAACTTCCAACTGGTGCTGTCGGCGAACCCGTGTCCGTGCGGTTACGCAGGTGTGGCCGGCAAAGGCTGCACGTGTCCTCCGATGACCGTACGGCGCTACCTGGGTCGCTTGTCAGGGCCGATTCTCGACCGCATCGACCTCCATCACCGCGTGTCGGGTTTGCCGAGGTCGGTGATCGCCTACGAGGAGGCCGGGGAGAAATCGGCGGTGGTCGCCGGCCGGGTTCTGCTCGCGCGGGATCGGCAGGCGCACCGGCTCCTGGGCACGCCGTGGCGCACGAACGCCGAGGTGAGCGGCACGTACCTTCGAACGTCCCTTCCGTTGCCCGACGGGATCGAGATCCTCGATCAGGCGGTCGCGCACGGGCGGTTGTCGTCGCGAGGTGTCGACAAGGTCCTGCGGATCGCGTGGACCATCGCCGACCTCGACGGCGACCGTCGCCCAACCCGCGCGCACCTGCACACCGCCCTGGCGATGCGCCGTGGCGAAACCCTGGGCGACGCGGCATGAGCAATGACGCCGAGCGGCGGGCCCGACTGGCGCTGGCTGTGGTGAACGAGCCGGGCTCCGTGAGGCGGGATGCCGACGTGGATCGCCTGGGCGCGGAAGAGGTGTGGCAGCGACTCGTGACGGCCAAGAAGCCGTCGGCGGCTGTCGTACGGGCGAAACGGCTCGACATCGAGGCCGTCGAGCGTGAGACGCGACTCCGGGGGATGCGCTTCGTCATTCCGGGTGACTCCGAGTGGCCAGCGTCACTCGATGACCTCTCCGCGGCCGGTGGAGTCGGTGATAGCTGCGGGGGCGCGCCGTACGGGTTGTGGGTCGTCGGTCCCGGCAACCTTGCCTCGTCCACCGAGCCGAGCATCGCGGTCGTGGGGTCGCGGGCGGCCACGGCGTATGGCGAATCAGTCGCCAGCGAAATCAGCGCCGGCTTGGCCGGGGTGGGGGTCGGCATCGTGTCGGGGGGCGCGTACGGCATCGACGCTGCGGCTCATCGCGGTGCGCTCGGGGGAGGCGGTGCCACGGTGGCGGTCATGGCGTGCGGGCTGACGAGCCTGTATCCACGCGGCAACGACGGCCTGCTGTCGAGGATCGCGCGCGACCACGTCGTCGTCTCGGAGTACCCACCGGGCACGCCACCGAATCGAAGCAGATTCCTGTCCCGCAACCGATTGATCGCGGCCCTAGGTGACGCAACGCTGTTGGTTGAGGCTGCGGCCCGCAGCGGTGCCAGAAACACCGTCAGTTGGGCGCAGGCGCTAGGTCGGCCGGTGCTGGCCGTACCGGGGCCCGTGACGTCGGCACAATCCCTGACCCCTCACCGCCTGGTGCGGGACGGGGTAGCGGCGCTCGTCACCGACGTCGCCGACATCCTGTCCGAGCTCGGCCCGCTCGGAGTGTTCCAGCCGTACCTCGTGGATCCGTGCCGGCGTCCGACCGACGATCTGCTGCCGGACGAACTGGCGATTCACGAAGCGATGCCCAGTCGCGGAGGCCGCTGGGTGGAGGAACTGGTCGCCAGCACGGGGCTCGAGCCACGAGCCTGTATGGAAGTGCTCACCCGGCTGGAGTCGAAAGGCTTGGTCGACCTCGCGGACGATGGCCAATGGAGGTTGACGAGCATCCCGACGGGGTAATCGTCGAGGGTTGCCGCATGGTCAGGGTTCGCGGGTGACCGGTAGGGTCCCGACCACGAGAGGAGGGAGCGTGATCCTCTACGCAACGCGGCCCGGCCGGCGCTTGTGGCAGATCGTCTCCGATCTGGCGACCGTGATCTGGATCGTCGGCTGGTGGTGGGTCGGGCGTCTGCTCGACAGCTCGATCAGGGTGCTGGCCGAACCAGCTCGGATGGCGAGCGGTGCGATCTCGACCGTCCACGACGGAATCGCCGGGGCGGCGGACCGGGCAGGATCCGTACCCGGGCTCGGTGAGTCCATCCGTCAACCGCTGGACGAAGCGGCCCGCGGGTTGGCAGACCTGTCCGGATCGGTGGGGAGCCAGATCGTGGCGATCGAACGCGTAGCGACGTTGGCCGGCTGGATCGTCTTCCTGGCTCCGCTTGCACTGTGGCTGACGATCTGGCTTCCACGCCGGGTGCGATTCATCCGGAATGCGACGGCCGCTGTGCGGTTCCTAGATTCGAGCGCAGACCTGGATCTGTTCGCGCTGAGGGCGATGGCCACACAACCTATGCATCGAATCGCCGAGATCAGCGACGATCCGGTTCGAGCCTGGCACGAGCGTGACCAGGTGACGATCGGTCGGCTGGCGAGGCTGTCCTTGGAAGCCGACGGGCTACGTTTCCCGGTGGAGTGGGGTGCCCTACCTGACGCCCGAGCTACCAGCGCGGCCCTTGATCGTCGTCGTCGTTGAACGAATACCGGCCGTCCGAGTGCTTCGGGCGGCTCGTGCCGGTGACTCGGTCCGACAGCCACGCGCCGACCCGCGACACGCCGCTGGCCAGGTCGGACCCGGTCTTCTCGATCGTGGATTCAGCGCGGGCGAAGAGATCTTGGTACGACTGAGCCGCGGCAGCGGCCTCGTCGGTCAGCCTCGCTGACGGATCGTCCGTACGGCGCGGGTAGCTTCCCGAAATGACGAGGTGGTATTCGCCGCTCGAGATCCACCGGCGCAGTTCCCCGGCCCTGACGACGGCGAATGGATGGCTCATCGACTCGACCAAGAGAGCCCGCAGAACGAGGTCTCGGATGTCCTCGTCCTCGCTGTACTCGGTGGCTTGTTCCAGGAACGCGTCGATGTCGAGCTCGGAGATGTGTCCGCCGCTGGCGAGCTTCATGTGCACGCGAAGGGCCGCGTCGGGATCCTGGCCGGCGAGGAGGCCTGCGCGGTCGGCGGACAGTTCGGCCTTGCGGGCCCACTCGCTGAGGGCCGCCATGATGGCGCGGGCGCCGAGTGCGCCGATCGGAATGGCGAACAAGGTGCTCGACAGTGCGGTGAGAACCATGAGGAGGGTTTGGTACACGGCGTGGCCGCTCCCGACGTGGCCAAGTTCGTGGCCGAGGATGAACCGCAATTCGTCGTCGTCGAAGGAGTCGACGATCGCCGAGTTGACGACCACCACCGGTCGTTCCAAGCCGATGGTCGCGGCGTTGAGGAAGGGGTTGGCCGAGACGTACAAGTCGGGCAGGGCTTCGACGTCCAGCGCTGTCGCAGCCTGGGTGTAGATCCGGAACAGACGGGGGAATTGCCGAGTATCGACCCGCACCGCGGAGCCGAGTAGCAGCAACCGAAGCGTGCGTTCGCTCGTGAAGCCCGACACACGCTTGAGCAGGGTGTCGAAGCCTCTCAGTTTTCGCAGAGCCACCAGTGCCCCTCGGTCAGCCGGATGCTCCCACGCGCGGGAACTGATGTCGGTCAAGACGATGCGTTCAGCAGACTCGCTCATGGGTCCTAGTCTGCCGGGTCCTCGGAGTACGGGACCGAGTGCAGCGCCGCCGGGTCATGGGTCGGCACCACCCGAACGTGGCGGCCAGCCACATGCACGCGCAGCAGTGTCTGCCAGGTGCCTTCGCGGTCGTCGTCGACGAACAACCCGGGCAGCGCCGCCTTCTGCCGAGCCTCGGTGACCTGGACACCGAGCCAGACGGCGTCGCCGACCAACAGCACCCAGCCGGAGTTCGTGTGCAGCAGGACGCCTACACTGCCGGGCGTGTGACCGGCCAGGTCGACGAGCACGACCGAGCCGTCACCGAACACGTCACGACTCCGGGGGAAACTCAAGACGGGAGGGCCGTCCAGCGCGTAGGTCTCCAACGGCCGACCGCCTACCACGTCCCGTACGCCGCCCGCGGGTGCCGGCCCGGGTCCCATGGCCCAGGCCCACTCGTCGGTGTGCACCCACACGTCAAGGTTGGGCAGGTCGGCGAGGCCGTTCACGTGGTCCCAGTGAAGATGCGTGGGCACGGCGGCGTCGACGCTGGCCGGATCGACTCCGGCCAAGGCCAGTGCATCCACCGTGGCCAGGAGTTCAGTGGGCGGCCGTACCACCAGCCTCAACGGCAATTGGAGACGGTCGATGGTCCGCCTTCGGGCATCGCGGCGGATGCCCGGGTCGATCAGGAGGCGGGCCCGGGGATGCTCCACCAGGAACGAGGCGTAGGCCAGCGGCAGGGTTCCTCGGAGCCGTCCTTCGGTGAGGAGGGCTGGGGCGCTTCGAGTGGTGTGGGGCAGCACGCGGAACTTGACCGTCGTCGTGGACCGGGGAAGTCCCGCATCGGGGATGGCGCTCAGTTCGGCGTGGCTGGGGCGCCGTGGGCTCACGAGGCCGGCCGCGACGCCGGCCACCGCATGAATACAGGTGGAGAGGCTGATCGGCCGGAGACCGGGTTCGACGGACATGGGTGGCACGGTAGGAGTTCAGGTCGACCTGAAGTCAAGGAGTTCCATGCAGATCTCTGATGCTGCCCGACACGTCGGTGTCGCCGCGCACGTCCTGCGGCACTGGGAAGAAGTCGGAGTCCTGCGGCCGTGCCGTACGGCTTCTGGTCACCGGGTGTACGACGACGAACTGGTGGCGCAGGCGAGGCTCGTCCGGATTTGTCGGCGTGCCGGGCTGTCGCTGGCCGAACTCGCCACGCTGGCCTCGTCGGACCTCCAGGATCGCGCCGCACTGATCGTCACCAAGAGACGTGAGATTGCCAGAGAGCGCGAGGCACTCGACCGTGCCGACAGTTTTCTGGCCCACACTCTGGAGTGTCGGCATCCTGTCGTGACCGATTGCCCCGAGTGCACCGACTTCGCTCGCACCGGGTAGTTCTGCGGCCGTCACCGACCACCTGGGTCCTTCGGCATCTCGTGAACCAACTCCGGTGCCTCGGAAGGATTTCGGTCGGATGTGTCCATCGGCAGACGGTTGGATCGTCATTGTGATGAACCCGCACCCTGCGGGCCAATCAAGGAGACAGCAATGACAACGATCACAGCTTTTGAGAACATCACACTCGACGGCGTCATGCAGGGGCTCGGGCGTGCCGACGAGGACACCCGGGGCGGATTCACCCAGGGCGGTTGGGGCAACGGCTACCACGATGACGTGATGATGAGGTACGCGGGCGAGGGAATGGGCAAGTCCCCGGCCCTGTTGTTCGGTCACCGCACGAACGTCGACGTGCTCGGGTACTGGTCGTCCGTCGGCCCCAACCCATTCGTGGACTCGCTCCTCGGCTCCGACAAGTTCGTCGTGTCCCGCTCCGCGGATACAGAACTCGCGTACCCGAACAGCGAACTCCTGGCCGGCGATGCGGCGGAGACCGTGGCGGCGCTGAAGGAGCGCACGTCGCGCGACATGCTGGTGATGGGAAGCGGTGACTGGTCCGCGCTCTCCACGCTGCCGGGTTGGTGGACCGGTATGCCCTCCAGGTCTACCCGATCGTTCTGGGATCGGGCGTCAAGCTGTTCGGAGCCGTCGGACGAAACAGTTCGCAAGGCGCGGGGCTCTCGATGCTGGACGAGCTCCCAGCCGACGCCGAGCGTCTGGCCGCCTTCCACGCGACCCGCGGCGACCTGCTGGCGCGCGCGGGACGGGCTCAGGAAGCGTCGCTGGCATTCGGCCACGCAGCCGATCTGGAAACGGACCCTGCCGCAGCGACGTACCTTCGCAATCGCGCCGGGTGACGGCCAGGCGAGCCGCACTCGAAGCAGCCTCGATGGTCAGGTGAGTAGCGCAGCGCGCCGAAAGCACGACCAAGAAGCCGTACTTTCGGGCGACTCGACGCGAGTCCGCCGACGGATGTGTCCTCACGTGACGCCAGCCATCGTTGAACCATCGTTCACCAGCAACAAGGAGTCACCGATGAAGACACAAGCCAGCCCCGCCGCTCTGACTAGACCTCAGGTTCCGATCCAGGTGAAGCTCGCTGCCGCCTGGACCAGCTTCATGTTCCTCTACGTGTACGTCGACCTCCTCGGGCTCTACAAGCCCGGCGCGGTCGCGGACATCCTCAGGGGCAGGGTCTTCACGTTCGACATCAGCCAGACGTTCGCTGTGACGGCGCTCGCAGCCACGGTGATCCCCGCCGCCATGATTCTGCTCTCCACGACGCTGCCTGCCCGTGCCAACCGTGCGACGAACCTCGTTGTGGCCACCCTCCTCGTCCCTTACATGGCGTTCAACCTGGCTGGCGGGGAATGGCTGTTCTACTACGGTCTCGGCCTCATGGTTGAGCTGGTCCTCCTCGGCTTCATCCTCCGCTCCGCGTGGGCCTGGCCTCGTACGTCCTCGGCGTCGATGCCAGACCATGTCGTACCTCGGGTTCCGTCTCTAGGCTGAAGCGGTGACGGGCATCTGGCGCTCCGTGTGGCGCGACCCACGGCCGGCGAACCCGCCGGTCGTGGGCCGCCTCGACTGGCTGCTCGTCGGCGGATTCGGGGCCGCGGCCCTCGTGGAGGGCTTCGCCCGTCCGGACGTGGCCGGACAACCGTTCGTCACCGTGCTCGCCGTGGCGCTGATGCCCATCCTCCTGTGGCGACGGAGTCGCCCCCTCGTGACGTGCCTGATCGGCTTCGGCGTCGCCGGGCTGTTGTCGTGCATCCAATGGGCCACCCAGAGTGGGGACCTCGGCCTTGCCTGCATGATGGTCGTCTTGATGCTGCTCTACTCCCTGGTGCGTTGGGGCTCGGGACGAGAGATGGCCCTGGGCTTGTTGTTCGTCGTCGTGGTTGTTGCGTTGGGCATGTACGTCGCGTCAGCAAGCGCGGTCACGGTCCTCGGCGGAAGTCTGTTCCTGTTGCTGTTCGTGGTGCTCGCCGCCGTGTTCCGCTATCGCGCCGACGCGTGGCAGCGCCAGCAACGAGAGATCCGCGACCAGGAGCGCCTGGCATTGGCACGAGAACTGCACGACACGGTGGCCCACCACGTGTCGGCCATCGCGGTCCAAGCCCAGGCCGGCGGGGTGGTGGCCGGCACACAGCCCGAGCAGGCGACCAAGGTTCTTGCCGCGATCGAGGCTGAGGCGTCGAGGACCCTCGCGGAGATGAGGGACATGGTACGAGTGCTCCGCGAGGACGGATCGGACGTTTACTCACCCCCATTGGGAGTCGTGGACCTGGCTGCCCTGGATCGCACGGATGTGATCCCGGCAGTCGAAGTCTCTGTGTCGGGTTCCTTGCCGCGGCTACCGCGAAGTGTGGACGCCGCGATCTACCGGCTGGCGCAGGAGGCCCTGACCAACGCTCGACGCCATGCGCGCCACGCGACTCGCGTTCAGGTCGATGTCGATCGTGTCGGCGACCTGGTCAGAATCCGAATCGCCGACGATGGATTGACACACCCCGGGGCGCACGCCGAGCCTGGATTCGGCCTGACGGGGATGGCCGAACGAGCCCAGTTGCTCGGCGGATCTCTCTCAGCCGGGCCGGCCACCGGCGGAGGCTGGGTGGTCGAAGCCGTGCTCCCGGTCAAGGAATCCACGTGAGCATCCGCGTCGTTGTCGCCGACGATCAGGACATGGTCCGCGCCGGGCTCGTGATGATCCTGGGCGCACAACCCGGTCTCGAAGTTGTGGGGGAAGCAGCGGACGGGCCGGGGGCGCTCGAGGTGGCGACCCGCCTGCGTCCAGATGTACTCCTCGTGGACATCCGGATGCCCGGCCTCGATGGCGTGGAAGTAACGCGGCGCTTGGCTGGACCGGATGTGGCGGACCCGATCGCGGTCGTTGTCATCACGACGTTCGACCTCGACGAGCACGTCATCGGTGCCCTTCGAGCCGGTGCCCGAGGGTTCCTGCTCAAGGACGCCGGACCTGAACTCCTCGTCCAGGCCATCCACGCTGCCGCCCACGGAGACGCATTGATCGCGCCGAACGTCACGCGTCGCCTGTTGGAGACCTTCGCCAGTCAAGCTCCCAGAGCGGTGCCGCAACCGGTCGAATCGCTCACCGTACGTGAGGAGGAGGTGCTTGTCCTGGTCGCCCGGGGGCGGACCAATGCCGAGATCGGCATTGAGCTCTTCATGGCTCTCAGTACGGTCAAGACTCACGTCGCCTCGATGATGGCGAAGCTCAATGTCCGCAACCGGGTCGAATTAGCCATCTGGGCCTACCACACCAAGCGCGTGTGACGCCGTCGCTGGGGCGCTACCTCCAGGCCAGTCTGGCGCCTTGCCCGGGTGGTCCTGTTGCGATCCTGGCCCCGTCCGGGTAGTCATCACTCAGACCCGCGAGGTCTCGCCTGGGCTGACCCGCAAGGCACTCGACGCAATCGAGAGGAGCAGGTAATGACCACGATTACCGTCACCGCCAAGCGCTGGAGCGGCGGCTGGGAACTCTGGCACGCAGACGACTGCTGGACGCAGGCGGTCACCCTTGATCACGCCGCCCGGCAGGTCCGCGACTACCTCGACACGGTCGAACCCGATGCCGACCACGACGGTTGGACGATCAACGTCATACCCGAGATCGGAGCGCTGGGCGACGAGGTTGCAGATGCGCGGAAGGCGACCGCTGCTGCGGCGGTCGCGACCGAGGCAGCAGCGCGCAAGGCACGTCACGTCGCACATCACCTGCGCGAGGCTGGCTACTCGGTCACCGATTCGGCGGCGATCCTCAGCGTCTCCAGGGGTCGGGTTTCGCAACTCATCAACGGGTCCCGAAGCGTAACCCAGACAGCGAGGTAGCCTCAGATCAGGAGCACCCCGGAAGTCCTCGGCTACGCCAAGGTCGCACAGATGGCCGGCGTGTCACGCCAGTTCCCCGACGTCGCGTGATTCCTAAGCCCGCGATCGTCACCGCCCAGGGCCCCTGATGACCAAAGACGCACTACGTGCGATCCGCACGCGCGAGCACCGCTATCCAGCATCATCCGGCTACATCCCCGACAAACGTAAACCCCCTAGTGAACCTGGATTCACTAGGGGTTTTTACCTGTGTCCGAGAGAGGACTTGAACCTCCATGCCCTATACGGGCACTAGCACCTCAAGCTAGCGCGTCTACCTATTCCGCCACCCGGACGAGTGCCGCTGACCGTGGTCGACCAGCCCGCAGCACTATAGCAACCACCGCACGTAGGCGCGATTCGGCCGTACCCAGACTGGACGTTCTGGCCCGGATTGGCAGGATGTCGCCATGACGTCGAATCCCGCTGCCGAAGTCGTCCGGTTCACCAGCGAACTGATCAGGATCGACACGTCCAACTACGGGCCCACCGATCGGGGGCCGGGGGAGCGTGACGCGGCTGAGTACGTCGCAGAGGCGCTGGCCGAGGTCGGGGTCGAGTCGGAGTTGTACGAGTCGGCACCTCGCCGTACGACCGTGGTCGCCAGGTGGGAGCCCGACGGCTGCGACACCTCGCTGCCGCCGCTGCTGTTGCACGGACACCTCGACGTGGTTCCGGCCGTCGCCGCCGACTGGCAACGCGATCCTTTCGGAGGCGAGGTCGAAGACGGGTACGTCCACGGCCGCGGTGCGGTCGACATGAAGGATTTCGACGCGATGATGTTGTCGGTCGTACGCGACCGCATCCGTACCCGCCGCCCTCCGCGCCGGCCGATCCGCCTGATCTTCCCCGCCGACGAGGAGGCATCGGGTTCGCTCGGGGCCCGCTGGCTGGTCGAGCAGCACCCAGAGACGATCGAAGGCTGCACCGAAGCAGTCGGTGAGGTCGGTGGATTCTCACTCACCATCGGCGACGACGCCCGCCTCTACCTCGTGCAGGTCGCGGAAAAGGGCCTCGCTTGGCTGCGGCTGGTGGCCGACGGTACGGCCGGTCACGGGTCGATGCGCAACTCCGACAACGCTGTCACCGAACTCGCCAAGGCGGTGGCGCGGCTCGGAGACTACCGCTGGCCGTACGACATTCATCCCGCCCAGCAGTCATTCCTCGACGCCATCGAGGACGCGCTCGGCGTCCAGGTCAACTTCGACACGGCCGAGGAGACCCTCGCTCGCCTCGGGTCGATCGCCCGCATGGTGGGCGCGACCATGAGCAACACGGCCAACCCGACGGTGCTGCAGGCGGGTTACAAGGTCAACGTCATTCCCGGGCAGGCGGTCGCCGGGGTCGACGGCCGCTACCTGCCCGGTCAGCGAGAGCGCTTCCTCGAGACGGTGGCCGACATCGTCGGGCCGAAGGTCCGGGTCGAGATCGAGTCCGAAGCTCCGTCAGTCGAAACCGAGTTCGCCGGTGCACTCGCCGAGGCGATGAAGGCTTCCCTCGCCGCCCACGACCCTACGGCGAAGGCCGTGCCGTACCTCCTCAGCGCCGGCACCGACGCCAAAGGCTGGCAGGCCGCCGGGATCCGCTGCTTCGGCTTCGTGCCGCTGAAGTTGCCAGCGGATCTCGACTTCGTGGGGATGTTCCACGGGGTCGACGAACGGGTGCCGGTCGAGTCGCTGGAATTCGGTTGCCGGGTGCTGGATACGTTTCTCGACCTCGCCTGAGGTTGCTACCCAGCCCCATTGCGGGTACGGCCGAGCCGCCCTGAGCGGGGCCACCAGGGTTGGTTGTGACAACTCTCGGCAGCAAATCCACCCCCGGCCCTTGTGTCGGTGCACGCCCTTAGGGTGAGCCCGTGACCGCGATCTTCACGTTCCTGGCGACCCGGCCGGAACTCCTGACGTTTCTCCTGGTGGGGATCGGGTCCGTGGTCGGCCTGGCCTCGATTCGGGGTGTCGCACTGGGCAGTGCAGCCGTGTTGATTCTCGCGATCGCGTTCTCCGCGTGGGCGAAGGCGGCGGGTGTCGACCTCGCGATCCCCGGGCTGGTCGCGAATGTCGGGCTGGCCCTGTTCTGCTTTGCCGTCGGGATTTCCAGCGGCGCGTCGTTCTTCCACGCGCTCCGAAGATCGACGAGCGTGCTCGCCGTGTCGTTCTTCGCGATCTGCTTCGGGGGCGTGGTCGCATTCGCGCTCGCCAAGCCGTTCGGGTTGACCCTGGAACAGGCGGCCGGTACGTACGCAGGCGGCGTGACGAACACCCCAGCCCTGGTTGCGGCCGGTGGTTCGGCCGAGGCGACCGTCGGCTACTCGGTGGCCTACATCTTCGGTGTCATCGGCGTGATCCTCGTCATCAACTTGGCCTTGCGCAAGCGCCACGAAGACGCCGACACTCCCTCTCCGCTGATCAGCCTCGACGTCCGTGTCGAACGCACCGACGAACCCACGATCGGTGACCTCGAAGCGGAGCAGAACCGGCAGATCAACATCACCCGGATTCGTCGGACCGAATCAGGCCCGAGCGCCGTTCCGGCCGACACCGATGTCTTGCAGGTCGGCGACGTGGTGACCGTCGACGGCGCCCAGACTCACGTGGAGGCCGCCGCGACTGCCCTGGGTCATCGGTCGAGCCACCGCCTCGTGCTGGACCGCCGGTACCTCGACTTCCGCCGGGTCACGATCTCGCAACCGGCCATCGTCGGCATCCCGATCTCCGACCTCAAACTGGAGGAGACCTACAACGCCACCATCGCCCGGGTGCGCCGCGGCGACGTCGACATGGTCGCCAATCCGCAACTCGTCCTTCAGTTGGGCGATCGGGTCAGGGTGGTGGCTCCCCGCGACCAAATCCCGGTCGTGTCCGCCTACCTGGGTGACTCCTCCCGCGGCATGTCCAACATCAACCCTGCCGCGCTCGGAATCGGGATGGCGCTCGGATTCGCGCTCGGATCGATCACATTCCCCTCGCCGAGCGGTGCCTCGGTGTCGTTGGGCGGGGCGCTCGGATGCCTGATCGTGGGCCTGGTCATGGGGTACGTCGGACGCGTCGGAACGGTCATCACCACATTGCCGTTCACCGCCTCGACCGTGTTGTCTGAGTTCGGGCTGCTGCTGTTCCTCGCTCAGGCGGGCGTCAAGGGCGGCAGCATGGTGACGCAGGCGTTCGTCAGCGGCACCTGGCTGCGCTTCGTCGGCTTGGGCGCGTGCGTGACCCTGGGCGTCGCGCTCGTCACCTACTTCGGACAGCGCTCCATCAACAAGATGGGCGGCCTGCGGCTGTCCGGCACACTCGCCGGAACCCAGAGCCACCCGGCCTTGTTGTCGTACGCCAATGGACGTACGGATTTCGACTTCCGAGTATCGGACGGCTATACCACCGTCTACCCGCTGGCGATGATCACCAAGATCGTCGTCGGCACGGTCCTCGGGATGTTCCTGTGACCACATCGAAACCAGTCAATTCACGTCGTTAGGGTGCTTATCATGACCGCTGCCAACCGAGCTGCGAGCCGTTCGAAACTGTCCATCATCGGTGCCGGGGCAGTGGGTTCGTCCATGGCGTACGCCGCCCTCATCCGCGGGTCGGCGCAGGAGATCGCCTTGTACGACCTCGACCAGAAGAAGGTCGACGCCGAGGTCCGCGACCTCGCCCACGGAACCCAATTCACGCCGTCGTCGACGATTCTGGGCGGCGCGGACATCGAGGTCGTCAAGGACTCGTCGGTCGTGATCATCACCGCGGGTGCCAAGCAGAAGCCCGGCCAGACGCGGCTCGATCTGGCTGCGACGAACGTCAAGATCCTCCAGTCACTGATGCCGCAACTGCTCGAGCAAGCTCCCGATGCCCTCTACGTGCTGGTCACCAACCCCTGCGACGTGCTCACGGTCGTCGCTCACCAGGTCAGCGGCCTGCCCCGGGGCCGGGTGTTTTCCACCGGGACGATGCTGGACACCTCCCGGCTCCGGTGGGCGATCGCTCGCCTGATCGGCATCGGGCAAGCGCACGTGCACGCGACGATCATGGGTGAGCACGGGGATTCGGAGTTCCCGATCTGGTCGAGCGCGACGATCGGACAGATCCCGATCCGCGACTGGCGTGACGACGAGGGCAAGCTGGTCTTTACCGAGGACGTGCTGGCCCAGCTCGCCGACGATGCCATGAATGCGGCGTATTCGATCATCGAGGGCAAGGGTGCGACAAACTACGCGATTGGGCTGACCGGCGCTCGACTGACTGAAGTGCTAGGCAAGAAGCGGCGCGCCGTGTTGCCCCTCTCGACAGTTCTCGAGGACTTCCACGGCATCAAGGACGTGGCGTTGTCGGTGCCGAGCGTCGTGTCCAGCCGCGGCATCGAGCGGGTGCTGGACATCCCCATGGACGCCCAGGAGATCACGATGCTGAAGCGGTCGGCGACAGCGCTGAAGGCCTCCCTCAAGCAGTTGGGCTTCTAGAGCCCCGGGCGACCTCAAGCCTCTGACGGTCGATCGCCGGACTCCCGGCCGTAGTTCGGGCCGCCCGACACGTCGTCGAGGGCCTGCGCGATCGGGCCCGGCAGTTCGGTGTCTTCGACGTCGAGGTACGGCTTCAGTTGCGCGACCGTGCGCGCACCGAGCAGGGGAGCGGTCACTCCAGGAGCATCCCGTACCCACAAGAGCGCGACTTGGGCAGGGGTCAGGTCGAGTCCGTCGGCCGCCCTGGCGACCGCTTCGACGACGCTCGCTGATCGAGGATCCAGGTACGGCTCGACGAACCATCCCAGGTGGGATGAAGCGCCCCGGGACCCACGCGGGGTCCCGGTGCGGTACGCGCCGGTCAACACCCCACGGCCCAGCGGCGACCACGGGAAGAACCCCAGGCCGAGCGCACGCACGGCAGGAAGGATCTCCACCTCCGCCCGGCGCGCCAACAGCGAATACTCGACCTGAGTCGAGGTGATCGGCACCCGGCCCGGGATCGCCCGCTGCCAGGTGACCGCCTGAGCCGTCTGCCAGCCGACGAAGTTCGACACTCCCACGTATCGGGCCATGCCTGCGGTCACGGCGTGGTCGAGGGCCGCCAGCGTCTCCTCGAGCGGCGCGTCTCCCCAGGCGTGGACCTGCCACAGGTCGATCGAGTCGGTCCGCAGTCGACGAAGCGATCCGGCCAGGTCGTCGAGCATGGCCCGCCGACTCGTGTCGACGACTCGTTCCCGATCGTGGCTCACGTACCCGGCCTTCGTCGCCAAGACGACCTGATCGCGACGCGACGAGCGGGCCAGCAAGGTGCCGAGCAACGACTCGACCTCGCCGTGGCCGTACGCCGCAGCGGTGTCGACGATCGACCCGCCCGCGTCGAGAAACGAGCCGAGGACGGCGTCGGCCTCACGGCTGGCCACGTCCCGACCCCAGGTCATGGTGCCGAGTCCGAGCCGAGACACGCGTAGCCCAGACGTCCCGACGTGTCGACTGCGCATGACTGTCGAGCCTAACGTCGGTGGGTACGGCTCGTCAGTGCGCCGTGACGACGCCGGCCAGGAGCAATCCGCCGATCGCCAACCCGGCCACGATCCGGTAGATCACGAACGCGGTGAACCGGTTCGAGGCCACGAACTTCAGCAGCCACGCGATGGTCGCATACGCCACCACGAACGACACCGCCGTACCCACCAACGTCGGACCCCATCCGACGGTCGCCGAGATGTCCTTGCTGGCGCTGACGCCTTGGAAGACGCCCGCCCCGACCAGGGCCGGAATGCCCAGGAAGAACGACCAGCGGGTCGCCGTGACCCGGTCGATCCCGCGAAACAGCGCTCCCGAGATCGTGGCCCCAGAGCGGGACACGCCCGGAATGAGAGCGATGCACTGCCAGAGTCCGATCACCAGCGCGTCGACCACGGTCATGGATTCCTCGCCGCGGGTGGTGGCTCGCGCGGCAGAGGACCGGTCGGCCAGCCACAACACGAGCGACCACAGCACGAGCGCAGCGGCTACCACCCAAAGGCTCCGCAGAGCGCCCTCGATCACGTGTCGGAACACCAGGGCCACGATCACGATCGGAGTCGAACCGATGATCACGCCCCAACCGAGCCGATAGTCAGGATTGTTCCGAGCCTCGGCGTTGAACAGCCCCCGGAACCAGCCGACCGCCAGCCGCACGATGTCGCGCAGGAAGTACAGGATCGCCGCGAGCATCGCTCCCACCTGGATCACGGCGGTGAAGGCGGTGATCCCGAGGTCGTCGATCTGATACCCGAGGAGCTTTTCGGCCACCGTCAGGTGACCGGTGCTGGAGATCGGCAGGAACTCGCTCAGTCCCTCGACGATGCCCAGCAAGATTGCGTGCCACCACGACATTTTTCTGTACGGCTCCCTCCGGCCCGCTGCGAGCCGCCGGCCAGGCTACTCCAGGCCGCTATGGAGTTCGGCGACCCAAGAGTGTCGTGAACGTAGGTCCCAGCCGTACCTCACGTCTGTCATCGTGCCCTCACCGATCGGCTGGATCCTGCTCAGACCCGTGGGTACGGCTCCCGCCCGTTCGTAGAACGCCCGTCCGCGTGAGTTGGCGGCCAGCACCCAGACGACCGCCACGGGACAAGTCTTGGCCAACACATCGAGCCCGGCCGCAAGCAACGCCCCGCCGTAACCCCGCGATCGCTGGCCCGGCCGTACCCACAGATCCCAGACCTCGCCCGCCGACGTGACCCCGGGATCGGCGCACCGGCCGACCGAGACGAAGCCGACGACGGACTCCGAGTCGCAGGCGACCAGCACATCCACGGCAGCTCCTCCGGCGCAGGTGTCGCGCCACCGGTTTCGGCATGCCGCCAAGGAGAGTGAGCCGAGGTAGGAAGCAGGCAGGAGCCCCGCATATCCCTCGGTCCATCCGAGATGGTGGATCTCGGCGATCGCGTCGGCGTCGGCAGCGGTAGCGGGGCGAACGAGAGTGCGGGAAACGCCGGACGTCACCCGGTCAGATTAGGACAGCGACTGAGAAGTCAGAGCGGGATGTTTCCGTGCCCGCCGTGGTAGCCGTGGTCGTTGTCACGGATGGCCTTGGCCAGTGCCGACCGGGTGACCGCAGGCGTGATGATCTCGTCGACGACGCCGATTTCCACCGCCTTGTCGACGCCTCCCGCGATGCGCTCGTGCTCGACCGCGAGCTCCGCCTCGACGGCGGCCAGCAGGTCGCTCGGGACCTCGGCCAGCTTGCGGCGGTGGAGGATCCGTACGGCCGCGACCGCACCCATGACGGCCACTTCTGCGCCCGGCCACGCGAAGACCCGGGTGGCGCCGAGCGAGCGCGAGTTCATCGCGATGTAGGCACCTCCGTACGACTTTCGCGTCACCAAGGTCACCCGCGGGACGACGCATTCGGCGAACGCGTGCAGCAACTTGGCGCCGCGCCGGACCACCCCGTCCCACTCCTGTCCGACGCCGGGCAGGTAGCCCGGTACGTCGACGAGCACCACCAGGGGCACTCCGAACGTGTCGCACATCCGCACGAACCGAGCTGCCTTCTCGGCACTGAACGAGTCGAGGCACCCGCCCAACCGCAAGGGGTTGTTGGCGACGACGCCGACCGTACGGCCGCCGAGCCGGCCCAGGGTCACGACCAGGTTCGGAGCCCACTTCGCGTGCAATTCCACGCCGGTGCCCGCGTCGAGCAGGTTCTCGACCAGAGGATGCACGTCGTAGGCCCGCTTGGCCGACTCGGGCAAGGAATCGGCCAGGTCGATGTCGGGCACGTTCGCGCTGACTTCGCCCTGGTCGGCGAACAGGGAGACCAACTTGCGACCCTGGTCGACGGCGTCGGGCTCGTCCTTCGCGACGATGTGGACGACACCGGACCGACGACCGTGGACCTCGGGCCCGCCGAGACGCAATTGGTCGACGTCCTCTCCGGTCACGGAGCGAACCACGTCGGGGCCGGTCACGAAGATGCGACCTTCGGGGGCCAGGATCACGATGTCGGTGAGGGCGGGACCATAGGCAGCGCCACCTGCGGCCGCACCGAGCACGATCGAGATCTGGGGGATCTTGCCCGACGCTTTGGTCATCGCGTTGAAGACCAGGCCGACCGCGTGTAGCGAAAGCACCCCTTCGGCCAACCGAGCCCCGCCCGAGTGCCAGATCCCCACGATCGGCATGGTGTTCTTCAGTGCCGTGGCGTAGGCCCGCACGATGACGTCGCAGCCGTCGACGCCCATGGCGCCGCCCATGATCGTGGCGTCCGAACAGAAGGCCACGGTGCGGTTGCCGTCGATCCGGCCGATGGCCGCCAAGACTCCGGAGCCGTCGTCTGGGCCCAGGAACTGCAGTTCCTCACCGGGATCGAAGAGATTGCGCAGACGCGTGTTGGGGTTGCGGGGATCCAGCTCGCGGGGGAGCTTCTCCTTGGTCGCAGTCATCAGGCCTCCCGATTGACATGGGCGTTCGTCACGGCCACGGACACGTTGTGTCCGCCGAAACCGAACGAGTTGTTGATGGCCGCGAGGTCACCGGCCGGCAGTTCGCGTTTGACGTTGGCGGCGATGTCAATGCCGAGTCCGGGCTCGGGATTCTCCAGGTTGATCGTCGGAGGCACCTGACGATGGTGGAGCGCGAGCACCGTGGCGATGGTCTCCAGGGCGCCGGCGCCACCGAGCAGGTGTCCGGTCATCGACTTGGTCGAGGTCACCACACAGTCGTCCACCGAGTCGCCGAGAACCTCGCGGATGGAGGCGGCTTCGACGGGGTCTCCCGCCGGAGTCGAGGTGCCGTGAGCGTTGACATGCCTGACATCGGCCGGGGTCAGCCCGCCCTCGGACAAGGCTCGACGCATCGACAGCACCTGGCCGCGAGCGTCGGGGTTGACCATGTCCTTCGCATCAGACGTGGTGCCCGCACCGGCGATCGTGCCGTAGATCTTGGCGCCGCGGGCCTGGGCGTGTTCGAGCGTCTCGAGGATCATGATCGCTCCGCCCTCACCGAGCACGAAGCCGTCACGGTCGACGTCCCAGGGCCGGGACGCACGCTCGGGCTCGTCGTTGCGGCGGCTGAGGGCCTGCATCTGACCGAAAGCAGCGACCGGCAGCGGATGGATGACCGCTTCGGCGCCGCCCACGACGGCGACGTCGGCGCGGCCGAGGTTCATGAGGTCCCAGGCGAGGGCGATGGCTTCGTTCGACGACGCGCAGGCCGACACGGGAGTGTGGACGCCGGCTCGCGCAGCCAGCTTGATGCCGACGTTCGCGGCTGGCGCGTTCGCCATCAGCATCGGGATGGTGAGTGGAGAGACGCGGCGGGCGCCCTTCTCCTTCTGGACGTCCCAGTTGTTGAGCAGGGAGATCAGGCCACCGATGCCGGACGCGAGAGAGACCACCAGCCGATCGGGATCGACGTCGTTCTCCTCGTCCAGACCGAAGCCGGCGTCGGCCCAGGCTTCGAGCGATGCCACCATCGCGAACTGCGACGAGCGGTCGATCTTGCGGGCCGCTACGCGGTCCATGACGGAGGCCGGGTCGACCTTCGCCTGGCCGGCGATCTGAGTGCTGAGTTCTCGGGCCCACTCGGCTTCGATGCGGCTGACGCCGCTCGTCCCGGCCAGCATGGCCGACCACGTGCTAGCGAGGTCGCCGCCGAGGGGGGTGCTCGCTCCGAGGCCGGTGATGACGACGGTGGTCATGGATGTCCTGTTCGTGGTGGAGATGAAAGTGGGCGGCGGTGGCGCCCAGCAGGCGCCACCGCCAGGTTGGTGTCAGGCCTGTGCGCGCTCGATGTACGCGACGGCGTCACCGACGGTGCGGAGGTTCTTGGAGTCCTCGTCGGGGATCGAGACGCCGAACTTGTCCTCGCAGGCGTAGATGATCTCGACCATGGACAGCGAATCGACGTCGAGGTCCTCGGTGAAGGACTTGTCGAGCTGCACGTCGGCAACCGCGACACCCGCGACGTCGTTCACGATCTCGGCGAGCTGCTCGCGGATCTCTTCGGTGGTAGCCATGTTGTTTCTCCTCAGGGTTGGATTGATGAGGCGGATCTTGCCTGGTCAGGGCAGGGTGATGACCTGGCCCGCGTAGACGAGCCCCGCGCCGAATCCGATGATCAGCGCGGTCTGCCCCGACTTCGCCTCACCGCTGGACAGCAGTTCGTCGATGGCAATCGGGACCGATGCGGCACTCGTGTTACCGATGCGCCGGATCGTACGAGCTACCACGACGTGGTCGGGCAGCTTGAGGTGTCGCAACATCGAATCGGTGATCCGGTTGTTGGCCTGATGTGGAATGAAGACCTCGAGGTCCTCGGGGGTTAGACCGCTCTCGCTCAGGATCTTCTTCGCCGCGTCCGCGATGAAGGTCGTCGCCCAGCGGAACACCGCGCGCCCTTCCATCTGAAGGGTCGGCATCTGCGCATCCGGTACGGCATCGCGGAAGTCTTGGGTCTGGGTGATGACATGACCTTGGGTTCCGTCGGACCCCCAGACCACCGGGCCCACCCCGGTCGTGTCGCTGGGAACGACCACCGCAGCCCCGGCCCCGTCGGCGAAGAGGAAGGCCGTGGAGCGATCTGTCTTGTCGGTCAGGTCGCTCAGACGTTCGGCGCCGACGATGAGCACGTTGGTGGCCGAACCGGTGCGAATCAGGGCGTCCGCTTGAGCGAGGGCGTAGCAGAACCCCGCGCAGGCTGCAGAGATGTCGTACGCGGCGGCATCCTGAAGCCCGAGCTCGGCTGCCAGGAGCGGCGCCAGGGCAGGCGTCTGTACGAGGTGGGTCACGGTTGCCACGATCACCGCGTCGATCTCGGCCGGCGCGACGCCGGACTTGCCGATCGCGGACTTCGCAGCCTCGCTCACCATCATGAGCAGCGGTTCGTCGTCACTGGCCCATCGGCGCTCGACGATGCCGGTGCGCTGCTGGATCCACTCGTCGGTCGAGTCGATCATCGTGCACATTTCTTCGTTGGTCACGACCCGCCGCGGCAGGTACGACCCGACCCCGGCGATGCGGGAACCAGTGCGAAGCGGGCGCTGTGTCAGGGCGGTCATGCGAGTTCCTCCGAGATCGAGCCGGGCGAGGGATGGAGTCGAAGCAGCGGCTGGCCGGGAGAGACGGGATCGCCGTCCTCGACGAGCCACTCGAGCACGACACCGCCGTGGGTGGCGGACACCGGGATCTCGTCGCGCAGGTTCGTGACCAGCCCGATCTCCCGGTGCGCGTCGAGACGGTCGTTGACGTCGACGGCGCCGCGGGTGAACCGGCCCTTGCCGGGCGAGACCACCAGGCGCCACGTCGGCGTCGTGGAGAGGTCGAAGTGACCGGCGTCGGCGTGCTTGTCGCAGAAGTCGCGCGCAGCGTCGAGCTGGTCGGGGGTGTTGAGGCTGAACAACTCCACTCCCTTGAGGTTCCGCTTCGCGATACCGGTCAGGGTTCCCGCGGGGGGCAGTTCGAGGAGCCCGGTCACGCCGAGTTCCCTCATCGTCTCCAGACACAGGTCCCACCGAACTGGGTTCGCGATCTGGTGCACGATGCGCGCCAGGTATTCGGCGCCCGAGTGGACGACCTGACCGTCTGCGTTGCTGAGCAGCCGGGTCCGCGGGTCCTTGGTGGAGACCGCCCGCGCCAGCTTCGCCATGTGATCGACGGCCGGCTCCATGTGCACGGTGTGGAAAGCGCCGGCGACGCTGAGCGCGATGACGCGTGTTCTCGCCGGAGCATCGGCGGCCAAATCCGCCAGCTGCTCGACGGTGCCACCAGCCACGATCTGGCCGGAGCCGTTGTTGTTCGCGGCCGTCAGGCCGTGCTTGGCGATCGCGGCCATGACCTCGTCGGGGTCGCCTCCGACGATCGCGGACATCGAGGTGGGACGCACGGCACTCGCGGCGGCCATGGCCTTGCCGCGCTCGCGAACGAGCACCATGGCGGCCTCGACGGAGATGACGTTGGTGCCGGCGGCAGCGGTGATCTCGCCCACGCTGTGTCCGGCGGTGACGCCGATCTTGCGGAACGCCTCGGAGGGCGACGGAAACAGTTCCAGCGCCGCGACGAGGCCTGCGGCGACCAGCAACGGCTGGGCCACCGCGGTGTCACGGATGGTCTCGGCATCGGCTTCGGTGCCATAGAAGGCAAGGTCCATCCCACTGACCGCCGACAGCCACGACAAGCGGGCCGCGAAGGAGGGGAGTTCGAGCCAGGGGCTCAGGAAACCGGGTGTCTGGGCGCCTTGGCCCGGAGCTACGACTGCAAGCACGAGGACCACTCTTTCGTGAGTTTGCGGCAAATGTGGTGCGGGACACCACGAAGTTTCGGGCGTGTTCTTTGTGGGAAGACAACAAACGCCCTCGGCTCACGTGAGCAGTCGACCGACCGTCAGCGCCAGCCTGAGGACGTAGGAGTCCCGCGGTGACGAGGGGTTGTAGCCGGTGACGTCCTGGATCCGCCGCAACCGGTAGCGCACCGTGTTCGGATGCACGAACAACGCCCTCGCGGAGGCCTCGATGGAGTTGCCGTGGTCGACGAAAGCCACCAAGGTCGACATCAACTCGCCGCCGGCTTCGAGCAGCGGACGGTAGACCTCGTACGCCAGAGCCCTGCGTGCATGGCCGTCACCGGCCAAGGCCCGTTCGGGGAGGAGTGCGACCGCAGCGACGGGACGTGGCGCATCGGGCCACGCTGCTGCGGCACGGATACCGGAAAACGCGGCCCGCGCGCTGAGCCCCGCGTCGACGAGGTGATTCACGACCGGGCCGACGACAATCGGTCCCGCGCCGAACGAACCCGCCAAGCGACCGACGACGGTGGCTGCCCCGTCGGGCTCGCCCAGTTCCTCCCCACCGAGCACCACGACGAGGCGATCGCCCTGAGTTGCGGCCAAGGCGTCCAGGCCGGACCGTGATGCCGTACGCCGCAGGCCGTCGATCGCCGTCTCCGCAGAATCGGGCGCGATCCCGACGGCCACCACGACGGCATGGGGGGAGTGCCAGCCCAGGGTCGAGGCCCGCGAGACTAGGTTCTCGTCGGCCTCGCCCCGCACCACGGAGTCGACGACGAGTGCCTCGAGTCGGGAATCCCAGGACCCCCGCATCTCTGCGGCGACGGCGTACACCTCGGCCGCGGCGAACGCGACCTCGCGGCTGAAGTGGCTGATCGCGCTCGAGAGTACGGCTCGATCGCCGCGCGGCATTTGCTGCACCTGTTGGTCGACTACCTCGACGGTGGTCTTGACGAGCTCCACGGTCTGTTTGAGCGAGATACGGCGCATGACCGTGCGGGGCGCGGCGTCGAAGAGCACCGCCGGTGAGACAGGCTCTTCGTCTTCGTCGGCGAACCAGGCCACGAATGCGTCGATCCCCGTGCGGGCCACGAGGGTGATCCACGACCGGTTCTCGGCATCGAGTTCGCCGAACCACGGATGCCGGTCGCTCATCTCGTCGATGGCCGCCGTCGTCATCGTGGCTGCCAGACCCGACAAGCGCCGGACGATGGCCGATCTCGAGCGAGCCGAGGGAACGAGAGTGCGACCCCTCACCCGCACCGGGCTCGCCGCCTTCGCCATAGGGCTCAGCGTAGGGTGTCGACCGTGACGACTCCGGGGGAAACCGTGCCCGCCACACCGGCGGATGCTCTGCGGGAGATCGCCTACCACCTCGACCGTACCCGCGCCGACTCGCGCAAGGCCAAGGCCTTTCGCTCGTCGGCGCGGGTGCTCGACGACCTGCCGCCCGACGACGTCGCCGCCCGCAGCGCGGGCGGCTCGTGGGTGCAGGTGCCGGGGATCGGACCCAGCAGCGCAACTGTGATCACGCAGACGCTGGCCGGACGCGTGCCGGACTACCTGGCGAAGGTTCGGCGCGCGTCGGCCCGACCGCTGACCGCCGGGGGCGGCCAGCTCCGCGCCGCCGTGCGCGGGGACCTCCACTGCCACACCGAGGAGTCAGACGGGTCGGCGCCAGTGGAGGAGATGGCGGCGATCGCGGCGATGCTCGGCCACGACTACCTACTCGTCACCGATCACTCGCCGCGACTGACCGTGGCCCACGGGCTCTCGGCGGAACGGCTCGCCGCTCAGGGGGAGCGGATCGACCGGCTCAACGCCGGGGGAGCCCCGGTGCGGATCCTGAAGGGGATCGAGGTGGACATTCTCGACGGCGGAGCACTCGACCAGACTCCGGCGGCGTTGGCGGCCCTCGATCTCGTGGTGGCGAGTGTCCATTCGAAGCTCAGTAGTGACGCGGAGACGATGACGCACCGCATGGTCGGGGCGATCGCGAACCCGCGTACGAACGTGCTGGGCCACTGCACGGGTCGACTGGTCGAGGGGGAGCGTGGTCTGCGGGGGGAGTCACGCTTCGACGCCGAAGTCGTCTTCGAGGCGTGTCGGATGTTCGGCGTTGCGGTCGAGATCAACTCCCGACCGGAGCGGCGTGATCCCCCGACCCGTCTGCTCGAACTGGCGCGTGACATCGGGTGTCTGTTCTCAATCGACACTGATTCCCATGCCCCCGGTCAACTGGACTTTCTCTGGTACGGCTGCGAGCGCGCCGAGGCGGCCGGCATTCCCGCCGCCCGGATCGTGAACACCTGGCCGGTCGACGAGTTGCTCGGCTGGGCCGCCGCACGCGCGACCTGATCGCCTGAAACCTGAGACCGGTTGCTTTGCGCGGTTTCGACTGTGGATCGTTCATATCTCATCTCGATCACAACAGTGACGGCTGCGTGTCGTCGCCAGTGCCGTGTGGTTCACTTCGCCCTGTCACGCATGGAGGCCACGCCGGTGGCCCGCTCTAGGAGGTCGATTCGTGGTTTCACGCCCATCGAAAGTCATCTCGCTGTTGGCAGCTGGTGCATTCGCACTGACCGGTTGCGCCAACAGTTCCACCACCGCAGCCCCGAGCACGTCTGCGAGCGGCCCTGCCTTGGTCGCGGCCGGGAAGCTCACCGTCTGCACCCATCTGTCGTACAAGCCGTTCCAATACCGCGATTCGTCCAACAAGATCGTCGGCTTCGACGTGGATGTCATGGACCTGGTGGCGAAGAAGTTGGGTGTCACCCAGGAGATCGTCGACATCGAGTTCGCCTCGATCACGTCCGGCGCGGTGTTTGCGTCGAAGAAGTGCGACGCGGGTGCCGCCGCGATCACGATCACCGACGCGCGCAAGCAGGCTGTCGACTTCTCGGACCCGTACTTCAACGCGACCCAGGCGCTGATCGTGAAGGCCGATTCCGGGATCAAGGATCTGGCTGATCTCAAGGGCAAGAAGGTCGGTGTCCAGACCGACACGACCGGTCAGTTGTACGCCGACAAGAACAAGGCCCAGTACGGCTACGAGACTGTCGTGTTCGAGGACATGCCGTCGCAATTGGCAGCCGTGCTCGCGGGCAACGTCCAGGCAGGCGTCAACGACAACGGCGTGGTCTTCGACTACGCCAAGGAGAATCCGACGACCACGGTGGTCAAGGAGTTCGACACCGGTGAGGTGTACGGCATTGCGACCCTCAAGGGTGGCCCGATGACCGCGGTCGTCAACGACGCGCTGAAGGCCGCCAAGGCCGACGGTTCGTACGCCGCGATCTACAAGAAGTGGTTCAACGCCGAGCCGCCGAAGTAGGTCTCCTCGCGATGCCCCCGTCCGTCTCAGGACGGGGGCATCGCTGCTCAATCCCACGCGTCACGAAAGGTCCCCATGGCCACGAGCCAGGTTGCGGCAGCTGCACCGAAGAAGCTGTCACCGAGAAAGCGCGCTCAGCGCGTCCGGATCGTCCAGTACGTCGTCCTGCTCGCGGTCGTGGTCGTGGCCTTGGCAACGATCGACGGGGGACAGGTGCAGCGGGCCTTCTTCCGCTGGGACCTGGTGGTCCTGACGATTACGAAAGGCCTGCCCAATGCCCTGCTGAACACGATCGTCTACACCGCCGGCGGGTTCGTGTTCGGGTTGGTGGCGGGCACCGTCCTCGCGCTGATGAAGCTGTCGCAGGTGGGGCCGTACCGCTGGCTCGCCAGCATCTACATCGAGTTCTTCCGCGGACTGCCGGCGATCATCGTGTTCATGGCCTTCAGCCTGATTTCCCTGGCCTTCCCGGGGTTGTCGATTCCGGGAGGCATCTACGGCACCGTGTGGCTGGCGCTGGGAATCGTGGGGGCGGCCTACATGGCCGAGACCGTGCGGGCCGGCATCCAGGCCGTACCCAAAGGTCAGATCGAAGCCGCTCGTTCCCTGGGGATGTCGAGCGGGCTGGCGACACTGCGGATCGTGTTGCCGCAGGCGTTCCGGATCATCACCCCACCACTGACCAACGAACTGATCATGATGACGAAGGACAGTTCGTTGGTGTACGTCATCGGCCTCAGCTCGACCGCGTACGAACTGACCAAGTACGGCCGGGACCTCTCCAGCACGTACGCAAGCCTCACGCCCCTCGTCGTCGCGGGCGCGTGCTACCTGATCATCACGTTGCCGCTGGGATTCCTCGTGCGGCGGCTCGAAGCCAAGCAGAAGAGGTCACGATGACGGCCGAGCGACACGCGCCCACCGGGCAGCGCGACGACGAGATCCAGATCTACGACCTCCACAAGTCGTTCGGCGACCACGAGGTCTTGAAGGGCATCACGACGGTCGTCCGTCGAGGTGAAGTGGTATGCGTCATCGGCCCGTCGGGCTCGGGCAAGTCGACGCTGTTGCGGTGTGTGAACCTGCTCGAACAGCCGACGAGCGGCCACATCTACATCATGGGCGACGAGATCACCGATCCCGATGCCGACATCGACAGCATCCGCACCAAGGCCGGCATGGTCTTCCAGTCGTTCAACTTGTTCCCGCACCTGACTGCCCTCGAGAACTGCACGATCGGGCTCACCGACGTGAAGAAGATGCCGAAGGCGAAAGCGCGGGAGATCGCACAGGCGAACCTGGATCGGGTCGGTCTGGGGGACCGGGGCGGCTCGTACCCGCTGCAGATGTCGGGCGGGCAGCAGCAGCGGGTGGCGATCGCTCGTGCCCTGTCGATGGATCCGGAAATGATGCTGTTCGACGAACCCACGTCGGCGCTCGATCCCGAGCTGGTCGGTGACGTGCTGGCCGTCATGCGCAACCTGGCGCGGTCGGGCATGACGATGATGGTCGTCACCCACGAGATGGCGTTCGCTCGCGAGGTAGCCGATCGAGTGATCTTCATGGACGGAGGCGTCATCGTCGAGGAGGGCCCGCCCGACGAGGTGATCGGCAACCCGCAACACCAGCGCACCCGGACCTTCTTGCAGCGCGTGCTCGACCCCACCCACGTTGACACGCAGTCCTGACCGAGCCGTGCCGCCCCCGCTTCGGGTGCCAGGGTCGGCGCGACGTGACAAGATGGCCCAAAGACCGCTGGTGAGCATTCCTGACTTGAAAGGCATGTCGTGATCCCACGTGACGAGGGCGGCCCAGTTCTCAACGGACTACCGACAAACCTCCCGGACATCGACCCCGACGAGACGTCGGAGTGGATCGAGTCGCTCGACGGCCTGATCGAATCTGGTGGGTTGAACCGCGCCCGGTACGTCATGCTGCGTCTGCTCGATCGGGCCCGCGAGAAGCAGATCGGCGTGCCGTCGTTGACGGCGACCGACTACGTCAACACGATCCCGAAAGCTCTGGAGCCTGAATACCCCGGTGACGAGGAACTCGAACGTAAGTTCCGGCGGCTGCTGCGTTGGAACGCGGCGATCATGGTCCACCGCGCGCAGCGACCGGGCGTCGGCGTCGGCGGGCACATTTCGTCGTACGCCTCGTCGGCCACGTTGTACGAGGTCGGGTTCAACCACTTCTTCCGGGGCAAGGATCATCCGGGCGGGGGTGACTCGGTGTTCTTCCAGGGCCACGCGTCACCAGGCATGTACGCGCGGGCATTCCTCGAAGGCCGCTTGACGTCGGATGCCCTCGACGGGTTCCGTCAGGAGCACAGCCACCACCCGTCGCTGCCGTCGTACCCGCATCCGCGGCAGATGCCGACGTTCTGGGAGTTCCCCACGGTGTCGATGGGCATTGGCCCGATGAACGCGATCTACCAGGCGTCGTTCAACCGGTACCTCCACAACCGAGGGCTCAAGGACACCTCGGACCAGCACGTGTGGGCCTTCCTCGGCGACGGCGAGATGGACGAGCCGGAGTCACGCGGATTCCTGCAGTGGGCCGCCTACGAGGAACTCGACAACCTGACCTTCGTCATCAACTGCAACCTGCAGCGACTCGACGGACCGGTGCGCGGCAACGGCAAGATCATCCAGGAACTCGAGGCGTTCTTCCGGGGCGCGGGTTGGAATGTGATCAAGGCGATCTGGGGCTCCGGCTGGGACCCCTTGTTGGCAGCCGACAACGAGGGCGCGCTCCTCAACGTGATGAACACGACGAAGGACGGCGACTACCAGACCTTCAGGGCCAACGACGGCGCCTACGTGCGCGAGCACTTCTTCGGGCGCGACCCCCGCACCAAGGCGATGGTTGCCAACTGGAGCGACGACGATATCTGGCGACTGCGGCGTGGCGGTCACGACTACCGCAAGGTCTATGCCGCATACAAGTCCGCCACGACGTTCACCGGCGCACCGACGGTGATCCTGGCCCACACGATCAAGGGCTACTTCCTCGGATCGCACTTCGCCGGCCGCAACGCCACCCATCAGATGAAGAAGATGGCGCTCGACGACCTCCGGTCGTTCCGCGACCGCTTGCAGATCCCGATCTCCGACGCGGTGCTGGAGGAGAACCCGTACCTGCCGCCGTACTACAACCCAGGCCCCGACGACGAGCGAGTCAGGTACGCCCTGGAGCGCCGCCGGGTGCTCGGTGGCAGCTTGCCGCAGCGCCGCGACGAGCCGAAGAAGCTGAAGTTGCCGGAGGCGAAGGCGTACGCGGGGGTCAAGAAGGGCTCCGGTCAGCAGCCGATCGCGACGACGATGGCTTGGGTACGGCTCCTCAAGGATCTGTTGCGTGACAAGGAGTTCGGCGCCCACGTGATGCCGATCATCCCCGACGAGGCGCGCACGTTCGGCATGGATTCGTTCTTCCCGACGCTCAAGATCTACAACCCCCACGGCCAGAACTACACCCCCGTCGATGACGAGTTGATGCTGGCCTACCGGGAGTCGACGGCCGGGCAGATCTACCACACCGGCATCAACGAGGCCGGATCTGTGGCGGCGTTCACGGCGGGGGGTACGTCGTACGCGACCCATGGCGTGCCGATCGTGCCGATGTACGTCTTCTACTCAATGTTCGGATTCCAGCGCACAGGCGACGGGATCTGGGCGGCGGCCGACCAGTTGACCCGAGGCTTCCTCATCGGCGCGACTGCAGGCAAGACGACGCTGACCGGTGAAGGCACCCAGCACATGGACGGCCATTCGCCGATCCTGGCGTTGACCAATCCGGCGGTGTGCCATTACGACCCGGCGTACGCGTACGAGATCGCCCACATCATGGAGTACGGACTGGAGCGGATGTACGGGGAGAATCCCGAGAACGTCATCTTCTACCTCACCGTCTACAACGAGCCGATGCCGCAGCCGCCTGAGCCGGAGAACGTGGATGGCGAGGGGATCCGGCGGGGCATGTACCTGCTCAAGGAGGGTTCGTTCGAGGGAGTCGGTAGCGACGCTCGTCGCGCCCAGCTCCTGGCGTCGGGCATCGCCGTCCCGTGGGCGCTGGAGGCTCAGGACCTGCTGAAGCGTGACTTCGGCATCGTGGCCGACGTGTGGAGCGTCACCAGCTGGAACGAGCTGGGCCGCAACGCCATCGCCGTCCAGAAGGCGAACTACAAAGACGGTGGCGATCGTCAGGCGTACGTGACCGAGCGGCTGTCCGGTCGGCCCGGCGCGGTGGTGGCAGTCTCCGACTACGCGACCGAACTGCAACAGCAGATCGCCCAAAGCGTTCCGGGCGCGTTCACGGCCCTGGGAGCCGACGGGTTCGGGTTCTCCGACACCCGGGCGGCGGCGAGACGATGGCTCAAGATCGACGGACCCTCGATCGCCGTGGCCGCGCTGCGATCGCTGGGCGAGACCGGCGACGTGCCGACGGAGTGGGCGCAGCAGGCGTACGAGAAGTACCGCATCGACGACGTCAACGCCGGTCAGTCCGGCGCGGTCGGCGGCGACGCCTGACGGGAGCATCGTTGTGAAAGGCGACGGGCACAAAGGGCTGGGGCAACTCGGTCTGCGCCCCGGTCTCGTGGTCGAGGAACTCGGGTGGGACACCGATGTCGACGAGGGGTTGCGGGCCGCGGTCATGGAGGCCATCGACGGCGACCTTCTGGAGGAATCCTCCGACGCCGTCGACGCGGTATTGCTCTGGTGGCGGTCCGAAGACGGCGACGTCACGGATGCGCTCTTCGACGCACTGACCGACCTCGGCCGAGACGGGGTGATCTGGCTGATGACTCCCAAGGTCGGCCGGACCGGCCACGTCGAAGAGGCAGATATCAGCGAAGGCGCGGTGACCGCCGGCCTGGCGCTCACGTCGACCGCCACGATCTCCAGGGACTGGGCTGCCCACAAGATCGTCAGGACCAAGGGCGGGCGCCGATAGGTGCTAGGGAAACGCTGATTTTCTGGGTCGGGGGTTTGGCTGTTGGGCGGGGTGTCTCGGGTCATTTGTGGGTTGGCTAGGTAGAATGCTGTTTGTGGATGGTGTGCAGCCGAGTTTCACTGATGCCGA
>WBZS01000614.1_pt2 | contig 29549 bp, 31 predicted proteins | sample 5204201 | NCBI WGS metagenome assembly WBZS01 (sample SAMN12344357, study PRJNA552823) | activated sludge metagenome | biome: Activated sludge suspended growth; feature: Nitrification reactor; material: Wastewater; isolation source: activated sludge from nitrification reactor of wastewater... | reverse complement strand
ATGGTCACCCCGAACCCGGCGGCGGCCGCCAGCGCGAACCAGACCGCCTGCGCCTTCACCGGTTCCTCGCCGCGCAGCTCGGGACCGCTGGCCAGCACGGCGCCGGCCAGCGCGGCCACCAGCCCGGCCAGCTGCCAGGCGCCCGGCTGCTCACCCGAGGCGAGCCCGACGATCACCGGCAGCGCGGCACCCAGCGCGCTGATCGGCGACACCACGCCGACGGTGCCGAACGCGAGCGCCCGGTAGAAGCAGACCAGGGCCAGCGAGCCGGACAGGCCGGCCACCACCGACCAGAGCAGCCAGTCGGTGGAGTTGCTCCAGCCCAGGAACGGCGCCACCACGAGCAACACGACCAGCGAACAGGCCTGCGACACCCCGACCACGGCCGCCGACGGCAGCCGTCGGCTGAGCATCCCGCCGGCGAAGTCGGCGACGCCCCAGGTGAGCGCCGAGCCGAGCGCCAGCAGGGGACCGATCAGCGCAGGCTCACTTCAGGTCGTCGGGCCGGTGCACGACGCCCTCGGCCATCGCCTGCTGAATGTCGTGCGGCAGGGTCTTTCCGGTAGCCAACCGGGCATTGCGGTACCCGTAGGCGAAGTAGATGGCGATGCCGATCACCAGCCAGACCAGGAACCGGACCCAGGTCTCCAGCGACAGGTTGAGGGTCAGGTAGAGGCAGATCACGGCCGACAGGATCGGCAGCACCGGCGACAGCGGCACCTTGAACGCCCGGGGCAGATCGGGCCGCTTGCGGCGCAGCACCACCACCGCGATCGAGACCAGGATGAAGGCGGTCAGGGTCCCGATGTTGACCATCTCCTCCAGCACGCCGACCGGGGTCAGGCCGGCGACGATCGCGCAGACGATGGTGACGATGATCGAGATCTTCCACGGCGTCCGGAACTTCGGGTGTACGCGGGCCAGCCCCATCGGCAGCAGGTTGTCGCGCGACATGGCGAAGATGATCCGGGTGGCGCCGATCATCAGGGTCAGCACGACCGTGGTCAGGCCGGCCACCGCGCCCGCCGAGATCAGGGTCGCCATCCAGCTCTGGCCATGGAACACGAAGGCGCTCGCCAGCGCGGCCTTGGGGTCGATGTCGGCGTAGTTCACCATGCCGGTGACGACGAACGCGACCGCGCAGTACAGGATCGTGCAGATGGTCAGCGAGGCGATGATGCCGACCGGCAGATCCTTCTGCGGGTTCTTCGCCTCCTCGGCGGTGGTCGCCACGACGTCGAAGCCGATGTAGGCGAAGAACACCAGCGCCGCGCCGGCGAACACGCCGCCCAGGCCGAACGCCATCGGCGCCGAGCCCGTCATCCACTGCAGCAGCGGCTGCGACCAGGAGAACTCGGACGCCGTGGTGGTGGCCGCCGCCTCGGGAATGAACGGCGTGTAGTTGGCCGGGTTGATGAACATGATCCCGGCCACGATCACGAACAGGACGATGAACAGCTTGACGCCGACCAGCACCAGGTTGACCCGCATCGACTCCTTGATGCCGACGGTGATCAGCACGCCCAGGGCGGCGATCAGCAGCACCGCCGGCAGGTCGATCACGCCGCCGTAGCTGATCGCGGCGGGAAGAGCCAGGCCGAGCTTGTCCAGGAAGACGCCGAGATAGGCGCTCCAGCCCTGGGCGACGACGCTTGCGCCGAGGAACATCTCCAGGATCAGGTCCCAGCCGATGATCCAGGCCAGCAGTTCGCCCAGCGAGGCGTAGCTGAAGGTGTAGGCCGAGCCCGACACCGGCACCGTCGAGGCGAACTCGGCGTAACACATCGCCGCCAGCGCACAGCAGACGGCGGCGACGACGAAGCTGAGCACGATCGCCGGCCCGGTCATCTGGTGCGCCACGCGTCCGGTCAGGGTGAAGATGCCGGCACCGATCACGACGCCGACGCCGAAGACGGTGAGGTCGAGCGCGGTCAGGGACTTCTTGAGCTGGTACTCGGGCTCGTCGGTGTCGGCGATCGACTGTTCGATCGACTTGGTGCGAAACACGCTCATCGGGCATCCTCCGGGCTTTGTGTCGAGAGTGTCCACAAGCTATTACGTCACAACCCCGCCCGGAACCTGTTTTGCCACGAGTCGGAACCTCCGGTCGAGCCTGGACGGTCGGGCTACCCCTACCCTGGAGCCCGTGACGCAATGGTTCACCGACGCCTTCCGGGCCGAATTCGAGAAGCAGGCCGTCCAGATCGGCCGGTTCAACCTGGCCATCTTCGGCAAGACCGGGGTGGGCAAGTCGACGCTGATCAACGCCATCTTCGGCCAGAGCGTGGCCCCCACCGGCATCGGCGATCCGGTCACCCTGGACGCCCACCTCTACCTCGACACCCGCGGCACGCTGGGCCTGGTCGACACCCGGGGGCTGGAGATCGGACGCGACGACGGCGAACTGATCAAAGAGGTCACCAAGTATGTGAAGCAGATGCGCAGCAAGCCGATCGAGGAGCAGATCCACGTCGCCTGGTACTGCGTGCGCGGCATGGACCGGCGCTTCGAGGAGGTCGAGGCCACCTTCGTCCGCACCCTGCACGAGCTCAGCATCCCGGTGCTGCTGGTGTTGACCCAGGTACCGATGCGCGACGGCCAGTACCACCCGGACGCCGTCGAGCTGGCCCGGCAGATCGAGGCCAAACACCTGCCGATCGTCGGCGGCCGTCCGTTCATGACCTACGCGATGAGGGACCAGTTCACCGGTCAGCCGCCCTACGGCTTGATGGACGTCCTACAGGCCACCTTTCACGTCGTTCCTGAGGCTGTCCACGGAGCTCTCGCGGCGGCCCAAACGATCGATCTGGCAGCGAAGGCCAAGCAGGCGCAACGACACATCGGGGCGACGGTAGCCGCGGCGGGCGCGGCGGCGGCGGTCCCCATCCCGTTCTCGTCGGCGGCCCTGCTGGTGCCGCTGCAGCTGGGCATGATGGCCCGGATCGCCCACCTCTACCAACTGCCGTTGACCCGAGCGTCGATGCTGGCGGTCGCGTCCACCACGGTGGCCACCACCCTGGGCCGCACCGCGGCGGCCAACCTGCTGAAGTTCCTGCCCGGCGCCGGCAGCATCGCCGGCGGTGTGATCAACGCGTCCGTGGCGTCCGGGTTCACGATGGCGATGGGCGAGGCGTGGCTGACGGTCTGCCAGCGGGCTGCCGGGGGGCAGCTGCCCAAGCTCAACGGCATGGTCGACACCGACGCGGTGCGCGACCTGTTCGAGGCCGAGTTCCGCAAACGGATGCCGACCATCCGGCAGCGCGACCACAAGTCGTAGCCCGGCCTGGAGTCACAAGTCGTAGCCCGGCCTAGAGTGGAGTCGTGCCGCTCAGCTTCGCTGACCTGTTCAGCATCGGCATCGGGCCCTCGTCGTCCCACACGGTCGGCCCGATGCGCGCCGCCCGCCGCGTCCTCACCGACGTGGACGCCGCCGGGCGGCTGACCGACGTGGTCCGCGTCCAGGTCGATCTGTACGGCTCGCTGGGCTCCACCGGACGCGGCCACCACAGTGACCGGGCGGTGCAGCTCGGCCTGCTCGGCGAGCAGCCCGAGACGGTCGATCCGGCCGCGGTGGAACCCATCCTGCGCGCGGTGCTGGCCGAGCATCGCCTGGCCCTGCTCGGTCGGCACCCGATCGATTTCGATCCGGCCGCCGACGTCATCCTGCATCGCCGGCAGACGCTGCCCGAACACCCCAACGGCATGCGCTTCCGCTGCTACGGCGCCGGCGGCGAGGTGCTGGCCGAGCGGGTGCTGTTCTCGATCGGCGGCGGTTTCGTGGTGGACGCCGACGAGATCGGCGGCAGCCACCCGGCGACCGAGTCGTCCGAGCCCTACCCGTTCACCACCGGCGACCAGTTGTTGGCGACCTGCGCCGACCGGGGCCTGTCCATCGAGCAGGTGGTGTGGGCGAACGAGACCGCCACCCGGACGCCCGCCGAGGTCCGGGCCGACGTGCTGCGGGTCTGGGGCGTGATGCAGGAATGCGTCCGCAACGGCTTCCACACCGACGGACGCCTGCCCGGCGGGCTCAACGTGCTGCGCCGGGCGCCGCTGATCTACCAGCAGCTCCTCCGCGACGAGCCGGACGCCCTGACCGGCATGGACTGGATCACTGCCTACGCGCTCGCCGTCAACGAGGAGAACGCCGCCGGCGGCCGAGTGGTGACCGCGCCCACCAACGGCGCCGCCGGGGTGATCCCGGCCGTGCTGCACTACTACCGCAACGACATGCCGGGCGCCGACGACGACGGCGTGGTGAAGTTCCTGCTCACCGCGACCGCGATCGGCGTGATCATCAAGACCACGGCGTCCATCTCGGGGGCCGAGGTGGGCTGTCAGGGCGAGGTCGGTTCGGCCTGCGCGATGGCCGCCGCCGGCATGGCGGCGGTGATGGGCGGCACCCCGCGGCAGGTCGAGAACGCCGCCGAGATCGGCATGGAGCACAACCTCGGCCTGACCTGCGACCCCGTGGGTGGGCTGGTCCAGGTGCCCTGCATCGAACGCAACGCCATCGCCGCGGTGAAGGCGGTGGCGGCCGCGCGCACCGCGATGCACTTCGACGGCACCCATCTGGTGTCGCTGGACACCGTGGTCAAGACCATGCGCGACACCGGACGCGACATGCTCACCAAGTACAAGGAGACCTCCCTGGGCGGGCTCGCGGTCAACGTCACCGAGTGCTGAGCGGGGCCCTCGAACCACTTCCTGGTGGAGATGCCTGCGGTCATCCGGTCCTGAGGGACCCTCAACCACTTCGTGGTGGCTATGAATACCCCGGTGGAGTATCCATAGTCACCAGGAATCGGTTTCAGTGGGTGAGGCAGACGGCGACCCTCGCCATAACCGTCATCAAGTGGTTCGGGGTGGGCTCGCGCCCCGGATGAACGGTGGGTCAAGTGGGACGATGGCGGGATCTCTACCCGCGAGACGAGGTGTCCCAGCGCACAGGATTTTCCTGATCTACGACACCAGGTAGTAGATGGGTGCGAGGATTGTGGCCATGAGTCAGCGAACCATTGGTGTGACCGAGGTCGCTCTCCGGGATGCCCACCAGTCTCTGATGGCCACCCGGATGGCGCTGGAGGACATGGTGGACGCCTGTGCCGACATCGACGCGGCCGGCTATTGGAGCGTCGAATGCTGGGGCGGGGCCACCTACGACGCGTGCATCCGATTCCTCAACGAGGATCCCTGGGTGCGGCTGCGGACCTTCCGTGAACTGTTGCCGAACAGCCGGCTGCAGATGCTGCTGCGCGGCCAGAACCTGCTCGGCTACCGGCACTACGAGGACGACGTCGTCCGCCGGTTCGTCGACAAGTCGGCCGAGAACGGCATGGACGTCTTCCGGGTCTTCGACGCGCTGAACGATCCGCGCAACATGGAGACCGCGATGAAGGCGGTCACCGCGACCGGCAAGCACGCCCAGGGCACCATCTGCTACACCATCTCGCCGCTGCACACCGTCGAGGGCTACGTGCAGCTCGCGGGGCAACTGCTCGACATGGGCGCCGAATCGCTGGCTCTGAAGGATATGGCCGCCCTGCTGCAGCCGCAGCCCGCCTACGACATCATCCGCGGCATCAAAGAGACCTACGGCGAGCAGACCCAGATCAACGTGCACTGCCACGCCACCACGGGCGTCACCCTGGTCACCCTGATGAAGGCGATCGAGGCCGGCGCCGACGTGGTCGACACGGCGATCAGCTCGATGTCGCTCGGCCCGGGCCACAACCCCACCGAATCGCTGGTCGCGATGCTCGAGGGCACCCCTTACACCACGAATCTCGACCCCGAGCGGCTGACCCGGATCCGCGACCACTTCGCGACGGTCCGCCCGAAGTACGCCGCCTTCGAGTCGGCCACCCTGGTCGACACCGACATCTTCTCCAGCCAGATCCCCGGCGGCATGTTGTCCAACATGGAGAGCCAGTTGAAGGCCCAGGGCGCCGGCGACAAGATCAAGGAGGTGATGGCCGAGGTGCCGCGGGTCAAGGCGGACGCCGGCCATCCGCCGCTGGTCACCCCGTCCAGCCAGATCGTCGGCACCCAGGCCGTGTTCAACGTGCTGATGGGCCGCTACCAGGTGCTGACCGGCGAATTCGCCGACCTGATGCTCGGCTACTACGGCGAATGCATCGGCGAGCGGAACCCCGAGGTGGTCGAGATCGCCAAGACGCAGGCCAAGAAGGACCCGATCACGGTGCGGCCGGCCGACCTGCTGCCGCCCGAGTGGGACGAGTTGGTCGCGCAGGCCGGCAAGCTGGAGGGCAGCGACGGCACCGACACCGACGTCCTCACCTACGCGATGTTCCCGCGGGTGGCGCCCGAGTTCTTCGCCCACCGGGCCGAGGGCCCGAAGAACGTCGGCAAGACGGCGGAGCAACTCGCGGCCAGCGCGCAGGCGCAGTCGGATTCCTCCGTGGCTGTCACCGGACCGATCACCTACAAGGTCAGCATGGGCGGACGCGACCACCGCGTGACCGTCGAGAGGGCGTGACGAAACAGATGGCTAAGACAAAAGACATGAAGAGCCGGGTCGCCGAACTGCTCGAGAAGCGGACGGCCACCCGCGCCGGCGGCGGCCAGAAGCGGATCGACAAGCAGCACGCGGCCGGCAAGATGACGGCCCGGGAGCGGATCGACGCGCTGATCGACCCGGACACCTTCCAGGAGATCGGGCTGTTCCGGCGCAACCGGACGGTCACCTTCGGCATGGACACCGCGGACATGCCCGCCGACGGCGTGGTCACCGGCACCGGTGCGGTGCTGGGGCGTCCCGTGCACATCGCCAGCCAGGACTTCACCGTGGCCGGCGGCTCCGCCGGCGAGACCCATTCCAAGAAGGTCGTCGAGATGATGGAGTCCGCGCTCAAATGCGGCACCCCGTTCGTCTTCATCAACGATTCCGGCGGCGCCCGCGTCCAGGAGGGCATCGACTCGCTGTCCGGCTACTCGCAGGTGTTCTACGCCAACGTGCTGCTCTCGGGCGCCGTGCCGCAGATCTCGATCATCGCCGGCCCCTGCGCCGGCGGCGCGGCCTACTCACCGGCCCTGACCGACTTCGTCATCCAGACCCGCAAGGCCCACATGTTCATCACCGGGCCGAACGTGATCGAGCAGGTGACCGGCGAGAAGGTCAGCCAGGACGGCCTGGGTGGCGCCGACACCCACATGGCGGTCTCCGGGGTCAACCACTTCGTGGCCGACGACGACGAGCAGGCGATCCTGATCGCCAAGAAGCTGCTCAGCTTCCTGCCGCAGAACAACACCGAGGATCCGCCGGTCATCGACCCCGACCCCTACGTCGAATACGACCCGTCGCTGCACGACATCGTCCCGGCCGAGGGCACCAAGGGCTACGACGTCCGCGACGTCATCGGCAAGGTCGTCGACCACGGCGACTTCCTCGAGGTGCAGGCCGGCTACGCGCAGAACCTGGTGGTCGGCTTCGGCCGGATCAACGGCAAGAGCGTCGGCGTGGTGGCCAACCAGCCGAGCGTGATGGCCGGCGTCCTCGACATCAACGCCTCCGACAAGGGGTCGCGGTTCGTCCGGTTCTGCAACGCCTTCAACATTCCGATCGTCACCTTCGTGGACGTCCCCGGCTTCCTGCCCGGCGTCGCCCAGGAGCACGGCGGCATCATCCGGCACGGCGCCAAGATGCTGTACGCCTACGGGGCGGCGACGGTGCCGAAGATCACCGTGGTGCTGCGCAAGGCCTACGGCGGCGCCTACATCGCGATGTCGGCCAAGGATCTGGGTGCTGACCAGGTGTTCGCCTGGCCGACCGCCGAGATCGCCGTGATGGGGGCCGAGGGTGCGGCGTCCGTGGTGTTCCGCCGCGAGATCGCCGCCGCCGACGACCCGGACGCCCGCCGTGCCGAGCTGGTCGAGGAGTACCGGGAGACCTTCTCCACGCCGTTCGTGGCCGCCTCCCGCGGCCTGGTCGACGACGTGATCGATCCCGGCGACACCCGGCGCAAGGTCATGATGGCTCTCGAGATGCTGATCGCCAAGCGGCAGCTGCGGCCGGCCAAGAAGCACGGCCTCGGCCCGGTCTGATCGGAGGCACGACGATGAGCGACCAAGACGCCGAACTGCTCGAACTGGTCAAGGCGCTGACCGACCGGGTCGAGCACCTGGAGGTCGAGATCAAGCAGCTCCGCCTGCTGAACGCCGAGGTGCCCGAGGAGACCATGGTGGCGATCGCCGCCGCCGTGGCCGCCTACCTGGGGCATCGCGCCCGGCGCCGCCAGGCCCACTTCACCACGTCCGCTATCTGGCAGAGCGGCACCCGCCGCCGGCAGCATTCGCACGATCCGCTGCATCTGCGTTGAGGCTTGAGGAACACACACGATGAAACTGAAGGTCACGGTCAACGGTGTCGCCTACGACATCGAGGTCGACGTCGAAGAGCAGGAGCGGCCCACGCTCGGCTCGGTCATCATCGGCGGGGGAGGCGCCGCCCAGCCGACCCGCACCACCGCCTCGGTGAAGGCGGCGTCGGCGAACGCGGTGGTCGCGCCCCTGTCGGGCGCGGTCGCGCGGATCCTGGTCGCCGAGGGTGACGAGATCACCGAGGGGCAGGTGCTGCTGGTGCTCGAGGCCATGAAGATGGAGACCGAGATCACCGCCCCGCACGCGGGCACGGTCGCCGCCATCCTGGTCGGCGAGCGCGATTCGGTGCAGGGCGGGCAGGCGCTGATCGAGCTAGCCTGAGGCTCTCACCGAGTTCAGGAGGCGTCCGATGCCGAAACCCCAATGGGGCTGGTTCGTGGTCGGCGTGCTCGCCATGCTCACCGGCATCTGGCTGGTCGGATCCGGCATCTCGGCGCCGGCCGTCGGCAACGCGCCGCCCGGGCTGCTGGTCGGCCTGGTCGCGCTGCTGACGGTCTGGTCGTTCGGCAAGGCGTTCTTCAACTTCCGCATCCCGCCGCGCGACAGGGGCTGAGTTTGCCGTCGGTCGAGCCTGTCGCGACCTCACTCGGTGACTCGGAAGACCTTGTGGTTGGCGGCCTGGGCGCGCGGCCGGACGACCATCCGGTCGACGTTCACGTGCGCCGGACGGGTCGCCATCCAGCAGATCGCGTCCGCGATGTCCTCGGCCACCAGGGGGCCGGGGACGCCGGCGTAGACGGCGTCCGCCCGGGCCTGGTCGCCGTCGAACCGGGTGAGTGAGAACTCGGGAGTGTGCACCATGCCCGGCGAGATCTCGCAGACCCGCACCGGACGGTCGAACAGCTCCAGCCGCAGCGAACCGGCCAGCGCCCGTTCCGCCGATTTCACCCCGCAGTAGCCGGCGCCGCCCTCATAAGCCGCCTCGGCCGCCGTCGAGGTCACGAAGATCACCGTGCCGGCGGCGGCGTCCAGGGCCGGCAGCAGGGCCCGGGTGACCCGGGCCGCACCCAGCACGTTGACGTCGTACATCCGCTGCCAGGCGTCGATCTCGGCCTGCGCGACCGGCTGCTGCCCGAGCGCGCCGCCGGCGTTGTTGACCAGCAGGTCGAGCCGGTCGCCGACCTCGGCGGCCAGGCGCTCGACGGCGCCGGCGTCCGTGACGTCGCAGGGGACGGCCACCCCGCCGATCTCGTCGGCCAACGCCTGAATCCGGTCGGCGCGGCGGGCCGCGCAGATCACCCGGTACCCGGCCGCCGCGAGCGATCGCGCCGTCGCCGCCCCGATCCCGCTGCTCGCCCCGGTGACCACTGCCGTTGTGTCCGTCATGGTCCCCGATTCTGCCAGCAACCGGCGGTGGCTACGGTGTGCGGATGGCACGGGTGGCGCTGATCGGGCTGGGACGGATGGGTTCGGGCATGGCCGGACGGCTGCTGGCCGCCGGCCACGACCTGGTGGTGGCGAACCGGACGCCGCAACGGGCGGCCCCGCTGGTCGCGGCCGGGGCGCGGCTGGCGGCCACCCCCGCCGAGGCGGCCCGCGAAGCCGACGCGGTCTTCGCGATGGTGAGTGACGACGCGGCGTCCCGGGAGGTCTGGCTCGGCGATGACGGCGTGTTGTCCGGCCCACCGCGTCCGGGAGCCTTCGCCGTGGAGTGTTCGACGCTCTCCCACGAATGGGTGCTCGACCTGGCCGCCGCCACGCGAGCGGCCGGCCTGCGCTACCTGGACGCCCCCGTCACCGGTCTGCCGGACGCCGCCGCCGAGGGCCGGCTCACCCTGCTGGTCGGCGCCGACCCGGACGACCTGGCGCAGGCCCGTCCGGGCTCGAACCGCTGGCCGACCGGGTGGTGCGCTTCGGTGGCGTCGGGGCGGGGACCGCCTTCAAGCTGATCGTCAACCTGATGGGGGCGGTGCAGATCGCGGGGGCGGCCGAGGGGCTTGCGCTGGCGGAGCGGGCGGGGCTGGACCCGGCGACGTTCGCCGACGTCCTGGCCACCGGCCAGGCGGCGAGCCCTCAGGTCGTCCGCAATCTCCGCCGGATGGTGGCCGGCGACCACGACCAGGAGATCACCTTCTCGGGCGACCTGCGCAGAAAGGACACCGCCTACGCGCTCCGCTTCGCGCGAGGGTTGGGGATCGCCGCACCGCTCGGCGACGTGGCACTGACCGGGCTGGACCGGCTGGTCGCCGAGGGAGCGGGCAACCTCAATGAGAGCGCGCTGATCGAGGTGGCCCGGCGCGCGAGCCCGGCCGGCTGACGTCCGTCCCAGAGCCCGGATCGAATCCTTCCGCCCTCCTGACCGGCCCGGGCCCGCACCGCTAGGCTCGGCCCATGAGTGCGAACCTGATCCTGCTCCGCCATGGCGAGAGCGAGTGGAATGCCCTGAATCTGTTCACCGGCTGGGTCGACGTGGACATCAACGAGAAGGGCATCAACGAGGCCAAGCGTGGCGGCGAACTGCTCACCGCCGCCGGGCTGCTGCCCGACGTCCTGCACACCTCGGTGATGCTCCGGGCCATTCACACCGCCGAGCTGGCGCTCAGGAACTGTGACCGGCACTGGATCCCGGTGCGCCGGCACTGGCGGCTCAACGAGCGCCATTACGGCGATCTGCAGGGCAAGAACAAGGCGGAGACGCTGGCGCAGTACGGCGAGGAGCAGTTCATGCTCTGGCGCCGCTCCTACGACACCCCGCCGCCGCCCATCGCCGACGACAACCCGAACACCCAGTTCGACGACCCGCGGTACGCCTTCCTGCCCACCGAGGCCCGGCCCAAGACCGAGTGCCTCAAGGACGTCGTGATCCGGATGCTGCCGTACTGGTACGACTCGATCGTGCCCGACCTGCGCGACGGCAAGACCGTCCTGGTCACCGCCCACGGGAACTCGCTGCGCGCGCTGGTGAAGCACCTCGACAACATCTCCGACGAGGCCATCGCGGGCCTGAACATCCCGACCGGCATCCCGCTGCACTACGAACTGGACGACGACCTCCGTCCGGTCAAGACCGGCGGCACCTACCTCGACCCGGACGCCGCCAAGGCCGCCATCGAGGCGGTCAAGAACCAGGGCAAGAAGTAGCCCACCCTCCGGCCGCCGACCCACCGAACGCTCGCCTAACTATTTAGGGCTCGCCCAACTGGGCGAGCCCTAAATAGTTAGGCGAGCGCGGGGTGGCGGGCCCGGCGCTCAGGCGTAGGTCCAGTTCTCACCCTCGGGGTGGGTGCCGGTGACGACGTAGATCACCCGGCCAGCCATGATCACGGCGTGGTCGGCGATCCGCTCGTAGTAGCGGCCGAGCAGGGCGACGTCGACGGCCGCCTCGACCGAGTAGGGCCACTCCGCGCCGAGCAGGATGCGGAACTGGCTCTTGCGCAATTCGTCCATCTCCTCGTCCGAGTCGGCCAGCTTGGCGGCGTCGTGGGCGTTGCGGCTGTTCAGTGCCCGGCCGGCGGTGGCGACCATCTCCTCGGCGACCCGGGCCATCAGTTCGAAGGTGGGCACCAGACCCTCCGGCACCGCTCGGGTGGGGTACCGCAGCCGGGCGATCTTCGCCACGTGACAAGCCAGGTCGCCCATCCGGACCAGGTCGGCGACCATCCGCATCGCGGCGACGATGGTGCGCAGCTCGCCGGCCACCGGGGCCTGCCGGGCCAGCAGCACGAAGCAGCGGGCCTCCAGGTCGTCGTGCTGGGCGTCCAGCAGCGCGTCGTCGCTGATCACCTGTTCGGCGATGGCGAGGTCGGCCTCCAACAACGCCTTGGTGCTGAGCCGCACGGCCGTCCGCACTCGCTCGGTCATGCCGACCAGGTCGGTCACCACACCGTCCAGATCCTCGCGGTAGCTCTCTCGCATCTCTCCTCTTTCACCGTCGCTGCCGGTCCGGCCCGCTCCACCCTATGCCTGGCCGCTGGCGCCGACCGCACCCCCGACGACGTGCGGGTGAACAGTCGGTGAACTCTGGCCGAGCGCCCCCACTCGCGGCCGATCGGCGTCGGCGGAATGCCCTTATGATCGGCAATTGTGAGCCCGCTCGTCGCCAGTGTCCTGGGGGGCGTCGTGGGGGTCCTCGCCACACTGCTCGGCCTCGTCATCTGGCGGACGCGGCAACAAGCGGCCATCCCCGACCCGGGGCCGCTGCTCTCACCGGCGCTGAAGACGACCATCGAGCATCTGCGCGGCGCCGCCGCCGTCCTCGGTCCGCACGACGAAATCCTGGTGCAGTCGTCGAGCGCGGCGTCGTCCGGGGTGGTGCGGGGCAGCCGGCTCGCGCAGCCGGAGATGCTCGAGCTGGTGCGCGAGGCGCGCCACGAGACCGAACCGGGCGTGCTCAACGTGGACGTGCCGACCGGCCTGGGCCTGCCCAGCCGGCGGCTGGCCGTCCGCGTCTCACCGCTGGGGGACGGCCTGGTGCTGCTGGTCGCGGACGACCGCTCCGAGGCGTTGCGGATCGACGAGACCCGGCGCGACTTCGTCGCCAACGTCACCCACGAACTGAAGACGCCGATCGGCGCCATCTCGCTGCTCGCGGAGGCCATCGCGGACGCCGCCGACGACCCGGACGCCGTCCGCCACTTCGCCGGCCGGATGTCGACCGAGACCGCGCGGCTCAACGAGTTGATCTCGCAGATCATCGCGCTGTCCCGGCTGCAGTCGAGCGATCCGCTGCTGGCGGCCAGCCCGATCGACGTCGACGACGTGGTGGACGGCGTCGTCGACCAGTTCCGCGAGCAGGCGCACAGCCACCGGATCACGCTCACCCAGCAACACTGCACCGGTGCCACGATTCGTGGCGACCGCAGCCAGCTCGAGGCCGCCCTGCGCAACCTGATCCAGAACGCCATCGCCTACTCCGAGGCCGGCGCGCGGGTGGCGATCAGCACCCGCCGGGTCCGCGACGCGGCCGGCGACTGGGTCGAGGTGAGCGTCTCCGACAACGGCATCGGCATCTCCGAGGCCGACCAGGCCCGGGTGTTCGAACGCTTCTTCCGCGTGGACTACGGCCGCAGCCGGGCGCACGGCGGCACCGGCCTGGGCCTGTCCATCGTCAAGCACATCGCCGCCGCCCACGGGGGCGCCGTCAGCCTGTGGAGCCGCCTCGGACAGGGGTCCACCTTCACGTTGCGGCTGCCGGCGCTCCATCCAGAAAATGACGTCGAAGGGAGCGCCGCATGACCAGGGTGCTGTTGATCGAGGACGAGGACGCCTACCGCGAGACTCTCGGATATCTGCTCCGCAAGGAGGGCTTCGACGTCGTCGAAGCCGCGGACGGCACCATCGGGCTGGCCGAGTTCGACCGGGGCGGCGCCGACATCGTGCTGCTCGACCTGATGATGCCGGGCCTGCCCGGCACGGAGGTGTGCCGGCGGCTGCGCGCGCACAGCTCGGTGCCGGTGATCATGGTGACCGCTCGCGACGACGAGATCGACAAGGTCGTCGGACTCGAACTGGGGGCGGACGACTACGTCACCAAGCCGTTCAGCCACCGCGAGCTGGTGGCCCGGATCCGGGCCGTGCTGCGGCGCGGCCAGGACGTCGAGCTGGAACCCGACGTGCTCGAGGTCGCCGACATCCGGATGGACGTCGAACGGCACGAGGTGTGGGTGCGCGGCGAGCCGGTGAAGCTCGCCCTGAAGGAATTCGAGTTGTTGGAGATCCTGCTCCGCAACGCCGGCCGGGTGATGACCCGCGGCCAGCTCATCGACCGCATCTGGGGGGCCGACTACGTCGGCGACACCAAGACCCTGGACGTCCACGTGAAGCGGCTGCGGTCGAAGATCGAGACCGACCCGGCCGAGCCGAAACTGCTGGTCACCGTGCGCGGGCTCGGCTACAAGTTCGAGGCCTGAGCCGCGCCCGCCCGTCCCGTCAGGCGACGGTGATGTGCTGGAACTCCGGCTCGGACGACGACACCACCGGAGTGAGCAGCGTCACCGGGCCGGCCTTCGCGAAGGTCAGGGTGACCTGAGCCAGCAGGCCCGGCTTCAGGTCGGGTGACGTGACGGCGATCCGCAGCGGGGAGTCGGTCAGCACGACCAGCCGGTTGCTGGTCAGCGTCAGCGGCAGGCCGGTCGTGGTCACCACCAGCGGGCTGCCGGCGCTGCCGTCCGCTTTCTGCGGGGTGCCGGAGACGCCGGTCAGGGTGTCGTCGCCGTAGGTCACCACCGAGGCGCTCACGACGCCGCGGCCGGTGTCGTCGGCCACCACCATGAGATTGCGGACCATCGACGGACCGGTGGTGGAGTTCACGCCCTCGGCGGGGGTGTAGGGCTGCAGCGTCTGGGCGTCCATGCCGCAGCCGGCCAGGGCCAGCGCGAGCGGTATGCACAGGCTGACGCCGATTCGCCGGAGGGTGCTGGCCATCTGAACTCCTTGTGGTCGCCGTTTTGGGGGTCAGCCTAACGAATTGCGCCCCGGTTTGGGGGTGTCGGGACGGTGTCGTCCAGGAGTGTGCGGCGAGGGCACCCCTCGCACCGAACGCAGATGAACGGATGTTGGTTTCAGTGGGAATCAGAAGTTCTCTGTTGACAAACGCAGGTGAAACTATATGATTCAACACATCCCAACGTCAGGTCGGAGGTTGTTGTCACATGTACGCAGAAGAACGCCAGCGCACGATCGTGAGCCTCGCGTTGCGCTACGACCGGGTCGCGGTCACCGAACTGGCCCAGCGCTTCGACGTCACCACCGAGACCATCCGCCGCGACCTCGACGTGCTCGACCGCCGCGGCATCCTGCGCCGGGTGCACGGCGGCGCCGTTCCCGCCGAGAACGTGCGGCTGGTCGAGACCGCCGTTGCCGATCGCGAGCCCGCCTTCTCCGTCCAGAAGGGACGGATCGCGCAGGCGGCGCTGCGCTTCCTGCCGGCCGGCGCCGGCTCGACCGTGCTGATCGACTCGGGCACCACCACCGCCCGGTTCGCCGCGGCGATGGGCGGCAACCAGCAGCACACCGTGGTCACCAACTCGGTGCCGATCGCCTCGCAGCTCGCACTGCTGCAGGGCGGCCCGGTGCATCTGCTCGGCGGCCGCGTCCGCGGCCTCACCCAGGCCACCGTGGGCGGCGAGACCGTGGAGGCGCTCGGACGCCTCAGTTGCGACGTGGCGTTCCTCGGCACCAACGGCCTGAGCGTCGACCACGGCCTGTCCACACCCGACAGCGACGAGGCCGCGGTGAAGCGCGCGATGGTGCGGGCGGCCCGCCGCCGCGTCGTCCTCGCCGACTCGTCGAAAGTCGGCGCGGCACTGCTGGTGAGCTTCGCGGCGCTCAAAGATGTCGAAGTGCTGGTAACGGACTCCGGATTGCAGGAAGCTGATCGACATCAGCTAGTCAACGCAGGATTGGAGGTCGTCGTCGCATGATCATTACCCTTACCGCGAACCCGAGCCTCGATCGGACTGCCAGCCTGGACGCGCCGTTGGCGCGGGGGCAGGTCCAACGAGTGAGCGGAGTCACCGTGGAGCCGGGCGGAAAAGGGGTCAACGTGGCCCGCGCCATTCATTACGCGGGCCAAGCGGTCCGGGCGGTGCTGCCGGCACCGGATGAGGACCCGATCCTGGCGGCACTGCGCCAGCTCGGCGTCGACTACCGCACCGTGCCGGTGGCCGAGGGGGTGCGGATGAACCTGACGCTGACCGAGCCCGACGGCACCACCACCAAGCTCAACGAGCCCGGCCCGCGGCTCAGCGAGGAGCAGATCGAGGAACTGGCCGCCCTGGTGGTCAGCGAGGCCACGGACGCCGCATGGGTCGTGCTCTCGGGCTCGCTGCCCCCTGGCGTCCCGGCCGACTTCTACGCCACCCTGGTGCGGCGGCTGCGTCCGCTCGGGGTGAAGGTCGCCGTCGACACCTCCGACGATCCGCTGCAGGCGCTGGTCGACAACTTCCCGGACGCGGCACCCGACCTGCTCAAGCCCAATTCGGACGAACTCGCGCAGCTCACCGGCGCGGACGCCGAACAGCTCGAGGCGGCGGCCAAGGCCGGCGATCCGAGCGCGGCGGTGACCGCGGCCCGCAGCCTGGTCGAGCGCGGCGTCGCCGCGGTGATGGGCACCCTGGGTGCCTCCGGTGCGGTTCTGGTGACCGCCGAGGGCGCCTGGCACGCCAGTCCGCCCCCCATCGTCCCGCGCAGCACCGTGGGTGCGGGCGACTCATCGGTGGCCGGCTATGTGCTGGCCGACTGCGGGGGAGAAGCCGCCCCCGGACGACTTCGAACCGCTGTGGCGTACGGCTCCGCCGCAGCATCCATGGCCGGAAGCGCATTGCCCAGGCCCGAGCACCTCAAGACGGCCGACGTCGTCATCACCGACCTCGGCTGAACTTCTTTCCAGAAACCCTCGAAAGGACACACCAATGTCGCAGGACCTGATCACTGCTGATCTGGTTGTGCTCGATGTCGATCTTGGGCCCACCAAGAACGACGTGATTCACAATCTGGCCGAGCTGGTGGCCAAGGCCGGACGGGCCGAAGCCGCCGGTCTCGAGGCCGACGCCCTGGCCCGGGAAGCCAAGGCGGCCACCGGATTGGGGGGCGGGATCGCGATCCCGCACTGCCGCTCCGCCGCGGTGACCACCAACTCGCTCGCCTTCGCCCGGCTCTCGCCGCCGGTCGACTTCGGGGCCTTCGACGGCCCCGCCGACATCGCCTTCATGATCGCCGCCGCCGAGGGCTCCGACGATGCCCACCTGGAACTGCTGGCCCTGCTGGCCCGCAACCTGGTGCGTGCGGAGTTCACCGACGGGCTGCGCGCCGCCGCCACGCCGGAGGACGTCGTCGCCCTGGTGAACGCCGCCATCCATCCCGAGGAGGAGCCGGCCGCACCGGCCGCTGCTCCGGCCGCCGCGGCGGGTGCCGCCGCGCCGGCGTCCGACGAGAAGGTCGTGCTGGTGGCCGTCACCGCCTGCCCGACGGGCATCGCGCACACCTTCATGTCGGCGGACGCCCTCGAGCAGGCCGCCAAGGCGGCCGGCGTCGAGCTGCACGTCGAGCCGCAGGGCTCGGGCAAGGTGACCCCGATCGATCCGGCGATCATCGCGGGCGCGTCCGCGGCCATCTTCGCCACCGACGTCGGCGTCCGGGACAAGGAGCGGTTCGCCGGCCTGCCGGTGATCGAGTCCGGCGTCAAGCGGGCCATCAACGAGCCGGCCAAGATGATCGAGGAGGCCGTCGCGGCCGCCAAGGACCCCAACGCCCGCAAGGTGAGCGGCGACGCCTCGGCCGCGTCGGCCAGCGCCGGCGGCAGCCAGCTGAGCGTCGGCAAGCGCATTCAGCAGGCGCTGATGACCGGCGTCTCGTACATGATCCCGTTCGTGGCCGCGGGCGGTCTGATGATCGCCCTGGGCTTCGCGATGGCGGGCTTCGACGTCGCCTTGGCGCCGGGCGTCAACGGCGCCCGGACCTGTGACCTGCTGCCCTTCCTCGATCCGACCGCGTGTGCGGCCGCGCAGGCGGCGGGCGGCGACGGCGACTCGATCGGCGCGCTGATCCAGGCGGTGGGCTGGAACGCCGGATTCGTGAACTACATCGGCGCCCTGCTGTTCACCATCGGCGGCGCGGCCTTCGGCTTCCTGCTGCCGGCCCTGTCGGGCTACATCGCCTTCGGCCTCGCCGGCCGTCCGGGCATCGCCCCGGGCTTCGTCGGCGGCGTGATCGCGGGCACCCTCGGTGCCGGCTTCCTCGGTGCCCTGGTCACCGGCCTGCTGGCCGGCGTCATCGCGCTGTGGATGGCGAACTGGAACGTGCCGCGCTGGTTGGCGGGCCTGATGCCGGTGGTGATCATCCCGCTGCTGGCCACGGCCGCGGTCGGGTTGATCATGTACCTGTTCCTGGGCAGCCCGCTGAAGGCCATCACCGACGGCCTGACCAACGGGCTGAACGGCATGGCCGCCAGCGGTGCGGGCCTGATCCTCGGCCTGGTCCTCGGCCTGATGATGTGCTTCGACCTGGGTGGTCCGGTGAACAAGGCGGCGTACCTGTTCGCCACCGCCGGCCTGGCGGCGCAGACCACGGCGTCGTTCCAGATCATGGCGGCCGTGATGTGCGCCGGCATGGTGCCGCCGCTGGCCCTGGCACTGGCCACCAGCGTGCGCTCCAAGCTGTTCACCGAGGTCGAACTCGAGAACGGCCGGGCCGCCTGGCTGCTGGGCGCCGCGTTCATCTCCGAGGGCGCCATTCCGTTCGCGGCGGCCGATCCGCTCCGGGTGATCCCGTCGATGATGGCCGGCGGCGCAGTCACCGGTGCGCTGTCGATGGCGATGGGCGTCGGCTCGCGGGCCCCGCACGGCGGCCTGCTGGTCGTCCCGCTGATGCAGAACGCGCTGGGGTTCCTGGTCGCGTTGATCGCCGGCGTGATCGTGGCGGCCATCGCGGTCATCGCGATGAAGCAGTTCTGGCCGGCCAAGCAGGTCGCGGTCGCCTGAACCGAACCCGTTCCGAGCCCGCCGGCAGCCCGCCGGCGGGCTCGGTGCCGTTGTGGGGGGCGGCGTTGGCGGTCGGCGAAGAGTTTGCCGGCGGATCTCCCATTTGGTGTTGTCAGAGCCGTTTTGAGAGACACAATTCCGGCCCTCGGACGCCGTCGCGGCACACGCCCAATACCCTTGTCAAGCCCCCAAAGTGCCTCTGGCTAGGACGAACGTTTCGAATATTGGACTTCTGCGTGCTACCATGGATGTCTGGGAAAGGGGTCTGCTAGATGACTTTTGAGGTCGGTGAGACGGTGGTCTACCCCAATCATGGGGCAGCCGTCATCGAAGACATTGAAACCCGGACGATCAAAGGCGAGGACAAGCTGTATCTCGTGCTGCGCATCGTCGGCCAGAACGATCTGGTGGTTCGGGTACCGGCACAGAACCTCGACGAGATCGGCGTCCGCAACGTAGTGGATGCCGCCGGTCTCGAGCGGGTTTTCTCCGTGCTGCGTGCGCCGCACACCGAGGAGCCGACCAACTGGTCGCGCCGGTACAAGGCGAACCTCGAGAAGCTGCACTCCGGCAATGTGCTGAAGGTGGCCGAGGTCGTCCGTGACCTGTGGCGGCGCGAGCGTGAGCGCGGTCTGTCGGCCGGCGAGAAGCGCATGCTCGCCAAGGCTCGGCAGATCCTGGTCTCCGAGCTGGCGCTGGCCGAGAAGGTCGAAGAGGACCGCGCCGAGGTGCTCTTGGACGAGGTCCTGGCTTCCTGATCGAGGTCAAACAACGAACCGGCCGTCGCGAAAGCGACGGCCGGTTCTGCTTTTCCCGGGCGGGGGCTCTCCGGCCCAACGATCTGCAATATATTTCAATATGCGCATAGTCTTGCACGTGAGGTCGAACCGGCCTTAGGGTTCCGGCATGACGGCAAGGCAGCTGGACGCGATCGACGCGTACCGCACGATGTGGCGGATCCGCCTCTTCGAGGAGGCGGTCGAAGACCTGTACGGCCGGGGCATGATGCACGGCACCATGCACCTCTCCATCGGGCAGGAGGCGGTACCCACGGGTGCCTGCGCCGCCCTGAAGGAGGGCGACCAGATCACCTCGACCCACCGCGGTCACGGGCACTGCATCGCCAAGGGCGCCGATCTGGGCCGCTCGATGGCCGAGCTGCTGGCGCGTGACAACGGCTACTGCCGGGGCCGCGGCGGCTCGATGCACATCGCGGACGTCGCCACCGGCAACCTGGGCGCCAATGGCATCGTCGCCGGTGGTCCGCCGATCGCGGCCGGGGCCGCGCTGAGCAACCAGCTGCGCGGCACCGACCAGGTCTGCCTGTGCTTCCACGGCGACGGTGCGGTCGGCGAGGGCGCCTGGCACGAGGCGCTCACCCTGGCGTCCATGTGGAACCTGCCGGTGGTGTTCATCTGCGAGAACAACAAGTACGGCATGTCGATGTCGAGCGAGAAGGCGTTCAAGGTCGAGCACATGAGCGAGAAGGCCGCCGCCTACGGCGTCCCCGGCGAGACCGTGGACGGCAACGACGTCGAGGCCGTCTTCGACGCCGTCGAGCGGGCGGTCGCCCGGGCCCGGGCCGGCGAGGGGCCGACCTTCATCGAGGCGCTCACTTACCGCTGGCGCGGCCACTCCAAGTCCGACAAGAACCTGTACCGCACCCGCGAGGAGATCGCCCAGTGGCGTGCGGACGATCCGATCGCGGCCTACGCCGACGTCCTGCTGGAGCGCGGCGCCGCGACCCAGGAGGAGCTGAACGCGGTGGCCGACGGGGTGCGCAACGAGATTCGCGAGGCCGTCCGATTCGGCACGCAGGGGGAGGAGCCCACGGTGGAGGCGATGCTGGCCGGTGTCTACGCGGCGTCCCCGGTGGACGCCCGGCCGATCGGAGAGCGGGCATGAGCGAGCTGCGCACGCTGACCTACGCCGAGGCCGTCCGCGAGGCGATGGCGCAGGCGATGGCCGCCGACGACCGGGTCTTCCTGATGGGCGAGGACGTCGGCGTCTACGGCGGCGCGTTCGGCGTCACCAACGACCTCTACCAGCGGTTCGGCACCGACCGCGTGCGGGACACCACCATCTCGGAGCTCGGCATCGTCGGCATGGGCGTCGGCGCCGCGCTGACCGGCATGCGGCCGATCGTCGAGATCCAGTTCTCCGACTTCCTCTGCCAGGCGATGGACCAGGTGGTCAACCAGGCCGCCAAGCTGCACTTCATGGTCGGCGGGCAGGCCGACGTCCCGCTGGTGATCCGGGCTCCCGGCGGTTCCGGCACCGGCGCCGCCGCGCAGCACAGCCAGTCCCTGGAGGCCTGGTTCGCGCACATCCCCGGCCTCAAGGTGGTCATGCCGTCCAACGCCACGGACGCCGGCTCGCTGTTGCTGGCCGCGCTGGAGGACCCCAACCCGGTGCTGGTGCTTGAGCACAAGCTGCTCTACAAGCAGAGCTTCGAGGTTCCGGCCGAGTTCCCGAAGGCGCGCCTGGGCGAGGGCCGGATCGAACGCGAGGGCACCGACCTGACCATCGTCGCCACCTCGGTCGAGGTGCAGCGCTCGGTCGAGGCGGCCGAACGCCTGGCGGAGGCCGGGATCAGCGCCGAGGTGATCGACCCGCGCACCATCAAGCCGCTGGACGTCGACCTGATCCTGAACTCGGTGTCCCGCACCGGACGCGTCCTGCTGGTGCAGGAAGCGGTGAAGACCGGCGGATTCATGGCCGAGGTGTCGGCCACCATCGCCGAGTCGGCGGTGTTCGGCGACCTGCAGGCGCCGATCCGGCGGCTCTGCGGCCTGGACACGCCGATCCCGTACAGCCCCAAGCTGGAGCGCGCCAGCGTGCCGCAGGTCGAGGACATCGTCGCCGCGGCCACCGCGCTGGTCGGGGAGTGGTGAGTCATGCCCCGGGTTCCGCTGTTGATGCCGAAGATGTCGATGACCATGGAGTTCGGCACGGTCGAGGAGTGGCTGGTCGAGGTCGGCGGTCCGGTCACCGACGGTGACGCCGTTGTCGTGGTGACCACCGACAAGGTCGACATGGACGTCGAGTCGACCTGCGACGGCACCCTGGTGGAGGTGCTGGCCCAGTCCGGCGATCAGGTGCCGGTCGGTCAGCCGATCGCCTGGATCGAGACCGAGAAGGACGACCTGCTCGGCGACCTGTTCGCCGCGCCGACGGGAGAGACCGCCGCCGCACCGGGGTCGAGTTCGCCGAAAGAGGATGCGGACCCCCGTCGGTCGAGCTTGTCGCGACCATCGGCGGACGAGCAGGTTTCGACGAGCTCGACCAGCGAGGGCGCGCGCGTTCCCCGGGCGGTTCCGCTGGCACGCAAGCTCGCCGCGGAGGCCGGCGTCGATCTGGCCGCGCTGGTCCCGTCCGGGCCGCATCGGACGATCCGCGCGCGCGACGTCCGGGCGGCGATCGAGGCCCGCGACTCCGGCCAGCCGGGCGCGCCCGGTGAGGTCTCGACAAGCTCGACCGGCGGTGGCGGGGTCTCGACGAGCTCGACCGGCGGTGGGTCGGCACCGGTCGCACCGGCGTCCGGCACCGGCGAGCTGCTCGGCGACGCCAAGTCGCGCCGGCTCCGGATCGCGACCGCGCGGGTGCTGGAATCCACCGCGCTCATCCCCCAGTTCACCGTGTGGCGCGCGTTCGACCTGAGCCGCCTCGCGGTGGCCCGTAAGGCTTCCCTCTCCGGCGTCAGTTGGAACACCATCCTGCTGCGCGCCTACGCCCTGATGTTGCGCGAGTACCCCTCGCTCAACGGCAGCTGGGGCGGCGACGGCGTCCGCACCAATCCCCACATCGGGGTGGCGCTGGCGATCGACACCCCCGCCGGCCTGCTCGCACCGGTGCTGCGCGATCCCCACACCCTGGGGATCCGGGCGCTGGACGCGGCGATCAAGGAACTCGCCGCGGCGGTGAAGGCGGGGAAGGCTGACCCGAGCACGATGGGGGGCGGCACCGGCACGGTGTCCAACCTCGGGTCGTTCGGCGTCCAGCGATTCAACGCACTGCTGACCCCACCCCAGGCGACTGCGCTGTCGCTGGGCACGGTCGAGGTGCGTCCGGTCTTCGACGCCGACGGGTCCATCCGGCCCCGCACGGTGTGCGAAGCGGGACTGACCGTCGACCACCGGGTGGCCGACGGGGCGGACGCCGCCAGGGCGTTCGCCACCATGCAGGAGATTCTGGACGACCCCTTCCTGCTGCTCGGCTGAGCGGCCGGACGGGCTGCGGCCCGGAGAACGGACTCCGGGCCAACAATCAACAACACGAAACAAGTGAAAGGAGGGGGATCACATGGATGGCATCACTTGGTTTGCCGAGAACTTCATCGGACTGTTCAAGGCGGCCGCCGAGAGCTTCACCGGCCTGGTCACCGGCATTCTGCCGTTGCTCATCGTGCTGCTGACCGCGATGTATGCGATCACCACGTGGATCGGCGAGGAGCGGGTCACCCGTGCCGTGCAGTGGGCCGGCAAGTACGCGATCACCCGCTACACGGTCATGCCGATCATCGCCGTGATCATGCTCACCAACCCCATGGCCTACTCGTTCGGCCGGTTCCTGCCCGAGAAGTACAAGCCGGCGTTCTACGACTCGGCGGTGTCCTTCGTGCATCCGGTGACGGCGTTCTTCCCGCACGCCAACGCGGGTGAGATCTTCGTCTGGACGGGCGTGGCGGCCGGTGTGCAGACGATCAACCCCGGCGCGTACGCCCGGCTGGCTGCCATGTACTTCCTGGTCGGCATCGTGGTCATCCTGATCCGCGGCGTCGTCACCCAGTGGATCACTCAGCTGCTGATCAAGCGGGGCGGCCACCAGGAACGCTTCGACGAGTTCGACGCCGCCTACGCGGCCGGTCACATCCAGGGAGCGAAGTCATGAGCTACCAGAGTGTGAGCATCCGCAAGGGACGCGGCGGCTGGGGTGCTGGCCTGACCCTCACCCCGACCGACGAGAAGAAGGTCGTGCTGTCGGTGACCAGCGGTGGGATCCACCCGGTCGCCGCGAGGATCGCGGAACTGTCCGGCGCGGAGGCCGTGGACGGCTTTACCAACCAGGTACCGGACGCCCAGGTGATGTGCGCGGTGATCAACTGCGGCGGCACCGCCCGGATCGGGGTCTACCCGCGCAAGCGGATCCCGACCGTGGACGTCTACCCGGGCGAGCCCGGCGGTCCGCTGGCCCAGTTCATCACCGAGGACATCTTCGTCTCGGCGGTGACGCCCAACGAGGTCTCGCTGGCGGGCGAACTGGTCGAGACCACGCCGGCGGTCTCCGAGCAGGTCGGCGCCATGGACGCCGACCGGGCCAAGTACGAGGCCCAGAAGGCGCAGGCCAAGCAGGCCGCCAAGGACGCCGGCGGGTTCACCAAGCTCGTCGTCGGCTTCGGCGAGGCCATCGGCTACTTCATCAACACGCTGCTGTCCTCGGGCCGGCAGGCGATGAAGCTGGTGCTGAACACGATCATCCCGTTCATGGCCTACGTGTCCCTGCTGATCGGCATCGTCACCTACACCGGTGTGTCGAAGTGGATCGCCAACGGCGTCACGCCGCTGGTCAGCAACCCGCTCGGGCTGATCCTGCTCGGCGTGATCACCGCCATCCCGGTGCTCTCGCCGATCCTCGGTCCGGGTGCGGCGATCGCCCAGGTGGTCGGCGTCCTGATGGGTCAGCAGATCGCGGCCGGGGCGCTGCCGGTGCAGTACGCGCTGCCGACCCTGTTCGCCATCAACGGCCAGGTCGGCTGTGACTTCATCCCGGTCGGCCTGTCGCTCGGAGAGGCCGAACCCGAGACGGTCTCCGTCGGCGTGCCGGCGGTGCTGTTCTCGCGGTTGATCACCTCGCCCGTCGCGGTGCTGATCGCCTACCTGGCATCGTTCGCCATCTGAGCGACGCCAATCGCTGGTTGAGCTTGTCGAGACCCCGGAGGTCGTACGAGGGTTTCGACAAGCTCAACCAGCGAAGGTTTCGACAAGCTCAACCAGCGGAGGTTTCGACAAGCTCAACCAGCGAGGGTCTCGACCTCAGCAGGCGGCGCCCCCACCCACCCCCACGACGTCAAAGAAGACAAGACAAGGAAAGAACCCATGGCACAACAACTGTGGTCGGCGACCGTCGACCGGATCGGTGAGTTCACCGCCGAGATGTTCGACGGCGGCTGCTACATCCTGTTCGGCGAGCCGCTGCCCGACGCGCTCGCCGAGGTCAGCCTGGTGCACAAGACCCGCCAGGCTCCCAGCCGCCCGATCCGGGCCGGTGACACCCTCGAGCTGGGCGGCGTCCAGCTGCGGCTCGACGAGGTCGGCGAACTGGCGAACGTGAACCTGACCGACCTCGGCCACATCGTGGTCTACGTCAACAGCCCCGAGCAGGCGCTGCTGCCCGGCGCGGTGAAGGCCAGCGGACCGTCCCGGCCCCACCCCGAGGCGGGATCGCCCATCGTCATCACGGGGGACTGACCCGTGGGCTGGGAGTTCGCCGTCCTGCTGATCGGTGCCCTGGTGGTCTCGGTGATGCTGGGGATCTGGCAGCAGAACCGCTACGCACGCTCGGTGAACGTGATGGTGCGCGAGCACCACGGCGCGAACCGGACGCTGATCACCGGACGAGGCCTGGGCAAGCTCAGGGGAACCATCGTGATGCTGGTGGTGGACGACCCGGCCGACGAGGTGATCGCGGCCCGGGTGCTGCGCGGCTCGACCATCTTCGCCACGGCCAAGGACGCCCCGGCCCTGCTGGGCCCGATCGCGACGCTCCCCGAGCGGGCCCATGACAAGCAGACCCGCAAGGCGATCGGGATGGCCCTCGACCAGCTCAAGGCCACCCGCGCCCGAGTCAACGACAAGCGGATCAAGGACAACAAGGTGAGCGCCCCGTCCACCGTGGCGGGCAGCGCCAAGAGGAAGGTGCAACGATGAGTTACAGCCAGCGGTTGCTCGCCCGTGAGCGGGCCACCGGCCGCCCCGTCCGGGTCGGTGTCGTCGGGGCGGGACAGATGGGCTCCGGCCTGGTCGCCCAGATCAACCGGGTCCCCGGCCTGTTCATGTCGGCCGTCGCCGACATCGACGTCACCCGCGCCGAACGCGCCCTCGCCGGGGCCGGGTGCGACGCGGTCACCAGCACCGACGACCTGACCGACGCCGCGGTCGCCATCGAGGCCGGCGGATCGGTGGCGATCAGCAGCGGCCTGGCGCTCACCAAGCTGCCGCTGGACGTCATCGTCGAGGTGTCCGGCGTCCCGGACGTCGCCGCCGAGGTCGCCTACGCCAGCCTGCTGGCCGGCAAGGACACCCTGCTGATGACGGTCGAGGCGGACGTGACGGTCGGCCTGCTGCTGGCCGGCATGGCCAACGCCGGCGGCGCGATCTACAGCATCTGCCGCGGCGACGAGCCGGTCGAATGCCTCAAGCTGATCGAGTACGCCGAGGACATCGGCCTCGAGGTGGTGGTGGCCGGCAAGGGCAAGAACAACCCGAACCGGCCGACCGACACCCCGACCATCGTGCGCGACGAGGCCTTGGCCAAGGGGATGAACCCCAAGATGCTGTCCTCCTTCACCGACGGCACCAAGACCCAGGTGGAGATGTGCGCGCTGTCCAACGCCACCGGCTACCCGGTCGACGTGCCCGGCATGCACGGCGTCCCCTGCTCGATCGACGAGCTGGCCGCGAAGCTGGTGCCCGCCGCGGACGGCGGCATCATCGCCGCGGACGGTCCGGTGGTCGAGTACGTCACCGGCAACGTGGCGCCCGGGGTGTTCGTCATCGTCAAATCGGGCAACGACGTGGTCACCCACGAACTCGACTACCTCAAGCTCGGCGCCGGCCCCTACTACTCGCTGTACCGGCCCTACCACCTGGCCTCCATCGAGGCGAACCTGTCGATCGGCGAGGCCGTCGTCGACCGCCGGCCCAGCTTCCAGCCGACCACCTGGACCTCCGAGGTCGTCGCCGTCGCCAAGACCGGCCTGGACGCCGGGCTGAAGCTCGAGGGCATCGGCGGGCACCACGTCCACGGAATCGCCGTGTCCGCATCGGAGGCCCGCGATCAGAACCTGCTGCCCATCGGCCTGGCCGGCGGCTGCACCCTGAAGGGCGACGTGGTCGCCGGGCAGACCCTGACCTACGCCGACGTCGAGCTGGACGAGACCCGGCCGATCGTCGCGATGCGGCGGCTGCAGGACGCCATGCTGTCCAACGGCACCCTCGGCAGGGGCTGATTCAGGGTAACCTCCGGCATCGGAAGGAGGTCGCGATGGCAGCCACACGGTCGATCGACACGCTCGTGCGTGCCGCGCGCCTCTACTACGAGGAGGGTCTCTCCCAGGGGGAGGTGGCGCGCCGGATGGGACTGTCCGGCGCCACCGTGTCGCGGGTGCTGGCCGCGGCCCGGGACCGCGGGATCGTCGAGGTGCGGATCCACGACCCGCGCTCGCCGGTCCGGCGGGTCGCCGACCTGGAGCGCCGGTTGGTGGAACGGTTCGGCCTGAGCGAGGCCCGGGTCGGGACGCCCAACGGCGGCCCCGCCGACGCGCTGCAACTGGTCGGATGCCTCGCCGCCGACCTGTTCGGCGAACGCCTCACGCAGATGCGCCGGATCGGCCTCAGCTGGGGCAGCACCCTGGAGTCGTTCGTCGCCGAGGTCCCCGAGCGGGTGGCGGCGGTGCAGGTGCTGCCGCTGGCCGGCGGCAACCCGGGGCTGGACACCGCCGGCGCCGGCGGCACGCTGGTGCAGGCGCTGGCCCGGCGCTGCGGCGTCCAGCCGAGCCGGTTCCTGGCGCCGGCCATCGTCGAATCGCCGCAGACCAAGGCGGCGATCGCGTCCGAGACGGCGATCCGGACGGCGCTCGAGCTGGCCGCCCAGGTCGACCACGCCTTCGTCGGCATCGGCACCTTCGGCGTCCGCTCGTCGGTGACCATCGTCGAGGACATGAAGCTCTCCGAGGCCGAACTGGCCGCCTTCCTGGCCCAGAAGCCCGCCGGCGACATCACCGGCCGGTTCTTCGACGACACGGGCACCGAACTCGGGCCGCCCACCTCCGACCGGGTGATCGGGGTCACCCTCGACGATCTGCGCCGGGTGCCCTGCGTGATCGGCCTGGCGGCCGGGGCCGAGAAGACGCGGGGCGTCCTGGCCGCGCTGCACACCGGCGTCCTGGACGTCGTGGTGCTCGACCTGCCGCTGGCCAGAGCGGTGCTGCTGCGGGCCGGCGAGGAAGTCACGACCGACCTCTGACGGCCGTGCGACAGACCTATACTGCCGCTTGTGCCAGAGCCCGTGCCCGCCGTCATCGTCGCCGCCGGACGCGGCGTCCGCTTCGGCGGCCCCGTCCCGAAACCCGTCACCACGCTTGCCGGCAAGGCGGTCGTGGCCATGTCGGTGGAGGCGATGGCGGCCGGCGGCTGCACCCATGCGGTGGTGGTCATCCCGCGCAACGGCGAGCACCATTTCCAGCCGGCACTGGCCGCGTCGCCGATCCCGGTGACCCTGGTCGAGGGCGACGAGACCCGGCAGGCGTCCGTGCGGCAGGGCATCGCCGCGATCCGCGGCCACGCCGACCTCGGCGACGCGCGGGTGGTGCTGGTGCACGACGCCGTCCGCCCGCTGGTCCCGGCCACCGTGGTGGCCCGGGTGATCCGCAGCGTCCGCGAGGGGACGGTGGCGGTGGCGCCGGCCATCCCGGTGGCGGATTCGATCCGCGCCGAATCCCCCGAAGGACGGCTGACCATCGTCGACCGCGACCAGCTGCGCGCCATCCAGACCCCCCAGGGCTTCGACCTGGACGTCCTGGAGGCCAGCCACGCCTACGCCGCCGAGCAGGGCATCGAGTGCACCGACGACCTGTCGGTGTGCGAGGCCGCCGGGCACCCGGTGGCGATCGTGAAGGGCGCCATGACGTCGCTGAAGATCACCTCGGCGACCGACCTCGACCTGGCCCACGCCTTCCTCAAGCTGCGGGCCGGCATCGGCCGGCACTCGTTCCGGCGGGTGCTGCGGCACCGTCCGTTCGCCTGGTTCGCCAAACCCGGGGACGGCCACGAGGTGATCCGGAGCCCGCGGTGACCGAGCTGCCGCGGGTCGGGATCGGCAGCGACGCGCACGCCCTCGCCGAGGGCGTCGAGCTGTGGGTCGCCGGGCTGCACTTCCCGGACGAGCCGCGCGGCCTGGCCGGGCATTCCGACGGCGACGTCGCCTGCCACGCGCTCTGCGACGCCCTGTTGTCGGCGGCCGGGCTGGGGGATCTGGGCAGCAACGTCGGCGTCGACCGGCCGGAGTGGGCCGGGGCGTCCGGGGTGCGGCTGCTGGCCGAGGTGGCCGGCCTGGTCCGCGGGGCCGGTTACGCGATCGGCAACGCCGCCGTCCAGGTGATCGGCAACCGGCCCCGGCTGCTGCCGCGCCGCCTGGAGGCCGAACGTGTGCTGACCGCCGCGCTGGGCGCCCCCGTGTCGGTGGCCGGCAAGACCACCGACGGTCTCGGGCTGACCGGACGCGGCGAGGGCGTCGCCGCCATCGCCACCGCCCTCATCGTGCCCGCGTGACCGATCCGATCGCGCTCTGCGCCCACGGCGAGGCGGCCTGGCATGCGGTCGCCTACGCCTCGCTGGGCCGCCGCTGGACCGATGACGGCCGGCTGGCCCGTGGGTTCGGCGCGGTGCCCCATCCGTTCCTGCTCGGAGCCGTCACCCTCGTCCCGGACGCCGTGGTGCCGGCCGACGTCCCGGG
>WBZS01000865.1_pt1 | contig 29584 bp, 23 predicted proteins | sample 5204201 | NCBI WGS metagenome assembly WBZS01 (sample SAMN12344357, study PRJNA552823) | activated sludge metagenome | biome: Activated sludge suspended growth; feature: Nitrification reactor; material: Wastewater; isolation source: activated sludge from nitrification reactor of wastewater... | reverse complement strand
CCTGTCTCGCAGTGTCTCGTATGCCGTTCATCTCGTGTTCATCTGCGTCGAAGTCCTTGGCGGGCGGGCGCAGGACGGCATACACTCCGGCTCCTGTCGCGCCCCGGAACAACGGCGACGCCGACGTGGTTGACCACTCAACCACCCGCCCGAGGTCCGCCCGCTGGTAGCCATCCGAGGAGCCCGCACCCGATGTCCGACTTCACGCCCACCGCCGGTTCGGTGACGATGTTCACGACGACGTGGTGCGGCTACTGCCGCCGCCTCAAGAGTCAGATGGAGCGCGAGGGGATCGGCTTCACCGAGGTCGACATCGAGCACCTCCCCGAAGCCGCCGACGTCGTCATGAGCCTCAACGGCGGCAACCAGACCGTGCCGACCGTGATCTTCCCCGACGGCAGCGCCGCGACGAACCCGTCGATCGCCCAGGTCAAGGCGCGCCTGGGCTGACGCAGGTCCCGACCGACTTCGCGGGTCGGCCGGCTCAGCGCATCGGCCCGCTCAGCGGATCGGCCCGCGCAGCGGGTCGGCCGGCTTCAGCGGGCCGGCCGGCTCAACGGGTCGGCCGCCACCCCTCGATCACCGGACCACCGGCCACCGTCTCGACATCCTCGCCGAGCCATCGCTCGATGAGCCGCCGGGCGATCGAGATGCTCCCCGGCACGCGGATGGCCCCGGATCGCAGCAGCACGGCATACTCCTGCCGCGTCACCCAGCGCACCTCGGCCATCTCGGCGGGGTCGTGGGTGAGGTCGGTGGTGACCGCCCGCGCCGTGAACCCGAGCATGAGCGAGGACGGGAACGGCCACGGCTGGCTCCCGAGGTAACGCACGTCGGCCACCTGCACCCCGGCCTCCTCGAACACCTCGCGCACAACGGCCGCTTCGAGCGACTCACCCGGCTCGACAAAGCCCGCCAGCACCGAGAACTGGTTCTCCGGCCAGGTCACGCCTCGGCCGAGCAACAGCCGATCCTCGGCGTCGATGACCGACATGATGACCGAGGAGTCCATCCGCGGAAAGTGTTCGTCACCGTTTCGCACACAGCGCCGGACCCAGCCTGCCGTCACGGGCTGCGTCGGGCCGCCGCACCGCTCGCAGTGCTCGTGCCCTCGATGCCAGTTGGCGAGCGCGATCAGCGTGGTGGCGACCGCCGCGTCCCGATCGTTCAACTGCGCGCCCACCGCGCGCAGCGTGCGCCATCCGTTGTCGCCGTCACCTGCCGTCGGCTGCTCCACGACGCCCAGGTATGCCGTCCGCTCACCGTCCCCGTCCGGCTCCCGGCCGTCGCGGTGCGGCTCACGCCCGAGGAAGATCGTCAGCCGATCTGCGTCCGCCGCCTCCGGCGACCGATAGACCAACCGGTCGTCGGGACCGACCAGGACCCGGTCGGCGCGGACGGCCACCACCCGGGTCGCCGGGACCGCGAGCAGCCCGCCGATGAGAGTCGGATCATCGCGCACGTGGGCGGCACGATCGAGTCCGTCGGTGCACAACAGCAGTCCGCGCAGGCCCGAAGGTGAGTGGGCGTCAGTCACCCGCGAAGTCAAGCACGGGCGAGGCGCCACGTTGTGGTGACGTTCACGGCATACCGTGGTCACCGTGAGTCCCGAGAGCCGCAGCCCGGCCTTCCTCGCCGCCCTGGCCAGTGCGGCCGTGCCGGGACTTGAGCCCGTCTCGGCACGCGCGGTGCACCCAGGGCGGACAGCCGAGTTCGATTCGGCGATCGTCATCGACGATCAGGACCGCTCGTGGTTCATCCGGTGCCCCCGGACGCCCGCGGCGGGAGCACGGCTCGAGTCAGCCGCGGCCCTGGTCGCCCTGTTGGCCCGACGGTTGCCGTTCCAGGTGCCGGTGCCCAAGGGGTTCGTCGCAGTGCCCGATGGTCGCGCGGCCGTCTATCCGTTGCTGCCTGGGCGACCGTTGGCCTTCGCGGGCCTGCCGTCCGGACCGGGACTGGCAGCCGAGCTCGGCCGCACCATCGCGGCGATCCACAACGTCGACCGGGGCGTCTACGAGGAGGCCGGTGTGCCGTCCTATGACGCCGACGCCTACCGCACCCGGAGGCTGGCCGACCTGGACCGGGCCGCAGCCACGGGTCATGTGCCGACCGCTCTGCTGTCCCGCTGGGAGTCCGCTCTCGATGACGTCACCCTCTGGCGGTTTGCGCCTGCGCCGGTGCACGGCGGGCTCACCCGGTCGCAAGTGCTAGCGGTCTTCGACTCCGACGACGACGCGGGGTCGGGCCACGTGCGCGCGGTGGTCGGGTGGGAGGACGCTCGGGTGGCCGATCCGGCCGAAGACTTCGCCGCGGTCGTCACCACGGCGAGTCCGGGGGCGGTGGAGTCGGTGTTGGAGGCCTACGCCAACTCGCGGATCGAACGCCCAGATCCGCACCTGCGCCGTCGCGCCCTGCTGGCTTCGGAGCTCGGCCTGTTGGGCGAGTTGTTGGCCGCGGTGACCCTCGGGGTGCCCGACCGGGTCCGGGCGGTCGCCGATCGGTTGACCCAACTCAGCCGGCAGGTGGAGCCTGATGACCTCAAGGCGCCGGCCCCCGTGGCCGTCACGCCGAAAGAAGTCCCCGTGCCACGGGACCGGACTGGTGCGGCCCCGGCCACCTCTGCAGCCGACTTGGGGTCCCTTGAGGACACGGCCGCCATGGCCGGGCCGGGCGGGTCAGCCGCCACCGATCAGCTCGCACTGGTGACCGACCAGGACACGGTCGCCATGGATCCCCGGATGATGTTCGACGCAACGGAGGAGATCCCGCCCGAGCAGCTGCAGGCCGTCCGCCAGGCCCACGCCGCGCGCGAAACATCCCGTGACGAAACCGATCGAGCGTCCGAGGACGCGGCTGAGCCCGAGGAGCTCAAGACCGGGGCCAGCAAGGCTGAGGCAGCCAAGGCCCAAGTGACCGAGGTAGCCGAGTGACCGAGGTAGCCGAGTGACCGAGGTTTGCCGAGGTGACTGGGGTGGCCCAGGTGGCCTGGGTAGCCGAGTGACCGAGGGTAGGCAAGGTGACCGAGGCCGACCGGGGCGCGTAGCTCGCGACCCAAGCGGCTACTCGATGGCCCGCAAGAGCCGGAGCAACTGGTCCTCACCTGGCAGGTCCGGCCGCACCGTGGTCCCGGTGCGCGCGTAGTAGAAGGCCGCGTCGACCTGGTCGGCCGTCAGCCCCCGCAATCGCGCGTAGGCCACGGCATAGGCACCGAGCTGGAGTGAGCGGTGCTCGGCCTCCACCCCCGAGGGCGCCGATCCGGTCTTCCAGTCCACGACCGTCACGCCGCCGTCGGGTCGGGAGAAGACCGCGTCGATCCGCCCTCGGACGGCGATCCCGTCAAGGACCGTCTCGATGGCGACCTCGACATCGACAGGGGTGCGGGCGGCCCACTCGCTGGCCAGGAACTGGGCCTTGAGCGCAGGCAGCTCGGCATCCGAACCCGGGTCGTCGTCCGCCGCCCCGGGCAGCTCGCTCGGATCGAGCAGTGCTGCTCGCGCATAGTGCTGTTCCACCCAGGCGTGGAAGGCCGTCCCCCGACGTGCGGCGAGAGCGGGCTCGGCGGGCATGGGCCGCCTCCGCTCGCTGGCGAAGCGCTGCGGGTCGTGGGCCAACTGCACGAGATCGGAGGCCGAGAGATGCCGAGACACCTCCACCACTGCTGGGCCAGCCTGGCGCGCGGCGGCCCGCTCGGCGAGCAAAAGGTCGACGTCGGCGGCATACGGGTCGCCGATCGCCGACACGGAAGCGGGCCGGGGCAGCGCGTGCAGGGCTGCGCGCGGGTATGCCGCCCCGCCGTCCGTCCCGTATGCCGCCCCGCCGTCCGTCCCGTATGCCGCCACGCCGTCCGTCCCGGAGGCTGCCCCGCCGTCCGTCCCGGATGCCGCCCCGCCGTCCGTCCCCTGAGTTCCGCCCCTGCGCTCGCCACCGGCCTCGCCATCTGCAGACCCGCGTCCTGCACCGACCCCTTGGCTGCTGGCTGCGTCTCTAGAACCGAGCTCGGCACGGGCGGCGGCTACCGCAGCCGCCGCTCGCTGAGCCTCGGTCAGCCGGTCCTGATCGGGGGGCATGGGCCACAGAACGAGCACCGACTCCTCGGCGACCGGGTTGGTGCCGACGTCCGCTGGATCGGGCATCGGGTCCCATCGATCCACCCGGACCCCCAACTCCTCACGGGCGCGAACAACCTCGCGCAGGAACAGCGAGGTCACTTTGTGGGCCTTCGTTGTCGTCCACACACTGGCCGTCAGCAGGAGCCGTCGCCGAGCTCGGGTGACCGCGACATAGGCCAACCGGCGCTCCTCCGCGAGCTCACGCTGACCTTCGGCCCCTTTGAACTCCTCGATGCGGCTCGCTAGCTCCTTGGTGTCGGCGGCACCGGCATAGCGCAAGGTCGGCAGCCCGTCGCGGTCACCGCGCAACGAGTAGGGCAGCGCCGCCAAACCCACCAACCAACCGCTTGTCGTCGGGTCCTTGACCGTCCACCGTTCGCCGTCATGCCTCGGAGCCGGGGAGTGCTGCCGGGCCGGGAAGGTGCCTTCCACCAGACCCGGCACCACCACGACGTCCCACTCCAGCCCCTTGGCGGCATGGACGGTGAGGATCTGCACCGCCTCGGCCGAGGGCTCCACAGTGGCCCGTTCGAGCCCGCGCTCTTCGGCGATCGCGGCGTCCAGCCAGGCGAGGAACCCGATGAGCGTCGGGCGGTCAGCCGACGACGCAAAATCGGCCGCGACATCGGCAAATGCGTCCAGGTGCGCCCGGGCGGTGTCGGGTGTGTAGCCGGGTCTCGACAACACCTCGACATCAAGCCCGAGGGCACGTTCAGTCTCGCCCACGAGGTCGGGCAGAGGGAGTGCGGCCTGGCGCCGCAGTCGTCGCAGCGCTCCGGCCAGTCCGCGCAGCCGTCCAAGCTGAGCCACCCCGATGTGCTCGCCCTCGGGCCCGCGCCACACGTCTGGGGGGAGATCGTCGAGGGCTTCGACAATGCTCGGCTCGTCGAGCACCTCGGGAGCCAGGTCGACCAGCTGGTCGGCCGTGTCGTCCAGCCCCTCGTCCTCGTCGCGGTGACCTGGGTCGAGGTCGAGAGGGAGTCGGCCGAGTGCTTCGGCCTTGACGACCCGCTGGCGGAACTTGGCCCACGCGTGCAGTCCGTCGAGGTCCGCGGCGCCGAGCCGACACATCGGGCCGGTCAGCAGCCGCATGAGGGCGTCGCCGCGACTCGGATCGGCAACCGCCCGCAGCGCCGCGACGAGGTCGAGGATCTCGGGGGTGAGCAGCAGGCCCCCCAGCCCGACCACTTCGTAGGGGATGTCGGCCTCGTCCAGTGCCTCCATGACCGGACCGAACTGCGAACGCTTGCGGCACAACACCGCTGCCGTCGTCCCCGCGCGGCTGCGCGCCTGCGCCAGCCAGGCGGCCAGGTATGCCGCCTCCTCCAGATGGGTGCCGACCCTCGCCGCCGTGACGTCCCCGGGACCGGCGTCGGGCCGGACCACCAACGGGGCCACATCGACCCGGGCCGAGGCACGCAGAGGCGCCGCAAGGTGGTTGGCCACCCGCAGGATCGACGCGTCGTTGCGCCACGTCGTGGCCAGCTGCCGCACCGGCGTGGGGGATCCGTCGGTGAACTCCGCCGGGAAGCGCGTCAGCGTCGTCGCGCTGGCACCGCGCCACCCGTAGATCGACTGGTTGGGGTCACCGACCGCCGTGACCGGGACTCCGCCGTCCCCGGTGGCGAACAGCGCCCGCAGCAGGACCAGCTGGGCCTCGGACGTGTCCTGGAACTCGTCGAGCAGCACCACCCGGAACCGCGCCCGCTCCGCTGCGCCGATGTCGGGGAAGCCCAGGGCGAGTCGCGCGGCCAGGGCAACCTCGTCGGCGAAGTCGACCGCGTCCCGCGAGCGCTTGAGCGCGGCGAAGGCGTCGACGATGGGCAGCAACGCCCGACGCGCGCGGAGGGCTGTTCGCAGTTTGACGACGTCCTCAGGAGTGGCTCGAGCCCGAGGCGCGAGCGGCGTCGCGTCGATGGCTGCGACGACCCGATCGAGCTCGTCACGCATCTGGTCGGTCCCGACGAGGTGTTCGGCCAGCTCCCCCGCAAGGTCGACGACCGCCCCGATCGCCGTCGACTCGGCGTAGCCCATCTCCGACATGTCACCGTCGTAGCGGGACACCGCCTCGGCGGCATACTGCCACGCGGCCGCCTCGGACAGCAGCCGCGAGTCGGGCTCATAGCCAAGCCGGAGGGCGTGCTCGCGGACGAGGCGACCGGCATACGAGTGGTAGGTCGCGACGGTCGGGGTGCCGCCGAGAACCTCCGCCCCCTCTTCGTCGGGCGCTGGCGCCCATAGCCCCGCAGCCTGCAGTCGTCGAAGGCGCACCTCGATCCGCTCGGCCAGCTCGGCGGCGGCCTTGCGGGTGAAGGTCAGCCCGAGCACCTGATCGGGCGCGACCAGACCGTTGGCCACGAGCCAGACGACCCGCGCGGCCATCGTCTCGGTCTTGCCGCTGCCGGCCCCCGCCACGACGAGCATGGGCCGCAGTGGCGCCTCGATGACCGCGGTCTGTTCCGGCGTCGGGGCGTGCGCCAACCCCGCGGCGCGGGCCACCTCGACGGCGCTGCGACGTCCCCCGGTCATCAGATCGTCTGCCCTTCCGGACGCGCTGGACAGGACGCGACGACGGGGCACATCCGACAGTGCTCCCCCGGCGTGGCCGCGAAGCGCATTCCGCCCATGCCGTCCGCAGTCTGCTCGACGAGTCGTTGCGCCCAGACTGGGTCCTCGTCGTCGGCCAAGGCCGGCTGACTCTGCACCGTGACCGACTTGTTGGCCGCCTTGCCCAGCTGCAACAGCGCCGCCCCGGCCGACCGGTCCCCCAGCTCCCCGAACGCGCCCTGCTCGACGGCCACCTGATAGACCCCCAGCTGCGGGTGCCGGGCCAGCTCGGCGGTGGTGGGTTTGCTCGACCCGGTCTTGTAGTCGACGACACGCAACGACCCGTCGGTATGCCGTTCGAGCCGGTCCACCCGTCCCTTGAGCAGCGCTCGCCCCACCTGGACCTGCGCCTCCATCTCGACCCCGACCCGCTCCCAGCCGGCCGACTCCTTCGACGTGAAGTAGTCGGCTGCCTTCTGGGCCATCGCCCGGGCCTCCTGACGCTTGCGGTCCTGCACCCACCCCGGAGCCAGCCCCAGCTGCCCCCACCGACTCTCGATCTCCGCCTGCAACGTCGCCGCGTCGACGTCGCCGAGCTCGGCGATAACGTCATGGACGAGGGTCCCGATCGACGCTGACGGACTTTTCGTCCCGTCGCCGCCGCTCGCCCGCAACACCCAGGCCAGCTCGCACGTGGCGAACTGCTCGACCTTGGACGGCGAAACCCGGACCGTTGCGTCAGGCGCCCGGCGCGGACGCCCGTCGGCAGCCGGAACCAGGGCCCACCACTGCCCGGGGTCGGCCGCCACCACACCGTCATCGGCCAGCCGGGCCAACAACCGCCCGGCCCGGACCGCTGCAACCGGGTCCGTGCATTCCGAGGCGGCCACCTGCCGCAACGCGCCCACGACACCGGCGGTGGTCAGCGCCCGAGCCACCGGGGTGAACGGACGCCCGGCATCCGCGCCCTCGGGCAGCGGATCGAGCAGGTCGAGATAGACCGAAGGCTGTTCGTCGTCGTTGCGGACGGCGCTGACGATGAGCCGTTCGCTGGCCCGAGTCGCCGCCACGTGAAACAGCCGGGTCTCGTCGTAGCGCACCGCCGCCTGGGCCGCCCGCACCGACCCCCCACGGCCGGTCACCACGTCGACCAGCTGCTCCGACCCCAACAGCGACCCGCGCAACCTAAGGTCGGGCCAGACCCCTTCCTGGAGCCCCGCCACGCACACCAGCCGCCACTGCCGACCCGCTGCCGCAGCAGGAGTCAACACGGCCACCGTGTCCAGCACCGGCGCCCGCAAGGCCAGCGTGTCACCCGGCACCTCCTCCCCGCGGACGTGGTCGAGGAACGCGTCGGGGCCCGACCCGGGCAACCGGTCGGCATACCGAGCTGCGGCGTCGAACACACCCACGACGGCGTCGAGGTCGCGGTCGGCCCGCGCCCCCCGGCTGCCACCCTCCAGCGCCGCCCGCCGCCACCCAGCGGCCAGCCCGAGCGCCGACCAGATGGCCCACAACACCGTCTCGGCGCTGACCTCGGGTGCCCACCCGTCCCCGTCAGGCGACCGTCTCGCCGCAGCCACCCCGGCAAGGATCGCCCGGGTCAACCGCCGCAGCGGCTCACCGTCGACGCCGGAACCAGCACTGAGCACCGGGTCCCCCAGCGCCGCCGCCAACAGCTCGTCGCTGGATCGGCGCCCGCCGCCGTCGAGCTCGACGCGTCGCAGCGCCCGCCGCAAGCGCCGCAACGACACCGCGTCGGCCCCGCCCACCGGCGACAGACACAGATCGACCGCCTCGGTCGGGGTGATGAGAGCTGCCGGGTCTCGGGCCAGCCGCACGCACAGGTCGAGCAGCGCCAGGAGCGGACGGACCGCGACCTCGTCACGGACCGGCACCTCACCGTCGGGCGGCGCGAGCGGCACCCCCGCCGCCGCCAACACCCGTCGCAAGGTCCCCGCGCGCCCCCGGCCCCGGACGAGCACGGCCATCTCGCGCCACGGCATACCCCCGTGCAGGTGGGCACGACGCAACGTCGAGGCGATGAAGCCCGCCTCCTGGGCCACCGACCGCAGCAGCGCGACCTCCAGCTCGCCGCCCTCGCGCCCCGGCCGGCTGTCGCGCTGTTCGCCTCCGCCGGTCGCTCCGATCCGACGCACCACCTCACCCGCCGCCGTGTGCAGCCGGTGCGGCGTCCGGTATGCCGTGCGCAGCACCACCGTGGGCGCGTCACCGAGGGCGGGCCACTGGTCCCACCACATCAGCCGGGGATCGGCGCCACGGAAGGTCTGGACCGCCGAGTCGGGGTCACCGACCAGGACGATCTGCATTCCGGGATGGGCGATGGTCCGCAGCAGCCGAGCTGCCGCCCAGGTGAGCTCTTGGGCGTCATCGACGACGATCAGGCGCACGTCGTCGCGCAGCCGGGCCAACGCCTCCGGGTCGTCGTCGAGCAGGTCGGCTGCCGCCGTGAGGATCCACGCCGGGTCATATGCGCCAGGCTGCGAGAGCGCGGTCACCTCGTCGTATTCATCCAGGACGGTCGCCGCCGCGACCCACTCGGGTCGGTCATGGAGGTGCCCGAGCTCGGCGAGCCGGGGCGCCTCAACCCCGTGCTCGACGGCCCGCATGAGCAGGTCGCGCAGCTCGGCCCGGAACCCGCGGGTGCCCAGCGCGGCCAGCACCCGATCGGGCCACTGCGGCCCGACGCCCGATGCCGCGTGCCCGGCCAGGAGGTCGCGCAGCACAACATCCTGCTCCGGTCCGCTGAGCAGCCGCGGGGTCGGCGCCCCCCGCAGGGCGGCCTCCCGGCGCAGGATCGCAAAGCCGAACGCCTGATGAGTGCGCGCCAACGGCTCGGTCGACGTGCGCGCCAGCCGGGCAGTGATCCGCTCCCGCAGCCCGGCTGCCGCCAACCGGGTCGGCGCCAGGACGAGACACTGGTCGGGGGTCAACCCGTGCCGGTCGACCCGGTCGACGACGATCTCGACGGCCACGGTCGAGCTGCCCGTCCCCGGCCCGCCGAGCACCCGAACCACGGGCCCCGTCGCCGCCACGGCGGCACGCTGAGTCGCGTCGAGCACGGGAGGCTCGACGACGACTGCCGGGGCGCGCCGCAGGGTGAGCATGGACTCATCCCATCACGGTGCACCGACAGCCGGTCCACCAAGATCCTGGGTGCCGCCACGTGCCCCACGCCACCCTCCCCCACCGACGCCCACGTCGGCAGCGTGACGTCGCCGCACCCCGCTCAGGTCGCGACCACCTCGACCTCGAAGCCCTGGCCATCGTGCAGATAGGCCGCGTAATGCTCCGGCCCACCGGCATACGGATGTCGGTCGGCGAACAGCAACTCCCACCCATGTGCCGACGCCGCCGCCACGAGAGCGTCGACCTGCTCGCGGGTGCCACCGTGGAAGGCCAGATGGTTGACGCCGGGCCGCGTGCGCTCGTGATCGCCGGCCAGCAGGTCCGGCCCCGACTCCACGACGAGGTAGACCGGGCCGAGCTCCCAGGCGATCCCGTGCCCCCAGTCGTCACCGAGCACCCAGCCCAACTCCCCCAAAAGCCAGCCCCAACTGGCCCGCGCCGCACCAAGATCGGCGACCCACACCTCCACGTGGTGCAGCCCACCGCGCCCGTATGCCGTCCGCCCACCACCCACACGCCCGCCATTCGTCTGCCCACCCTGGGTCTGCCCACCCGGCGAGCCCACCGACTCCGGCGACCACCGCGCCCGGCGCAGGTCGACGCGGTTGTCACCACGCGGCATACCGGCACTGTCGGGCAGCCCACCGACAAGGGGCGTCCCTTCGACGCGGTAGTGCTCCAGCGCCAGTTCCTCGTGTCCCACCGGAGGGCGCCCGCTCGTGCGCAGCACCCGCCACCACGGCACGTCCGAGCCGTAGCGGCTCATCACCTGCCCCACCTGACGCGGCCCGCCCGACCCGACGAGGCGGGCCAGGTCGCCATAGGTCGCCACCTGACCGGCCGGAATGGCGCGCGCCAGGGCGAGCACCGCTTCGGCGTGCTCCGGAAGGCCCACCTGGCCCTGTGCGTCGCTCGCGTCGCCCGCGCCGCCCTTACCTCCCGCGCCGCCCGGCATCAGTAGTTCGCCAGGCTCGGGTCGACCTCACGCACCCAGGCCAGGACGCCGCCGGTGAGGTTCGCGGCATACCGCCAGCCAGCGGCGACCACGAGTCGGGTGGCCTCCTCCGAGCGGGCGCCCGTCTTGCAGTAGAGCACGAGTGGCGTCCCCGGTCCGCCAAGCTCAGGGCGCGAAAACGCCTCTCCCGAGCGGAAATCCGCGAGATCGATCGTCACCGCCCCCGGAATCGAGACGATCGACCGTTCCGGCCCCGGCCGCACGTCGACCAGCACCGGCGGATGCGGGCGGCGCAGCTCTGCGGCCAACGCGCGCACGCTCACCGTCGCGACCGGCTCGCCACCGCCATCCGGTATGCCGCCCTCCCGCACTCCCAGCCCGCCCGCACCGTGCGCTCGCCCACCGTCTACCCCAGCGCCTAACCCGCAGGCAGCACACGACGGATCTGCTTGCACCGCAACGGTGTCCCACCGCGCTCGGAGCGCATCGTGGATGAGCAACCGACCGACGAGCGGCTCGCCGATCCCCAGCACGAGCTTGAGCGCCTCGGCGGCCTGCACCGACCCCACCGTCCCGCACAGGGCCCCGAGCACCCCTGCCTCCGCGCACGACGGCACGTCCCCGGCCGCCGGCTGGTGCGGGAACACGCACCGCAGACACGGCCCGTGCCCCGCCCACCACACCGCCACCTGGGCGTCGAATCGCAGCACCGACGCCCACACCAGCGGCACGCCCGCGCGCACGCAGGCGTCGTTCACGGCATACCGGGTGGGGAAGTTGTCGGTCCCGTCGACGACCACGTCGTATGCCGCCACCAACCGGTCCGCGGTCGCCGCCGTCACCCGCTCGGGGTGGGTCTCGACCCGCACGCCGGGGTTGACCCGGGCAACCGCCTCGGCCGCCGACTCGACCTTGCTCCGCCCGACATCCCCGGTGCCATGCGCGATCTGGCGCTGAAGGTTGGTGAGCTCGACGACGTCGTCGTCGGCGATCCCCAGCGTCCCGACCCCGGCAGCCGCGAGATAGAGCAGCGCCGGCGAGCCGAGTCCGCCCGCGCCCAGCACGAGCACCCGGGCGGCAGCCAGGCGCCGCTGACCGGCCATCCCCACCTCGGGCAGCAGCAGATGCCGGGCGTAGCGCGTGCGGGCGGTGGCGTCGGCGAGCTCGTCTGGGCCCTGCCCGGGTCCGGTGTCCATCGAGGCCGAGATTACGTCATGGCCGTGGGGATACCCGTGAGTACGATGGCCGGTGGCGGCCTGCCGAGCAGGGCGCCGGCGGCCGTCCCGGTCGCTGCGTGGCCATGACGTCCCGGGCACAACGGCGAGGGTGGTAACAACGGTGGTGAGCGACCCACGAGCGGGAGCAGCGACTCCTGCGAGCGCCCCGACCCGCCCCACGGTCCCCGGGCTCCGACCTGCGAACCTCGAAGCGCCGGTGCGCGGTCAGCGGCTGCCGCGCCCCGCTCGTCGCGCCCAGCTCCTTGAGGCGGCCCAAGCGGCGTTCGTCGAGTCGGGCTACTACGCGGCGGCGATGGACGACATCGCCGAGCGGGCCGGTGTCTCCAAACCTGTTCTCTACCAGCACTTCCCGAGCAAACTTGAGCTTTATCTCGCGCTCTTGGACGACCGGGCCAGCGAGTTGGTCGAGTCAGTGAGCAACGCCCTGGCAAGCTCCACCGACAACAAGGCCCGGGTCTTCGCGACGGTCTCCGCCTACTTCGACTTCGTCGGCAAGGAGGGGTCGGCCTTCCGGCTGCTCTTCGAGAGCGACCTCATCAACGAGGAGGCCGTCAGCAGCCGGATCGACGGTGCGCTGACTCGCTGCGGCGAGGCATTCGCCGATGCCATCGCCGCCGACACCCACATGTCGCGGGCCGATGCGATGGTCCTGGCGATGGCGCTCACCGGCATGGCCCAGGTCGCCGCGCGCAACTGGGCGGCGCTGGACACGTCGGTCGGCCGCGCCGAAGCAGCCCGCTTGGTCGGGCAGCTCGCCTGGCGCGGCTTGGGTGGCTTCCCCAAGGCCCAACCGGACGGGGCGTTGGTCGCTGCCCCGGACACCGGGGAACACCCCGCGCCCGCCTAGAGTTGAGGGGATGCACAGCCCGCCCGGGTATGCCGTCCCACCCGGGTCTGCGCCCTTCGTTCCCGGTCTCATCGGGTGCGGCGCGCAGGTCGCAGTGGCAAGCACACGGCATACAGGAACTGACGAAGGGAACCCGACGTGGAGGTCAGGATCGGCGTGCGCGATGTGGCGCGCGAGATTACGTTCGAGACCAACGAGAGTGGCGACGCCATCGGCGCGGCCATAGCCGATGCCCTGCGTGACGGCACGCTGCTGGATCTCACCGATGACAAGGGGCGGCGCTATTTCGTGCCCGCCACGATGATCGGCTTCGTTCACGTCGGCGAGTCCGAGAAGGGCAAGGTCGGCTTCGGGGCGCACTGAGCGGGTGCTGCAGGACTCGGCCGCCTGCCGCAGCCTCCCGCTCGCAGCGCCCGGCAATCGCCGTCCGGCCACGGAAAGTTCCTGCCCAATCCCCGGAATGGCTCCCAGTTCGTGAGAGTTTGGAGTCATGGGGAGCCTGCCCCACCCGGGCTACCGGATTCACCACCGGCCGCAACCGCGGCCAAGAAGGAGATGACATGAGCATCCTGGGGGCAATCGTCGGCGGTCTCATCGTGGGCCTGCTCGCACGCTTCATCCTGCCGGGTCGGCAGAACCTCAGCCTGCCGATCACGGCGGCCATCGGCATCGTCGCCGCCCTGATTGGCTGGTGGGTTGCCGGCGTGCTGGGTGTCCAGAGCACGTCGGGCATTGACTGGCTGCGCTGGATCATCAGCATCATCATCGCTGCGGTCGGCATCGTCGGCTACGGCGCGGTGACGAAGAAGTCCTGAGCGAGCAACACGCAGTGCGGGGCCCGGCCGGTCGGCCGGGCCCCGCACTGCGTTCAATCAGGCCGCTCGGCCTGCGCTGAGTCAGGCAGACAGCCCGAGCAGCTCCATCCGGACCGTGTGGGCCTGGGTGATCCGGGCAAACATCCGGCCGACCTCGTTGAGGTCCGACCCGGGCTCGCCACCGACCAGCAACGCAGTGAGCGAATCGCGTTCGACCGCAACGCTTTGCGTCGCATGGATCGCCTCGCCCATGATCCGCCGTGCCCATAGGGCGAGCCGACCACCCAGGCGCGGATCGCCCTGCATGGCCAGGCGCACCTCGTCGACGATCGCGTCGGCGCCTCCTGCGTTGGTCAACATGCGGGTCATGAACGCTCGGTTCTCGGGGTCCAGATGTGCGGCCATCTCGGTGTAGAAGTCGCGGACGATCCCGTCCCCGACGTATGCCTTGACGATGCCTTCGAGCCAGTCGCTGGGCTTGCTGCGCTCGTGGAAGGCATCGACCGCGGCGACGAACGGCGTCATCGCCTGCTCCTGGCTCATCCCGAGCTCACCCAGACGCACGCCGACCTGTTCGCAGCGATGGAACATCTCCACCCCCATGCGCGCGAACGCCATCTTGGCGCGCAGGTGCGGGGTCATCTGCGCGTCGGCGGCCAGTGCCTCGAAGCCGCTGAGCTGCGCATAGCTGAGGGCCCCCAGCAGGTCGACAACGGCCTCGCTCACGGACGCCCGCTCTGGTCGGTCATGGGCCCGACTGTAGTGGCGCACTCCCCGCGAGCCAACGAGACCGGGCACGAGACAACCGGTTGGGAACGGCCACGCACCCGCCACGAGACATCAGCGCGGGCGCGGCCATCACGGTGCGGTGACGCGGCATACCGGGGAAACAGCGGGCACGGGCTAGACTGGGCGCGACCACGGTGCCCGATCGGCCCGAATCGACCTCCGCCGAGTGGCTCGGCGATCTCCACGAAGACTTCCGATCGGCCCCTCACGCCGAGACGGCCGCGCGCACGCTGCGCCCCCGCGATCTCGGCCCGATCGGAAGCGACCCTTTCGCGTGACTCCTTTGGTGCCTCAAGAGGCCGAACCTACCTTCGCCGACTTCGGCGTCCACCCCGACATCGTCGCCGCCCTGGCCGACGCCGGGATCGTCCACCCGTTCCCCATCCAGTCGATGACCCTGCCGGTCGCCCTCGGCGGGCACGACATCATCGGCCAGGCCAAGACGGGGACGGGCAAAACGTTGGGCTTCGGCGTGCCGATGATCCAGCGCGTCGTCGCACCTGGCGACCCAGGATGGGGCGACCTGGTCAAGCCGGGCAAGCCTCAGGCGTTGGCCGTCGCCCCGACCCGCGAACTGGCCGTGCAGGTGTCCGGTGACCTTGAGCGGGCCGGCAAGCAGCGTGGCGTGCGGGTGCTGACGGTCTACGGCGGCCGGGCCTACGAGCCGCAGGTCGAGGCACTCAAGCGCGGCGTCGAGATCGTCGTCGGCACGCCGGGGCGGCTCATCGACTTGGCCAAGCAGGGCCATCTGGACCTGTCGCAGGCCCGGATCGTCGTGCTCGATGAGGCCGACGAGATGCTCGACCTGGGCTTCCTGCCCGACGTCGAGACGCTGATGTCGCTCACGCCGGCCGGGCGCCAGACGATGCTGTTCTCGGCGACGATGCCCGGCGCGATCGTCGCGCTGGCGCGTCGCTACATGACCCAGCCGACCCACATCCGGGCAATGGGTGACGAGACCGAGAACGCCCACACCGTCAAGGCGATCGAGCAGTTCATTTATCGGGCGCACTCGTTGGACAAGGTCGAGTTGCTGTCGCGGGTGTTGCAAGCGCGCGACCGCGGGCTGGTGCTGATCTTCACGCGGACCAAGCGGGCTGCGGCTCGGGTCACTGACGACTTGGTCGAGCGCGGGTTCGCCGCTGCGGCCATCCACGGCGACCTCGGTCAGGGTGCGCGCGAGCAGGCGCTGCGCGCCTTCCGCCATGGCAACGTCGATGTCCTGGTCGCCACGGATGTCGCCGCGCGTGGCATCGACGTCGAGAACATCACCCACGTCGTCAACTACCAATGCCCCGAGGACGAGAAGACCTACGTCCACCGGATCGGGCGGACCGGGCGGGCTGGCAACACGGGGATCGCGATCACCTTGGTGGACTGGGAGGACATGCCGAGGTGGTCGATGATCGACCGGCAGCTGGACCTCGGGATCCCGGAGCCGGTCGAGACCTACTCCTCCTCCGAGCACTTGTATGCCGAGCTCGACATCCCCACCGATGTCTCGGGCTACCTGCCGAGCGCCAAGCGCACTCGCGCCGGCTTGGATGCCGAGGAGCTTGAGGACCTCGGCGAGACCGGCCGGTCCGGCGGGCGCCGCGGTTCTGGCGGCGGGGCCGGTGGCGGTGCTGGCGGCCGGTCGGGTGGCGGCCGTTCGGGTGACCGCTCGGGTGGCCGGGACGGGCGCGGTCGGGATGGCGAGCGTGACGGTCGCCGTCGCGAGGGCGCGCGTCGCGACGAGGGGTATGCCGCTCGCGGCACCTCCGCGACGAACTCGGGCGCTGCTGGTGGTGAGGCCGGTGCTGGTGACGGCTCTGGGTCAGGGACGGGGGCTGGGTCGGATCAGCCGCGTCGGCAGCGCAGTCGCCGTCGCACCCGGGGCGGCGAAGGCGCGGACGCCTCAGGTGCACGCGAGCGCAGCGGTTCCCGTGGCGCCCGCGACGTCGGCGACGACTCGAGCGCCACGGCATCGGGGTCGAGGTCGGACGTCGGCTCGGACTCCGGCCGGTCGGACGCAGGGCCAGGACAGGGCGGACACACTGACTCCGGCGACGGCACCGCTGCCCGCCGTCCCCGTCGGCGGCGTCGACGTGGTTCGAACCCCGGCGACGCTAAGCCTGCCCCGACTGTCCAGCCTGGTTCGGCCGGCTCAGGGGAATTGGCCATCTCCACCTCGTCGTAAGCGCCGACCCCATTCCGTAGACCGACAACCGGTTCGGGACGAGAACGTCACCCACGCCAGCGCAGGTCGCCGACGCGCCCGGACTGCTCAGCCTGCGCAGGCCGCCGACGCGCCCAGACTGCTCAGCCTGCGCAGGCCGCCGACCCGCCCGGACTGCTCAGCCTGCCCATCGGGCACGCCCCCGTGTGGTGGCAGTTGTTGCGGTTTCGTGGCGGATGTTTCTGCCAGGAAACCGGTGTAAGTGCCACCCGTCCTTGGGGTTGCCGGTGTTGGGTCGGAACGGGTTAGCCGACCAGGACAGCTTTAGCGGCGTGGACGGTGATGGTGGTGGTGGGTCCGGTGATGGTGACCGTGTCGGGGATGTGGGTCCACGGGCCACCGTTGATCCGGAAGTCACCGGTGAAGGTGGTGTCGACCCTGGCCTGGTAGGTGCCGGGACTCGGGTAGCTGTGGGTGATGTCGCCGCTGGGCCAGACTCCACCATCGCTGCGGCTGGGGCCGGTCGAGGTGCCATCGCCCCACACGTACGTGTAATGGTCGACTTTCGGTCTGATCTGCACCGTCAACCCGAACATGCTCGCCGGATCGAGGGTGTCGACCTCACCAGGTTGGTATCCCTGGACGGACCACGAGATCCGCGCGTACACCGGCAGACTCACCAAGGTGGTGTTGCCTTCGGGTTGAGTGAGGACGGTCGCGGTCGCCCACGGGGTCAGGTGGAACGCGTCGATGATCCGGCCCATGGACAAGGTCGGGCTGGCCCCTGGGACCTGGTCAGCGAAACACGTGGACCCCACGTACTGCCACGCCCCGCTCGACCCAGCCGGACGGGCATAGATCTCGTACAACAACCCGATCCCCACCTGCACACCGTTGGTCAGACACCCCAACGCGGCCTTCTGACACGCACTCGGATCCGGATCCCCCGGATCGGCAGCCTGACACGCGATCCGCACCGAAAACACCATCGGCACCCCAAACGCATTCCCCCCCAAATCCTTCCCCTGCCCCAAATTCCCCACCGACGCCGCGGAGGCGTGAGTGGTGGTGCCTTGAGCTTCGACAACTTGCTCGAATGCCCCACCGGGGTCGCTCACTTGAGCCCAGGCAGGGTGGACAGCGCCGAGGACAACTGTGAGCGCAACTGCCACGGCCACGGCGGTCTTGTTCATGCTTGGACCTGGATCGAATCGACGGTCCAGACGCCGTCGCCTCTAGCTAGTCGAACGACGAAGATGCCTTGCCTCTCGGTGATGGTCCTCACGATGGACCCAGAACCGGTGATCACCTTTGCGGGGAACTGTTTCGCGACGACGTCGATGATGAGTGTCCCCGCGGGCGCAGGTTCGGGACTGAGCGACGTCTCTAGGACTTCGAGTGCCTGACGGTCGTACCGTTGCCCGTCGACGACGAAGTCCCCAGCGGTCTTCTCGAAGGCAGCGCATGACTTGCAGTTCGCGGTAGACAACGGGGCGATGAGGCCAGCCTGGGGGGTGGTGTAGGCCTTGTTCACCTGAGCGAAGAAGTACCGCGCAAATGCCATCGCCCCCGCCGGGGAGTTCACCCGAGCCTCGGCCGGCACGTCCGCCGGATACGTCAACGTCGCCCCCGTTGTCGACGTCGCACTGGAGGTCACCGACGAGGTAGACGAGGACCCCGTCGTCGTCGAAGCGGCCGAGCCACTCACCGTGGAACTGCCCGTCAACCCCGACCCGGCCGGGCCGCTCGTGCACCCGACCAGACCGCTAGCCAACGCGCCCAGCAACGCCAGCCCGGCGGCATACCGCCACGTCCTCACAACCACGGCAGGTGCCTCCTGAGTCGAACTCACCGACCCGGCAAGTCTCACATATCACCCCAACCACCCACGAGAGTTATCCACACGTCCAGTGCGCCAGACCCACCCACACCCGTGGCACCCAGACAGCGGGAGGCCAGGTATGCCGCGCATCGAGGCTGGTCGCAGCCCCTCCAGGTGCCGCGGGAGGATCGACTGCCAGGACCGGACTGGCAGCGGTCTCCCCTGGGCCTTCCTTGAGCCCTTCCTGGAGCCCTTCCTGGAGATGTTCGACGAAGGTGATGATGGGCGGTCCCGACCGCCATCCCCCGGTCCGTGATCGACGGCATACCCGAAGCGTGGGACTCGGCTGGGAGCGGTGGCGACGGCTGCTGGTAGCGTCGGACCGACCCCCAACCACCCGTCGCGAGAGGGAGATCCCGTGAGCACCGCCCCCGTCAAGGTGGCCGTCACCGGCGCCGCCGGTCAGATCGGCTACAGCCTGCTGTTCCGCATCGCCAGTGGTGCGCTGCTCGGCCCGGACACCCCCGTCCAACTGCGGTTGCTTGAGATCACGCCCGCCCTCAAGGCGCTCGAAGGCGTCGTCATGGAGCTCGACGACTGCGCGTTCCCGACCTTGGCCGGCGTCGAGATCGGCGACGACGCCGAGAAGGTCTTCGAAGGCACCAATTTGGCCATGCTCGTCGGCGCCATGCCGCGCAAGGAGGGCATGGACCGGGCCGATCTGCTGGCCGCCAACGGCAAGATCTTCACCGGCCAGGGCGCGGCGCTCAACAAGGTCGCAGCCGACGACGTCAAGATCCTCGTCACCGGAAACCCGGCCAACACCAACGCCCTCATCGCGATGGCGAACGCCCCCGACATCCCGCGCGAGCGCTTCAACGCCCTCACCCGCCTGGACCACAACCGCGCCAAGACCCAGCTCGCTCAGAAGCTCGGCGTCCCCGTCGACTCGATCACCAACCTGGCGATCTGGGGCAACCACGACGACTCGATGTACCCCGACCTCTACAACACCAAGGTTGACGGCAAGACCGCAGCCGACCTGGTCGACGAGGCCTGGATCACCGACACGTTCATCCCGACCGTGGCCACTCGCGGCGGCGCGATTATCAAGGCGCGGGGCCTGTCCTCCGCCGCCTCGGCCGCCAACGCGACGATCGACCACATGCGCGACTGGGCCCTCGGCACGAGCGACTGGGTGTCGATGTCGGTGCCGTCGGACGGTTCCTATGGCCTCACCGAGGGCGTCGTCTCGTCGTTCCCGTGCGTGTGCAAGGACGGCGGCTACGAGATCGTCCAGGGCATCGAGCTGTCCGACTTCTCCATGGAGCGGATCAAGGCGTCCGTGGCTCGCCTGGAGTCCGAGCGCGACCAGGTCAAGGCTCTCGGCCTCATCTGAGCCAGGTTCTCGGCTCGCCTCCCAGCCAGGCGAGATCGCAGAGGGGGTATGCCGCGCGGCATACCCCCTCTCGCGTACACCTCGCGCAGAGCCGTGGAGATCCTGGAGATCTCCCCGAGCCCAGAGTGAGTCGCCCCGGCGAGTCACGAACTCGGGGTTGCCAGAGGGTGTGTCCATGAAAGAATGTGCGTGGCCAACTTGCCGGTAAGGCGAGACACGGGTCGTGCGCCTCCTTGGCGGACGAGAAGGGCAAGAAGTAGACCCCGGTCTCGCGCCACCTGAACAGACAATGCAAGAACACGCAGGGAGGCCTTCGTGCTGAGAAGATGGCCAAGGCTGGCGACGGTCGCGCTCGTGCTCACATCCTTTGCGGGCTCATCCCAATTGAGGGTGTAGTCGTGGGCGGAATCCGCCGGCCTCCAGCAGGCAGCGGGCGATGTAGTTGGTGAGGTTGCGGAACCCGAGGGCGGTGCCGCGCAGGTGTTCCAGCCGGCCGTTGATCGCCTCTGTGGGTCCGTTGCTGGTGCGGGGGCGGTCGAAGTAGGCCAGCACGTCCTCGGCACGGCGGGCCAGGGTCCGACCGAGCTTGCGGACCTCGGTCAGCTCGGTGGGGACGCCATGGCGCAGGCTGTCGATGACCGATTGCATGAGCTGTTTGCCGTGTTGGGGGTCGGGGTCGCGGTAGGCGGTGATGATCCGCTGGTAGGCACCCCAGGTGGCCTCCACCTCCGCGTGCTCGTCGGCAGTGAACAGCACGGTGAGTCGTTCGCGTTGCCGGTCGGTCAGCAGCGCCTCGCCGGTGTGCAGGGTTCGCCGGGCCTGGTACAGGGGATCCCCTCGTCGGCCGCGGTGGCCCACAGTGGCCTGCTGGATCCGTTGCCGGCACTTCTCCAGTCCCTCGCCGGCCATCCTCACCACGTGGAAGGGATCCATGACGGCGACGGCGTCGGGCAGTTCCTCGGCGGCCGCGGTCTTGAACCCGGTGAACCCGTCCATCGCGACCACCTGCACCCGCGTGCGCCAAGGGTCGTCGCGGTTGGCGAGCCAGGTCTTGAACACCGCCTTGGAACGGCCTTCGACCATGTCCAGCAAGCGTGCTGGGCCGGTCCGGTCGCGGACTGGGGTCAGGTCGATGATCACGGTGACGTACTTGTCGCCGGTGCGGGTGTGCCGCCAACAATGCTCGTCGACGCCGATCACGGCGACCCCGTCGAAGCGGTGCTCGTCGTCGAACAGCAGCCGCTTGCCCTCGGCGAGCACCGCGGTATTGGCGGTGTCCCACGCGACCGCCAGCCCGGCAGCGACCCGGGACATGCTCAAATGTCCGACCACGATTCCTTCCAACGCCCAACGCAACCCGCGGCGGGAGACCTTCGCGCGGGGCTCGGCCGCTTTGCTGGTGTCCTGACGCCACACCCGAGCGCAGCCAGTACACCGGTACCGGCGCACCGTTACCTCCAACGTCGTCGGGCGCCACCCGAACGGCTCGTGCGCCAACCGCCGCACCACGCTGTCGCGAGCCACCCCCTGGCAGCCACACTCCCGGCACCAGTCATCCGGGTCGACCACCCGGCAGGCCAACACCGCCCGCTCAGGGCTCAGCCGTTGACCAGTGACGACCAACCCAAGCTCGTCCACGCGGCAGAACGTGGTCAGGTCAGGGCAGTCGAAGGTAGGTTCAGACACGTCGAGGTCTTCCGGATCGAAGGCGTAGGAACCTCCATCATCGGAAGACCTCGACCCCCACCCCGGCAGCGACGCGCCGCCCCCGACCTACACCCCCGATTGGGAAGAGCCCCTTTGCGATAGGCAGCAACGTCCCCGTATCGCTCGCGGCTGGCGCGCCCCCAAGCCCTGCAGGATCAATCTCATCTGACTTCGGAGCGATGGGTGCGCGGTGTGCGTTTGTTGCGTCCGTGGCGATCCGACTGGCAGATGGAACCACTCGTGGATTCGATGAAACTCGCAAGGCGCTGACAGACAAGCCAGTCGTGTCGGCATCCGACTGCGTTGGCGATGGTCAGGACTTGGCCGCCCACGCCTAGCGCCACAGGACCCATCGCGTTCGGGACCAAGATCTTCCTTCCAAGTTCGCCGTTCTACTCGCGCTCGGACCAGAACAGCACTTTTAGTGCCCAGGTCACCTATAGCAGCAATCTGCCTGTGGCCTTCGGTTTCCAGGTGAGCCCAGCGCTCAGAGCCATCGCGAGTGGCCCCGTGACCAAGGCTTACGCCTGGCGCACTCCCGGCAACTGTACGTGCGACAAGCGGGGCGAGTCGGTCAGCTACTTCTTCCATTGGTCATGCCCAACGCACAGCGACGGAGTTGAGTAAAACGACTGGGGAAATTGGGTGTTCCCTGTCAAGGTTAGCGGGGCCACGGGTACAGCCACCATCAATTGGCAGTTCAACTACGTCATCTACTGGCGCGTCACCTGAGCGATGTCGGCGGCGCTTGAAGACTGAGCAGGTACGGCGCTTGAAAAGTGAGCACTCTTCGACGATTGGAGTGTGATCACTATGGAGGACTGGGCGCTGATCAGGAGGCTGGCTGCCGAGGGTGTGCCGAAGGCCAAGATCGCCAGGAGGTTGGGCATCGCGAGGAACACGGTCGCTGCTGCCGTGGCCTCGGACGGTCCACCGAAGTACGAACGCAAGGCGGGGCCGACGTCGTTCACGCCGTACGAAGCGCGGGTGCATCAGCTGTTGGCGGACACCCCGGACATGCCGGCGACAGTGCTGGCCGAACGTGTCGGGTGGACCGGCTCGATCCGCTGGTTCCGCGACAACGTCAACCGGGTGCGGGCTGAGCACCGCCCGATTGATCCGGCCGACCGGCTGACGTGGACGGCCGGGGACGTGGCCCAGTGCGACCTGTGGTTCCCGCCGCGCAAGATCCTGCTCGAGGACGGCTCAAGGACGCTGCTTCCGGTGCTGGTCATGACCTGCGGGTACTCCCGCTACATGCTCGGGCGGATGATCCCGACGCGCAAGACACCGGACCTGCTGCTGGGGACGTGGGAACTGCTCAGTGAGCTGGGTCGGGTGCCGCGCCGATTGATCTGGGACAACGAGCCCGGCATCGGACGACGCAAGGTCACCGAACCGGTCGCGGTGTTCGCTGGGACGCTGGCCACGAAGGTGGTGCTGCTGCCGCCTAGGGACCCGCAGTCCAAAGGCATCGTCGAGCGGCGCAACGGCTTCTTCGAGACGTCCTTCATGCCCGGCCGACACTTTGAGTCCCCGGCCGACTTCAACGCCCAGTTCACCAAGTGGCTGACCACCGCCAACGCGCGGACGGTGCGCACCCTCAAGGCACGGCCGACCGATCTGCTCGCCGCGGACAAGGAGTCGATGCTGCCCCTACCGCCGGCGGTGCTGCACCTGGGCTGGCGCAACCACGTCCGACTAGGCCGGGACTACTACGTGCGCGTCGACACCAACGACTATTCCGTCGACCCCCGCGCGATAGGCGCCCGGGTCGACGTGGCCGCCGACCTGAACCTCGTGCGGGTCCGTCACGGTAGCCAGCTGGTGGCCCAGCACCCGCGCCGCTGGGCCCGCGGCATGACCGTCACCGACCCCACGCATGTCGCGACAGCCGCCACGCTGCGGCACAACTACCAACACCCCACCCCAGCGGCGGCACCGGGCGAGGACACGATGGTGCGGGACCTCGCCGACTACGACCGCGCCTTCGGCCTGGGCCAGGTGAGCCAGCCATGACACCCAAGCCCACCGCCGGGACCGAGTCACTCAAGCAGATCACCCACCTGGCCGCCGCGCTGAAAGCACCGCGGATCACCGAAGCCGCCGCCCGCCTGGCCGACCACGCCCGCGACACCGGATGGACCCACGAGGACTACCTGGCCGCGGTCCTGGAACGCGAGGTCGCCGCCCGAGGCGCCTCCGGCGCCCGGCTACGCATCCGCGCCGCCGGCTTCGGCGCGGTCAAAACCCTGGACGACTTCGACTTCGACCACCAACCAGCCGCCCGCACCCCGATCCAAGCCCTGGCCTCGGGTGCCTACCTGACCGAGCACCGCAACGTCGTCCTGCTCGGCCCGCCGGGCACCGGCAAGACACACCTAGCCACCGCCCTGGGCGTCGCCGCCGCCCGCCAAGGACACCGCGTCCTGTTCGCGACCGCCACCGACTGGGTCACCCGCCTCACCGACGCCCACGACCGCGGCCGCCTCGCGACCGAGCTGACCCGGCTGCGACGGTATGGGCTGATCATCATCGACGAGGTCGGCTACCTACCCTTCGCCCAGGACGCCGCCAACCTCTTCTTCCAACTCGTCTCCTCCCGGTACGAGCACGCCTCCCTGATCCTCACCAGCAACCTGCCGTTCAGCTCCTGGGCCGGCGTCTTCGGCGACCAGATCGTCGCCGCCGCGATGATCGACCGCATCGTCCACCACGCCGACGTCATCGCCCTCAAAGGCGCCTCCTACCGCCTACGCGACCGCGGCGTCGACACCCTGCCCAGCATCAAAGCCGAGCAAGAATCCCTAAACTGAACCCGCTCACTCTTCGACCGCCGAAACCGATCAGTTTTCAAGCGCCGTCGACAAGCGACGCACCCGGTCGGTGTACCTACCGGGGCCCTGGCGAGCACACCGGCCTGTGCGATGGCCTTCGCCAAGTGCTTCTTCGGCCTGTCAACACGGCATGCACCAAACCCAAGGGCGGGCCTCATCGCGGCGGTCGAGGTGCTTGAGGTGTCGATCGGTTGAGTACTCGATCGGGTTCGCGCTCACCGAGACCGTCCGTGCGGCGATCGCGTTGGTGCCCAAGAGGCCGTGGCCGCCAGCGGTCGATGCCCGACGGCGGTATCCGCGAGCACGTCAACGGTCGGGTGGCCGCGTGGGAGCCGCCGCACCGGATCGTCCTCGACGGCGGCGAGGGCGTCGACTGGCTGGCCTTCGTATGGCCCGTCGAAGCTCGTGACGGGGGCTCGTGCGTCGTGCGCCGGGTCAACACCGGGTTCGGGACTGGCGCCGAGTGGGACGCCCAATACGACGGTATGGTCAAAGGCTGGGGGCTTTTCCTGCGCAACCTCCAGCTGCACCTGGAGCACTTCCGCGGGCAGGCCGGGATACCGATCCTGCCCATGGCACCCCTCGCCGGTGCTGCGGGCGAGGGGTGGCAGCGGGTGACCGCCTCGTTGGGCTGGCCGCGTCGGGACTCGCTTCGGCCCTGGAGGCGGATTGGCAGTGGTGGCTCGGGGAGCTCAGCGCGTCATGCACGCAAGTGGCCCGCGGGCGAATCGGGGAACCAGTGCCAGCCGCAGGCTCAGAGCCGGACGAGGGTGAAGGCCAGCGCGACCAGGCCCGCCAGGCCGAGCCACAGGACGACATCGACCGAGCGTCGTCGCACGGCTAGCCCGCCGGCGTGGCCGAGCGGCCGGATCGCCCGGAGCATGCCCCCGGCTGCGCATCCGGCGGCGAGCAGATAGCCCCCGGCCCGCAGTTGACCGGATGCAATCACCACGACACCGAGGCCGGCCAACAGCGCCGTCACCCACCACACCCCCAGGCGACGGGCGGCTGCCAGGGCCGAGCGGGCGTCGATCATCCGGCAGCAGCTTGGCGCTCGGCGGCCAGGACGACGTTGGACAGCAACAACGCTCGGGTCATCGGCCCGACGCCACCCGGGTTGGGGCTGACCCAGCCCGCGACCTCGGCGACCCCGGCGGCGACATCACCGGCGACCCGCGACTTGCCGGTTGTCGGATCGGTCACCCTGCTGACCCCGACGTCGAGCACCGCCGCGCCCGGCTTGACCATGTCGGCGGTGATGATGTCGGGCACCCCGGCAGCGGCCACGACGATGTCCGCTTGTCGCACCTCGGCGGCCAGGTCTCGGGTCCCGGTGTGGCACAACGTGACCGTGGCGTTCTCGCTCTTGCGCGTGAGGATCAGTCCGAGCGGCCGACCGACCGTCAGCCCGCGTCCCACGACGACCACCTTGGCTCCGGCGATTGGCACTCCGAACCGGCGCAGCAGCTCGATGACCCCCATCGGCGTGCACGGCAACGGTGCCGGGCGCCCCAACACCAGCCAGCCGAGGTTCGTCGGGTGCAGCCCATCGACGTCCTTGGCGGGGTCGACCCGGGACAACAACGCCATCTCGTCGAGCCCGGTCGGCTGCTGCACCAAGAAGCCCGTGCAGGCGGGGTCGGCGTTGAGCTCGTCGATGACCGCCTCGACCTCAGCCTGGGTGGCGGTCGCCGGCAGGTCGCGGCGGATGCTGCGGATGCCCAGCTCGGCGCAGTCCTGATGCTTGGCCCCGACATACCAATGGCTGCCCGGATCGTCGCCAACAAGCACGGTGCCCAACCCGGGCACGATCCCCCGCTCGGCCAGGGCCGCCACGCGCGCCGCCAGCTCGGCCTTGACCGTGGCCAGCGTGGCCTTGCCGTCGAGGATCTGTGCCACCATGCAGCCAATCCTTCCACGCCCATGCACCTCCCCCGTAAGGTTGGCTGCTCCCCCTTCCGACACCCCTGGTAGGTCACCACATGCCACACCCGCGAACGGCAGCGCGCGTGCCGTCCGCCCACCGCCTGCTCGCGCGTCCCGTCCTCGGCGGCCTGACCCTCGCCCTCCTGCTCGCCGGATGCGGGAACCCGTCAGACCCGTCAGGGACATCCCGTCCGTCCGCCGAGAAGTCGGGACCGGGCTCGGGGTGGCTGCAGCCCAGGCCCTCGACGGGATCCCCCACGGGGGACCCCGCGAGCCCATCCATCGCGAGCACATCCATAGTGACGACCGACCCATCCAGCTCCGCCGCAGCGGCTGCGGCCGGCTCACCAGGGTCGGGGGCAGCCACGGGCGTCGGCGGCCAGACGACGAGCCAGTCGCCCGCCAGCACCCTCCCCGGCGGTGGCACCCGGGTCTTCCCCGACCATCGGCTGGTGGGCTACTCCGGCTACCCCGGGTCGCCGGCCCTCGGTCGCCTCGGCGTCGGCAACCTCGACGACCGCGCCGCCGAGATCACCACCCTGGCCGGCCAGTATGCCGCTGGCCGACGCCCGCTGCCAGTGTTCGAGCTCATCGCGACCGTCGTGCACGCCAAGCCCGGCCCGGACGGGCTGTATCGGACCCGGATCGACCAAGAGATCGTCCGTCGCCACCTCGATGCCGCCCGGCGGCATGGGGCGATCATCCTGCTCAACATCCAGCCCGGCCGGGCGGCGTTCCTCGATGAGGTGAAGTTCTGGGAACCCTGGCTGCGCGAGCCGGACGTCGGCCTGGCCCTCGACCCCGAATGGGCGGTCAAGGCCGGCCAAGTGCCCGGCAAGGTGTTCGGCCGGACGACCGGGGCGGAGCTGGACACGATCGCGGCATACGTCGCGGGGATCGTCGCCGCGAACCGCCTGCCGGAGAAGGTCGTCCTCTATCACCAGCTGCACACGTCGATCGTCCGCGAGCCGGCCGGGCTGCGGCCGCACCCCGGCGTCGCGTTGGTCGTCTCGGTGGACGGGATCGGGACCCCGGGGCAGAAGACCGCGACGTGGCGCAGCATCGTGGCCGTGACCCCCGAGCATGTGCACAAGGGGTTCAAGCTGTTCTACGACGAGGACACCGCGACAGGGCCGCTCATGACGCCGACCCAGGTGCTCGGCCTCACGCCCCAGCCGGAATACGTCCTCTACGAGTGACGCCCGTCTGCTGCGATCAGTGGGCGAAGTGCCGGGTCCCGGTGAAGTACATCGTCACGCCTGCCGCCGTGGCCGCTGCCACCGTCTCGGCATCGCGCATCGACCCGCCCGGCTGGACGATCGCCCGGACGCCAGCGTCGATGAGGATCTGGGGGCCGTCCGCGAACGGGAAGAAGGCGTCCGACGCGGCGACCGACCCACGAGCCCGGTCTTCGCCGGCGCGCGACACCGCCAGTCGGCACGAGTCGACCCGGTTGACCTGCCCCATGCCGATCCCCACCGACGCACCGTCGCGGGCCAAGAGGATCGCGTTGGACTTCACCGCGCGCACCGCCCGCCACGCGAAGGCGAGGTCGGCCAAGGTCACCTCATCTGCGGGGTCGCCGCAGGCGAGCTGCCAGTATGCCGGGTCGTCACCACCCGTCGCCGTGCCGGCATCGTCGCGCACGATCGCGTCGACCCGATCGACGCTTTGGACGAGCAATCCGCCTGACACCGGACGGGATTCGAGCTGCCCGATCCCGGATGCGCTGCCTGCTGTGCCCGCTGTGCCTGCGGTGCCCGCCGCGTCGAGCGCCGCGAAGTCAACGGTGAGCAGCCGGATGTTCTTCTTGGCCGTCAGCACCGCGAGGGCGTCGTCGTCATAGCCCGGCGCCACGACGACCTCGGTGAAGATGTCCTTCACGGTCTGCGCCATCTCCAGCGTCACCGTCCGGTTGACCGCGATGACCCCGCCGAAGGCCGACACGGGGTCGCAGGCGTGCGCGCGCCGGTGCGCCTGCGCGATGCCGCCCTCCTCGGTCCCGACCGCGATGCCGCACGGGTTGGCGTGCTTGATGATCGCGCAGGTCGGCAGCCCACCGTGGTCACGGCAGGCCCGCAGCGCCGCATCGGCGTCGACGTAGTTGTTGTAGGACATCTCCTTGCCGTGCAGTTGCGTGGCTGACGCGATGCCCGGTGCCCCACTGAGATACAGCGCGGCCCGCTGGTGCGGGTTCTCGCCGTAGCGAAGCCCCGCTGCGCGCGTGTAGGTCGCCCCCGCGAACGCCGCGAACCCCGTCCCGTCCGAGGTGTCCGCGTAGGTGCCACTGCCCATCCACGACGCCACCGCCACGTCGTATGCCGCCGTGTGGGCGAACGCCTCGGCCGCGAGGCGCTGGCGGGCCGCGAAGGTGAAGCCGCCCGAGCGGACGGCAGCCAGCGCCGCGGCATACTGGCTGGGGTTGGTGAGCACCGCGACACTCGGGTGGTTCTTGGCGGCGGCCCGGACCATCGACGGGCCGCCGATGTCGATCTGCTCGACGCACTCGTCGGGCGTGGCGCCCGAGGCGACCGTCGCCGCGAACGGGTAGAGGTTGACGACGACGAGCTCGAAGGCTGCCACACCAAGGTCGGCCAGCTGCGCCAGGTGGTCGAGTTTGCGGGTGTCGGCGAGGATCCCCGCATGGACCCGCGGGTGCAGGGTCTTCACCCGGCCTTCGAGGCACTCGGGGAAGCCGGTGAGGTCCTCGACCGTGGTCACCGGAAGGCCGAGACCGGCGATGAGCGCGGCCGACCCGCCGGTCGAGACCAGCTCGACGCTAGCGTCGGCCAGGCCGCGGACGAGCTCCTCCAGACCGGTCTTGTCGTAGACCGAGACCAGCGCACGACGTACGGGCCGCACGTCCTGGGTGGGGCCGGGCGCGCTCACGGTGGCGTTCACGGGATGGTGACCTTCCTGCCGGTGACGGTGAACCTGTGCCGGGCCAACCGGCCCACGACGTCGACGAGCATCGAGCGCTCGACGACCTTGATCCGTTCGTGGAGGCTGGCCTCGGTGTCGCCGGGCTCGATCGCCACGGCGTGCTGCTCGATGATCGGCCCGGTGTCGACGCCCGCGTCGACGAGATGGCAGGTCGTCCCGGTGACGGTCACGCCGTAGGCGAGGGCATCCCGCACCGCGTGCGCGCCGGGGAAGGCCGGCAGCAGGGCGGGATGGGTGTTGACCACCGTATGCGCCGCAAGCGTGGCCGGTCCGAGCAGCTTCATGAACCCCGCCGAGACGACGAACACCGGCCGGTATGCCGTGATCGTGTCCGCGAGCGCC